>Ga0157360_1000426_pt1 | contig 15864 bp, 19 predicted proteins | sample AttlaeALBM1_FD_111483 | JGI IMG/M metagenome (GOLD analysis project Ga0157360, IMG submission 111483) | Fungus gardens microbial communities from leaf cutter ant in Ribeirão Preto, State of São Paulo, Brazil - Atta laevigata ALBM1 | ecosystem: Host-associated > Fungi > Mycelium > Unclassified ... | reverse complement strand
TCTTGAGGTTGTAAATGCGATTCTCTTGAGTGTGTAAGGGGTGATCTTGGTGAGAGGTTGAGTTGGTGAATGTTTCCTACCATATACCCTACTCTTTCATGAGACAAGACGCAGCGGTCGCTCGGGCAACCTTTTATGGAGTAGCAGGCCTGAAAAGCCTGGCTAATCATCGACTCAGATCATATCACACCCATAAGGTTTGGTGTGGAAGTGTGGATGAGGGCTTGATTGAGTGTGGTAAGGCCCATGAGTGGTTTACTGACTATTCTACTAGTGAGCTTGTTACGGTGTGTAAAGGTGGACACCTTAGGGACACCATACGGATAGGATCTAGATTGAGCTCCCATCATTCCTTCTAAACTTAGATTCCAAATAAGCTGCATATTCACTTTTTAATTTCTTTCTGATACTCCCACTTCCTCCTTCTCCTCACGAACCCTTAGTATGCAATTGGGAGCTGTCACCACCTTTTCTATTTGCTTATCACAGTCAACATCCCTTTTGCTCCTTTCAGCGTAGTTCAAGGCCATAGAAACTTATCCTTCATTGATGAGTAGGGGCTCATATAAGGCTAAAACATCTAGATCAATGTGGAAACTGCAAAGTACTTTGAAGCAAGAAGATGACAGTGCGACAAATGGATATCATGGTAGCTTCAAAATACTGCACCGTTACTTTTACAGCACTCAGGAATTTTCATAGCATTCAGGTTTGCTGCCTTATTGGAAGGAATAGCAATTTGGACATGATATCAAACCATGTTGGTACAGCCAAGGGGACATACAGTATGCTTTTCATCTCTAAATCATATTGTCGCATCTGATGATACTGTAGATCTGGCAAAGTAATAGTATCTGGTCATTAGGCAGCACCTCAACAAGATATTATCGAGTTCTTCAACTTTTCTGTCCATACCATTTGCCTTTGGTCATCTACATCCTCATTGGTCATTTCAGCCCCATGCTAGGTTACAACACTAAATGTAAAGTTGTTGTACCTACCTTTGTTCAAGTATTAGAGGATTCACTTATCCATGCTTGTGTTGCAGGTTTAATAGCTTTTATGGTTACAATTGACTAGTCCTGCATGCTGATAGTGGGCATAAGGCTGGTGAGGGATCAGACGTTCAAGACTGTTGATTTATTTGTGAAAAAACTAGAAGAACTAGAAGAATATGCAAAGACAATGGTATCACTCTTTCTCTTGGACATCCTGCTCCTTTCACTGACATATCTTTTGCAGCTGGAAATGGTTGGACCAGATTCATCAACACCATTAGGTGAACAATATGCTAGTGCTCTTCTCTATGCTGACGACTCTGCAATACAACAGTTCAAAATTCCCAACTCCGATTTTGTCGAGTTCTAGAACAGGGACGAAGAGAGGTTTACAACTTGGTAGTTCCATGAAAGGACATGTCAATAGTGATCTGATTATTGATTTTGTGAGAAATTTGGAGGCTGAAATGAGGATGTTATTGCTGGAGAGGACAGCTCATGAGGGTTAGATGATCTTATGGATATCAATGCTGATGATGATGATTGAAGTATGCCTTTTTTCAGCTTTTTTCAGCTCGTCCACAAATAAAATAATCAGTTTTACACTCAGGTGTGTTTGAAACAGCACCAAGTCTGTCACCTTCACCTAGACCATTGATCTAACCTCAAATAACACTGCCAAGCAAGTCCACCCCTAATAGAATGCAGAGAATATTACAAAATATGCTCCCACTATCTCCCAAAATAATGAAATCAAGTAAAAGAGTGCTTTCACCTGTGATTCTTTGTTTGATACCTGGACAGTCCTCTGTGTCTGTGATGATGGACTGGAAGATGATTGAATTGAAACAAAGCCTATGACGATGTCGCCTAATACATTATCTCCTGTATGGAGCATAACCCTAATTACAAAGAAGGACAAGGCAGCTGGATTAGCTAGGAGGAAACAGGTAGGCTTGTTCACCAGTTTCTTGTGTGAGAATTTGGTTTCATTTCTCTCTCTCTCACTCACACATTCTCAGCATATTGCAATATTAAGAGAACAAAAGAAAAATGCAGCAAAGGGTTCATAGGACGTGCAAATGTACAATCAAGGCATTAGTAAGTTGCATCACTGAGCAGATCCTCCATATTCATTGTCCAAATCAGACCTCCATGAATCATTCAACATGTGCTGCAGTAATAGGTAATGTCAGCTTGAAAACTGGCATGGTAATCATCATTGAACTGGGTATCTGTGTTCTACCTGTGCTGCAGTTTCCAAAGCAATGGGAATCTGCATAAAGAACAAGGTTTTAGTCAGTGAAATTGATCCTGTTGTGCTGACAATGGCAGTGCCCAAAGAGGTACACCTATTCACATTTCTCATCAACTTTATCCTTAGACTGGAATAGATTGTGATTATAAAATATCAAGTATTGCTTTGGACTAGAACTATTTGATTTATAAACATGATACAACTTAACCTATAAGTCAGAACTGTGGTCATGTGATAAGTGACATATTTGTCACAGTAATCAAGTATGTGACAGTTGAATACTTTTTGAATACTTTTCAGGCCATGGAATGGTAAGGACTAGACATAACGCTGCCGCTATGTGCCCTGTAAGTAATATGAGCATCACGCTGACACCTACAACTACTTCTACCCCAACTCACATCTAAATATCCCTCAAATTCACCTCCACAAGTGCTGAAATGCCATTTTCACCAATGTATCTATTTATCTTGCTATGTGATACTCTGAGTCAAAAAATCTAAAGAACACAAGTTCACTGGCTATTCCTATCTGTGCTTCCCAATGTGCTGTAGTGTTCTAGGTCACTTCACAACATACTCTATATGTTTCTTATCTATTTGTAGAGCCAAACCGCTTTACAATTTACTCTATGGCCATTTCTTGCTCAGTGTTGTTCTCTACTACCAGTCTTCCCAAAAATATATATCTATTCTTGGTATGGCTGACTCAAATTCCCCATGTCATTGACCATAGTTCTGCTACCTATCTATGGTCTATTCTTCAGAGATTTATCTGAAGAGCCAGCTTTCTTGCAAAATCTTATTTGCTTAGTAAGATGTCTAATCTACTCGATGACTATGGCTCTTGCAGCATCAACTTCATAATGCATCTTCTATGTGCCGATACCATGATCTTGCTTTCTTCAGATGTCCCTTTCAGCCACTGAAGAGGCTCCTAGTCCTCAAACAACAACGTTCTATATTATAACATTACTTTCTGATCTACATGATTCCAGTCAGAAGTATTATAGGTGATGCAATAAGTTTGTTTCTGTCCTTTTATAAAGAAAAGTACATCACTTTATCATATCCTATGATCTGTGATCTTGGTTAGTATTATGTAACCTCACAGGTGAACCCTAAATCCACTCTGGACTCAGCTTCACAAGGTATGTTCTGTTTCTAATGTTTTTCTTAAGCCTGGTTCTTTATTGACTAATATCCACTGTATAGTGCATTGAACTCCTAAATGGCTTCTATCTTCTCTATAGGGTTATTCCTTACCCTTGTCTATTAAATCTTTGAGTCAAGTCACTTCTATCTCTCAGAACCCCTTGCAACTAGCATGTGTATCCAAACACGAGTCCTATTCACTATCCAGAGAATGCTTTGCTACCCAAGGTGTGCTAATTTCTCTCATATCCAATTTCACATTTGATTATATTCTATTGCAGGCTCAGCAACCACTGCACTATTCCTGGTATCGCCTTGCTATTCTATCTGTATTTTCTGGGTTTCTCTGATGTGCATTTCCTAATTTTGATTTTCTTTCTCGTAAGTCCATAGTGTCAAAGCAAAATTTATTTCTAACCATTTATGGTATTCGGTAGCTCAACATGTTATTTCTATCAGGTCATGCCTGTCTCATCCAACTAAGCTACCTCCTCTGTCATGTCAGACTTGACAGTATCCCCACATCTCAGAAGTCCAACTCGAGTCTAGATAGGGTTTTCTCTATGCTTAGTCTTCTAACGAGTAGGGGGAGGCATTTTGTTGCCCAGATCCCTAGAGAGTTAACGACATTGTCTCTTCAACTGCACAATTCTGTCCTTTTCAACATGTTAATTTTATAGCTTGTCTAATATTGCACTGTTTTTGTCTCAAAATGTATGTCTTGAATGCTTGAGCTTTATTCTTCACACTGGTACAATAAAGTGAGCTTCTATCCTGTTGACCAATTGACCTGTATGGTGTTTTCAATGTCTTAGCGAGACTTTCTGATTATAGTTCCAATGCTTTGTAAGTCCAATAACATCATCACCACTGCCTTTGAATTCTTTTTAATTATTGGAAAAATCTTATCAAATTAAAAAACACTGACCAGCAGTCTAGAGTACATAAATACCTATCTTACACTATAAGTGTCCTAATGTATCACAAGGTGGTACAATGCCAAATGACCCAAAGGCACTAAACTATTTGAGACTCATGTTAATGAGTATGAATTTTTCTCAATAAATTCCTTGATCCTGCCATGACTGTCTTGACTACCAAAAAAAGGAAGCTTTGTGGTGCTTTCCCAAAGAACAACATCTGACTGTCTTGCATAATCAAGCAGCAGTTTGTAGTCGGCTTGTGAGGCAAAAGACATCTATAGATAACCTAGAGGAAGGAAAATATTTAGTTAACTCTACAACACTTATCAATTCACTGAAGTCCTCCAGTTGGTAGGGTTAGGGGTCTAACAAATGAAGAATTTAACTACAACAAGACATTTCTCCACTTCAGCCTGGATTTGTAACTCAGAGTATAACAGATTTGACAATAACATTTAACATTTATCAAGCATCACTGATAGTCCATATCAGGTACAGTATGACCTACTACACCAGCTCACACAACTCTCACACAACCTCTCACAGAACTTCGCCTTTCTAGAACCAATGTGTCTCTTCTTCTACTTAAGGAACACACAAAAGTCCAGGTGAGGGCAGTAATTAGCTATATGATCATGTTGTTCACTGAGGTCTGGATTGTTTACTATACAGACTGTACAATTCCCATCCATCGCTTGGACCATGTGCTTGAGTCTCACAACATACTCTTGGGTAGTAAGTTTGGTATTAATTTTCCTCTTCTTCACAGTTCTCAATTCTTTCACAAAGGGTGGTTCACTCTCTTCACTACATTTTGTATACTGAGGGGAGAATTCTTGGTTCTCAGGATGAAGGGTTGGAATAGGGGTGGGGGGCGACAGGGGGTCAATCAAAGAAGATAATGGCACCAGGACCTTTTTGAAGCCCTTGAGAATATTACTGGGTTGTTTGGGCACATTTTGGTCAGGAGCGGTTGCACGGAGTTGGATAGGTTTGCTCAGCACTTGAGAGGAAGGCACAATGGAGGACTCAACAATAGGGCAACACTGGCTACAGACCTTGTTCTGTATGTCTTCAAGGCATGATACACTACCCTCGTCATTAACATACCATGTGATGCATAGTTGCAGGTACTCAGTTGAATTCCATATCATGTGTCCCATCGCTTTTCAACCAATAACGTTCTATGGATCATTAAGTGGTTGGCAAAAAACTGCAGGTTTGAAAGGTAATATATAACATGTTGTGGGTTCTCCATCTCTCCCTGCTTTGCCCATCTCCTAGATAGCTGTACTTATGTCAAATGGAGTCATTGCCAAGACAACAAGATGGACCTGAGGGTAGTCATTGCCTGTCAAGAAGGTAGTCGTTGCCATGAGAAGTCTATGTATCTCTTTAATCTCTCACCTCTACCTCTCAATTATACCCCTCCAAAAAGCTGCAATCTCAGGATTATAATGGTCCATGTTGATGTTCCATTTGTCTTTCATCACATATGCATATACCTCATTTTTCAAACAGTAAAACTCACAACCTAGTATCGCAGCCAATGTTTTGCCATCATAGATGGTATTGACAAATATGAGTTCTCTTTCATTCCCCCCTAGCCTGCGCAATCTGACAAACATTTGTACATGCTTGTACAGTTCTTTTTGTGACGTCAGAGGCAGTTCAATAATGTACTTTAACTCAGGGCAGTTGGATGATCAACGAACAACAACAGCATTGGTTTGTAGGTTGAGTTCAGTGATCAACAGCCTCTCTATCATGACAGGTAATGTACCAGACATGACAACTATAGGGAAAGGGAGGGTGCAGATTCCCCACAATGACTGCATGCACATGCAAAAGTCTCTTGATACAAATACGTCATGCACTTCATCAATGAATATCCTTCCAAAACTATCCAAGACATGCAATCTTCCTATTGCCTCAGAGAACTCCCTTCCAACAGCAAGATCAACTGTTGTCAGGATTAATGAAGAGCCAAAGAAGTCAGAGATACTGCTCCTAAAGACACCATATGGCATTCCTGCATTCTTGAGACGATGCTCCCAGTCTTCAAGCAGCAAAATCAAGAGGACAATAATGACAAATGTCTTGGTACCTGACTAATGTGCGACTATCATGGGGACCATTGATTTTCCACTTCCAGTAGGGAGTGCAACAAGTATGTCTGTTTTTCCTTTAATTGCACAAATGACTGCCTTTCGTTGTTTGTCTGATACCCAATTGCAGTTGGGCATTTGCAAGATTGATCTCATTGCCTTGAGAGCAGCATTCTCTATGTTCAACATATCCTGGAAAAGCAGTCATTAATGGTAGAACAGGTTTTCACAAATATTACACATGTTATTGTCTGTTGGACCAGCATTTTGCGATCAGGGGGCCATTGTCTGACATAGAGCATCATTGCTAATCCTATCACCAAGCTGACCCCAAAGATCAGCATCCGACGAGAGGGTTTTACTTGCTCCCTGACCATCGAGCCAGTCCTCGTATAATATGATGTTCTTGCAATAGTATTAGGTGGGTTTTGACTAGAAAAAAGAGTTATCTCACCATCACCTTCCCAGCATTTGTTTTAGTAACATAACTATCTTTTTCAACTAGGTGTTTATCATATGGGTTCAAATTCACATTCAAAGGCAAGGGGGGTTACACAAGGGGTTGAACAGATAATGCCAATTCTGTTGTAGTGAGTGATGCCTCTTAATTTGAGGGTCATGAAGATAATTTAGATAATAAGGAATAAACACTTGTAGGGGTGGGTTTTGTTCCATATTGAACAATAGGCAGTCCAGGGGTTTGATTACGGAGGTAAAGGGACTTGTCCAGTGAGATATATTGAGCCTATGCCACTTTATCGGTAAAATCGGTTAACGCAACTTACTTTCTACCCTCAGGTACCTGCATAAGCACCTGCTACTCAGTACTCACCTTTACATATGGTTCAATTAGGTTTTCCAGGAGCTGACTGTTAGGGAACTACTCAGAGGCAATCTCCCTTAAGTTAATAGATAGTTCTGGAAGCTAGTTTGAGATTCAAGTGAAGTAGATCTACAATACATTGCTAGTATATATACTATACTAGACAATCACATGGGCAGTCACATGCATATGGATTAGTAATCACCATTGTCCTAAAATAGATTAGAAGGCATCATACCACATGACACAGACAGGAGAAGCTAGGAACAATAGGAATGTGATACATGATCTGTCAATGGGCCACTAATAGATTCAGACCCTCAAAACTTACTAAGCATCACCCTAGATGTCCCCTTACACTGACCTAGATATCCACTCGAAACTCCATAGATATGTTCCTCCATTGCCATTGAGTGCCCTGTCTGTAGTGCTGCCTTATTGTCATCTTCACTCAACGCAAACATCGACTCCAGAGTTGGACAGTGCATTCTTTGGATAAAGATAGACATTTGTCAATAGTCTCTAATTCCAAGGGGGGTCTCCAACGATTTCAGGCTAACCATACAAAGAGTACTGGATATATTGTCGGTATCAAAAAGCCAATCATATTTGACAAAGAGGTTGGTGCGCCACAGTGACAAAAGGTTGGGTTTGTTGGGATACAATATCTTGATTAGCTGCTGGGAGAATGGATGGGCCTTAAAGGCAATGATTTTAATAATTTCCTGGCTGAAGGTATCGAGAACATGAGGGATCAAGGTATCTCTTCCTGTAAGGGGATCACTCAGAGGCGATTACCCTTCAAGCTAATAGATAGTTCCGGAAGCTAAGTTGAGATTCAAGTGAAGTATATCTATGACAGCTTGCTAGTATATATACTTCTACACTAGACAATCCCATGCACAGTCACTGTAAGAGAACAACCCTGAGATTGCTTAGATAACCTGGTAGAGTTCGCATCAGCTAGCGTTCCTATGGATCCTCGGAGTCCGCGGTCTATAGTTCCCTTCCCTCTAGTTCAGGTCTCCATCACAGTACTACATAGCTATATCTGGTAGTGGAGTTATTATTGTCCTGATGTAGGTGTCCATAGCAACTGGCGCACAGACCAGGCTAGTCTAGTATAAGTAGCTAGTGATGTACAGTAGAATACCTCACCTCAACAATGATTGAAGCTCCTGGGCTATTCATCACTTCTTCTTAAGATGCCTGCTCTACTATATTGCAGTGTGACTGGGTGCCTCACCAAGTGTGCCCCTTACAGTCACATGTGTACATGGATCAGTAATTACAATGTCCTAATAATAGAATAGAAGGCATCGCACCGCATAACACAGACAGAGAGAAGATGGGAATGATGGGAATGCATACACATACTGTCACTGGGCCACTAATAGAACAGACCCTCAATACTGACTAAGCACTATCCTAGATGTCCCCTTACACTTCCTATGTTTGCAGATGTCTTGGAGTACTAACAAAAAATGACAATGCAAGGTCCAATCACATAAAGTCCTTGTGTTTAATAGGGTGTATTCAACAGCTGGATGCAAGTTAATTCAGTTCCTCTGCTTGGCAATCCTCCTTCCACCTTCGTATTTGTCATGAGCCATCCCAGTACATATGAGTAGTTATTCAACCAAGTCCTAGCTCATGCCAAGTTCAACAGAGGCGTTTGTAAGGGGACATCTAAGGTGGTGCTTAGTCAGTATTGAGGGTCTGTTCTATTAGTGGCCCAGTGACAGTATGTGTATATATTCCCATCGTTTCTGTCTTCTCTCTGTCTGTGTCATGCGGTGCGATGCCTTCTCATCTAAAGATAGGATATTGTGATTACTGATCCATGCGCCCATATGATAGTGTGTGTGATCATCTAGTGTAGACTATATATACTAGCAAGCTGTCATAGATGTACTTCACTTGAATCTCAACTTAGCTCCCGGGACCTTTACCTAGCTTAAGGAGAGATTGCCTTTGAGTGATCTCCTAACAGCGTTCCTTCAGATGTTACAGCAATAACAAATTCCTCTCACAAATGAGGTGTTTTCATAATTTCATGCATGAAAGCCATCCTATCATAGTACTTGCTATTCCGAGCATCGGTAACGAAGCTATATCCAGGGCTAGTGCTAGACAAATCATCTACAAGGTACCCAGAGATGCTCTAATCAATTCTGAGAAATACTTTGTCGAAGAAAGCCTTGTAAGTTAGTTGCATTAACTCTTGTCCCATTTCATGGAACATTGAAAGCATGATCTTTGCTCCATGCCAAACAAATTTGGTCCATTGATCATTATACCATGTGAAGGCAGGAAGCAATGGAGTTTGGTAGGCAATAGAAGAGGCGAGGTGTTGAAGTGAATATAGTGTGTCAAACATTGAAGGTCTACCCTAACAATGCTAGCCTTCTGACATCATGTACCTCTCATGAACATCTACAAGCCCTGTGTTATAAAAGTGAAGATCAAATAAGAAGATTGTCTGCATGTCATATATCATTCTTGCCAATAATGGTGTGACCTGAGTAGGCTCTGCCCAGCCATAGTCTCTTTTGATGCAAGAAAGGGTGACAAAAAACATGGTGGGATCTATCATAAAGTTATCCAGGGTTGGTCCCCAGGTTTATGTCCAGATTTTTACCAGAATCTCCACAAGTCTGATACAGTATAGGTTTCCTTCATTTTCAAAGATTGGAGGTAGAAGCTGAGATGGCAGAGGGATCCAAGCAAATGCTTCAATCAGGGCATCAATATTAGGGGGGAGGAGAAGTGGGTAATCTCCCTTGTCATGAAGCAAAAATACAATAAAGTGAACAAGGATTTGCATATAGCTGGATTGCGACTTTGATACTTTGTGGAAGAGGTCATGTGAGACTCCACTGTCCAAGAAGTAAGTAATCTTTTTTTCTTTCAAAAATAAGAACTCACAATGCAAAATCTTTTGTATTTAGTTGTTGCAAGATGTCTAGGACAGTATAATAAAGACAGTTCATAGCTACATCCACAATCCAGTTCACAGTGGCCTTCAAATACAGGAACTCATCATGGTCTGGTGAGCTCACCAAAGTACATAGATTGTCAAGGTCTAGGCCATTAACATGCTCAGGCCACCTTGTTTTCAGTAGGAATGTCCTTATATTGTGGGTGTCAGTAGCATTAAATGGGAGGTAGGTCAATGAATAGTTGATATCTGATTTCACTTCATTAATCCAGTCTATAGTGATGGATGGCCTAATGTCATGAGGTGGGACCTTGACTTGGAAGTAGGTTTGGTAGTGGATGTGATCCAACTGCTGAGCAAAGATGATGTTCTATTCCTTTGGTAGGTCATTCCCCTTAATATCATGTGCAACACTGTAATACTTCTGCATCGACCCTTTGGTAGAAAAGAGCATGCCACAATCATCATGTGCACAAACCAATGCCATAGTGTGCATATAGAGTCTGCTGATGGCCTCTAACCCTTCGAGTTCCTCTATTAAAGGGTAAGTCTCCCAGATGTCCAACCTGGAACATATTTTTGAAAATTTGGCCTCTGGGTATGGCTTGTAGCATTCTGTATGGCAGTTACAGATATGGGAGAGACCAGTCTGGGAGGTGAGAAGTACTTTACAATCTGAACAACAAAGCATGTCTAATTTTGTTTGGTGGTGGAGAAGATATCTTTGCAGTTCAGGCTCAGCCACCAAGTCTGAATGGTAAACAAAGACTTCCAGTGACTGAAACTGGTCGCTGTTCTGTTGCCCAGTGAGTTGTCTTGATTTATTTTCATTTTTATTTGATGCAACTTACTTTTTTCATTCTGATTAAGCCTTCATATAGGCCATCGTATTCAAGATGAACAACAGTTGTTGCCCCTACTTGAAGGGGTTTACTTTCAACCATATCTGCTTGGGCATTCAATCTTCCAGTCCAGGTGGTCTTATATGATTTATGTGCTGTCTGCATATAATGATATCAATACAAATTTTCCTTCCATTCTACTGCTGTAGCAACTGGACAACCAGACCAGGATACCTCTCTATAGAATCCTGTTCTTGCCCTGCAGCTCCCTCAGTCATCTACCTTCATAGGTGACTCCTGAGATATTTAACTTAATACTATTTACTGTAATTTTCATTCTCTCAACTGTTTCATTGAAGTAGACTATCACAGCCATGCCTTCACAGTCAGGGTGGAGTCTCTATTGCATTGCATTATCATTTTACTACTACCGCATTGCCCAAGCATCTATATAAATTTATGTATAATTTATTTCACAGAGGCTAATTTATTTCATGTGGGAGGGTTAAAACTTCATGTAGGGAATGAATCAATGCAGAATAATTGGATAATAATTGGATGTACACAAAAAAAGCAACAAACTCATAACTCGCAACTCATGCAGAACCACAGTATGGAGACTTTGGCTGTTTGAAAAGTGTTCAATCACTTGATAGAGAATAGAGACTTTACATTTTGTCGTTAAACAATAATTAAGGAGACATTCTCACTCACTGTTTACGCAAACTTGAAGACCATCTTGATAGTCAGCTTGTATGATAGATAAGAGTTCAACCCTTCTCGTTGCTATAGCCCCTGACCCTCAATGTATGCCAGCTATTAAAATTCTACTCTCAATAAGACCAAAATTTAAAAAAAAGCAGATGTGTCAGATGAAGATGAATAACATGAGATTTTGTGACTATAGTCAGATGTCACCTTCTGATGCATGTTTCTCCTGATTGCTAAAGCCTCACCTGGCAGCAGTGGACACCGGGGTTTTACAACTCAATTTTCACAGGGTCTGGCTGCACCTCACAAATTAATCACCTGATTAATCACCTGTCTCTGAGATCACATGTCAAAATATTCAAGCACTTCAAGTGCTGATACTTCACATCTTATTTATTTGAACTCTGACCTTCTTCTTCTCTGTTGACATAGCCCAGGATCCAAACTGAGATTTTCAGCCCTAACCCTAACCAATTCTGAAAATAAGACATGCTGGTCAGAGCTCAAAGAGGTCAAAGAAGAGGGTTGTCCTGTCCTACCTTTTTTGACCAAAATTGAGTTAAAGTTGCTTGGAATCACCGGGGTACGTGTTTATTTTATAATCAGATTACTTATATCAATCTAACACTTACATTGATTGGGTTAGTACTCGATGGTGTGCTGGCCAGTACTCACTCCAACTCGCTAAAAGAAAAAGAGGGTCTTGCTGGCTTCTATTACTCAAACAGAAGTGCTGACTCAGGTTAATGCCCATTTCAAGGTATTTGCTGCATACCTTTCTGAGTAGTGACATCTCAAGCTTCTCCTGGACACCTTGCTTTTACTATAGATCTATTTTCATGATATCTATTACTATGTTATTTTGGAGTATGAGTATACTCTAGCACTATTTTGAACACAGAAAAGGATAGTATACTGGACTGGGTTGCAGTAAAGAAGTTAGTGTAATGATGACTAGCAAATACCATGGTTCTTGAATATAAACTCTCATTTCTTTTTTGTCAATGCTTAGTGCCATTGTTCTGCTACTTGTCATGACTTGGCAAAACAGCTAAGTCATTTTCTATTTTTCTTTTGTTTTGTTTTGTTTTATTTAGTTAGATCATTACTAAAGTGGAGTGTGGGAAAGTATCACATGATAGTCACATGTCACTGTCACATGACAGAAGTAACATGAGGACCATGGGAGGACAGAGCATAGCCACCAAAGTAAAATGTATAAGTAGTGTAGAAAATCCAATAGGAACTCTATTGAGTTCTCTTTGTCAACTTGGATAAAGAGTGGGATTAAGTCCTTGTGGCTAAGTCCTTACACTGCTGCAATGACCTCTATTCCTTTTCACAGTTTCCAGGCCCCAGAATTGAGATTTTCAATATCAGATTTGTGTAAGGTGCAGAAAAGAACAAAAATGGTGAGATGTTACTTCAGCAAACCCAAGCGCTTTGTGGATTGCAGGTAAGTTACTTATAGCTTGTAAGAGAACCACTTTTTTTGTTATTCCAGCTTAATGTCAATATGTACAGATAACCGGTCCATGATAAAAATGCTGCAATTGCTCAACAATTGGGTCTAATAATACTGTGATAGTTGTGACACTAGGCTCATAGGGAGGAGGACTAATTCCAGCAAAGTAGGTATTTTCTAGTTGGTGTTGCAAATGATAGGGAAGATTAAGACAAAACATCATAATGGCATCACATGAGACTGTCTTGCCTGAAATCTTATTTGTGAATGGATTAAACCAATAAATAAAGAAACTGAATATAAGATTGTCCTTTGTAGTTGTAAAAGGTCCTAGACTTCACTAGACTAGGCTATCCCAGATGTCATACATTACACCAGTATTCAGAGGCTGATGCTCATAGCATTGATCAATAAGATCTTCAATTCCAGGACAAGAAAGAAAGATCTCAAGCCATGAGCTGAATACTTGCATATTATAAAGTTGTCAAGGAACAAGTTTTGAGTCACTACAAGTAAATCACAGTGTCCACAGCTTTTCTCCACATGGTCTGCTCCAGAGGGTCTTATGCCAAGTACAAAATTTAGCAAGTTCTCCAAGTGAATAATGATGGAAGCATTTAGGGCAGCATATGTAATGTGTAATCTAAGGTTGAATAGATAAAGTCATTATAGTAGTATGAATGTTGTGTAGTAGTGAGAATGAATGATTTGAGTGACTGGAGATTATTGACAGTAAGGGATTCAATGAAGAAGATAGTGTATTGGCAATATTTATGATAGTTTTAACAAATTTGAGAATTTGAGCAGTTATAGTATAGCTTATTCTACATGCAAGATATAACCATACAGCCAAGATACAGCCAAGTATATAAAGTGACAAGTGAGCTGTTGGAAACTGTCACAAACTTCATTCAGCCATATCTCCACCAATTCTTTGACAATTCCCACAGTCTTAACAACACCCAGAAGCCCTTGAAAAGACCTTTTGATTGATACCAGTCATGTCTCAAAGCAATCAATAATGGCCAAGATATTAGGCAGATCAACAGGTAATGTAAGAGGACCACTCAGAGGCAATCACTCCTTAAGCTGATGGATAGTCCTGGAAGCTAGTATGAGATTCAAGTGAGGTATATCTACGACACATTGCTAGTATATATAGTTCTATACTAGACGATCCTATAGGCAGTCACATGTGCACAGGATCAGTAATCACAATTGTCCTAAAATAGATTAGAAGGCATCATACTGCATGATACAGACAGGAGAAGCTAGGAACAATGGGAATGCAATACAAAAACTGTCAATGGGCCACTAATAGATTCAGACTCTCAGAACTTACTAAGCAATACCCTAGATTGTCCCCTTACAGGTAACCACCATGGTACTGTTTATTAAATCACTAATATCTCGGAAACCGCCACAATCTATGCTTTGCTTTTAGACATCAGAGAAGCTCTCTTCATACTGCTCAGAATGAACCCAAAACAGTGCCAAGGCAATTAATATTTGTGGAGATATAAAGGCCTCAATATTTGCACATGGACTTTATTAATTACCCATAGATTGTTATGAATATCAAGTGGGACTATGGTTACTATCAGCCATGGTCAGACAATGAGTAGTTAGTAGACAAGATGATGGTACTATTAAACAAAGACATTACAATGCAGTAATGCATTGAATGTCTAAAGGACTCTAGAATGGACAAAGGACATCTGAATAGGACTCTTTGTTAGGGCACAGTCACTCAGAGATGGCTAACCCTAATGCTAGGTAAGAGTCTCAGAAGCAAAGGTGATATTCAGGTAAGGATATTTCTACCAACACAAGTAGTCTTATATACTAAAACTAATGGTCCATGAGCCAGAGTCACATGCACACTAACTAATAATACCACTGTCCTAATTATAGATCATCAGGCACATCAAGGCAGACTTAAGAGAGAAGGCAAGGAGAGTATGGGAGAGCATCTCACAAATACTTAGAATAGCCCCTTAGGTGGAAGCCTTACTCATGATCTAGGCTGCTCCCTAGGGTGTCCCCTTATACTCTTTGGAGAAATCTTGGACTATTTTCCTTTTCTATCTTTGGACTCAATCTAAATGGAACAACATCAGACTAACCTATTATTAGACAATGACTCAACTTGTCACCCTTAGTCATTTTGTCACTGGACTATTACTTAACTAGTCACTAGTAGTTACAAGTAGTATTACCACATTGTAACATAGTCACAATACCTAGTTAGGATAAATACAGACCAGAAAGAGAAGGGAACAGCAAGTTCTCTCTTTTTGTATTCCCTTTGTAAAATCTTACTCTGAGGAATCAGTACTCTTATTTGTCTAAGGACAACCTCAAGAGTGCTACTCAAAGTCTCATTAACATCTCTCTTCCAATATAACTTCACTGAAAACCTTAACCAGATCCTCAAGAGAGGAGTGTGAAGATATCAAGTGTTAGATATAAGCTCCAAGTTGAAACACATATTTAACTGTGAGGTTTAGAGTCTTAACATAGATAGTCATCTGTCCTTTTCTTAGAACAAAGGACAGCCTCCATATGGTTAAGTTATCACTATTTCTAGCACAAAGGCACTACCATATGTAGAACAATAGATAGTAGCATGTGATAATCT
>Ga0157360_1000425_pt1 | contig 15955 bp, 17 predicted proteins | sample AttlaeALBM1_FD_111483 | JGI IMG/M metagenome (GOLD analysis project Ga0157360, IMG submission 111483) | Fungus gardens microbial communities from leaf cutter ant in Ribeirão Preto, State of São Paulo, Brazil - Atta laevigata ALBM1 | ecosystem: Host-associated > Fungi > Mycelium > Unclassified ... | reverse complement strand
GCTCTGCATCGATATCACGTGGCTTACGCATCCGGTCTCTGCCTCCCGCTGGGTTTTTGTCTACTGTCGGGTTTTGGTGCGATCGCTGTTGCTGTCGTCATTATTCTTGTGCGGCGCACCGTATCACAAGGATAAGAGCGCGTCACTCTGGGTGGGACTAGAGCGGGTTTGTTTAGGACTTAATGTGGAAGTGCGCGCTTATATGTCATAGGATGACATGGCGCCTCGTGCGTGATAGCGTTAGCCCATGGCGATCTACCACCTGCATGTGAAAGTCATCAGCCGGGCCACGGGCCGGAGTGCTGTTGCCGCTGCGGCCTATCGTGCGGCGGCCTGTCTGCAGGATGAGCGGCTGGATCGTGCCCATGATTTCAGCCGGAAAGAAGACGTCGTTCATTCCGAGATCCTGATGCCCGAAGGCGCGCCGGAGCGGCTTCGTGATCGGTATGTATTGTGGAACGAGGTCGAGGCGGGCGAGAAGCGCAAGGACGCCCAGCTGGCCCGGGAGGTGGAATTCGCCATTCCTCGTGAGATGAGCCAGGCGCAGGGGATTGCCCTGGCGCGGGACTTCGTTCTCGAGCAGTTCGTGGCGCGTGGCATGGTGGCCGATCTCAATGTGCATTGGGATCGGGGGGTGGATGAGAGCGGTCAGATTGTTTGCAAGCCCCATGCCCATGTGATGCTGTCCATGCGCTCGGTCAGTGAGGCGGGTTTTGGTCTCAAGGTAACGGAATGGAATGACCGGGCCCTGCTCAGGGTCTGGCGTGAGCGCTGGGCGGCTCTGGCCAATGAGCGGCTGGCCGCCCTGGATATCGATGTGCGGATCGATCATCGCTCTCTTGCCGATCAGGGGATTGCTCTGGAGCCGCAGAACAAGATCGGGCCTGCCGGGATGCGTCGTGAAGAACGGGGCGAGGCGGCGGAGAGGGCAGCCGAGCATCTGGAGATTGCGCGGCGAAATGGCGAACGGCTTCTGGCCGATCCTGTTCTGGCGCTGGAAGCGCTGACACGACAGCAAAGCAGTTTCACCCGTCAGGATCTGGCGCGGTTCGTGCATCGCCATACGGTGGATGAGGTCCAGTTCGGTGCGGTGATGGCGCAGGTCGAGGCGTGTCCCGATCTGGTTGTGCTGGGTCGGGATGGGTATGGGCGTGAGCGGTTTTCGTCACGGGAGATGGTGGCGGTCGAGCAGAAGCTGGAAGCAGCCAGTCTGGCTCTGGGTCAGAGGCAGGCTCATGCGGTGCCGGTGGGTCTGCGTCGTGCGGCCATGGGGTGTGGTGATCTGGGCGAAGAGCAGGCACTGGCCCTTGGGGAAGTGACGCGGTCGCGGGATCTGTCTGTGGTGGTGGGCTACGCTGGTACGGGCAAGAGCACGATGCTGGGTGTGGCCCGTTCCGTGTGGGAGGCAGCCGGGTATCGTGTGCGGGGGGCTGCGCTCTCGGGCATTGCGGCGGAAGGGCTGGAAGCCGGATCGGGGATCGATAGCCGGACGCTGGCTTCGCTGGAGCGGGCTTGGGCGGCGGGTGTGGATCTGCTGGCGCGTGGTGATGTGCTGGTGGTCGATGAGGCCGGGATGGTGGGGTCGCGTCAGATGGCGCGTATGCTGTCTGCCGTACAGGATGCTGGTGCCAAGCTGGTTCTGGTGGGTGATCCCGAGCAGCTGCAGGCGATCGAGGCCGGGGCGGCGTTCCGGGCTGTGGCCGAGCGTGTGGGATCGGTGGAGATCACGACTGTACGCCGGCAGGGCGCGGGGTGGCAGCAGGAGGCGACGAAGGAGCTCGCGACGGGGCGTACGGGTGTCGCGCTGGATCGCTATGAGGCGGCGGGGATGGTGCGGGGGCATGAGACGCTGGAGGCGGCGCGTGCGGCCGTTGTGGCGTCCTGGCAGGCGGGGCGGGCAGAAGGCGGAGCAACTTCAGGTTGCCGTCAGATCATGCTGGCGCATCGACGGGTGGATGTGCGGGCTCTGAACGAGGCGGCGCGGTCGCTGCTTCTGGAAGAAGGAGAGCTGGATCGCGAGCGGGCGCTGTCCGTGACGACGGCGCAGGGGGAGCGCATGTTTGCGCCGGGGGATCGGGTGTATTTCCTGCGCAATGATCGCGGGCTCGGGGTGAAGAACGGGACGCTGGGGACGGTCTGCGGTCTGTCCGGTGATGATGAGGTCGGGGTTGTGGTCTCGGTCCGGCTGGACGGGGCGCGCGTGGGCGAGGTGGGGCGTGTCGTGTCCGTGTCACTGCGCGCGTATGACGCGCTGGATCACGGTTATGCAGCGACCATCCATAAAGCGCAGGGTGTGACGGTGGATCGGGCGCATGTGCTGGCTACGGGCAGCATGGACCGGCATGGCGCCTATGTGGCGCTGTCTCGGCATCGCGAGGCCGTGTCGGTTCATTGGGCGTGTGATGATGTCGGGGATCGGGACGGGCTGGTGCGGCGTCTGTCGCGTGAGCGGCTCAAGGATACCACGCTGGATTACCCTCAGGACTCCGCGCGGGCCTATGCGCGCAGGCGTGGGCTCGGCGTGCCGGAAAGCCGGATCGTGCTGCCAGAGGTGGGGGAGGATCCGTTTGCGGGGCTGGATCTGGGTGTTGCCGCGAGGGGGCAGGATGAGGCGTTTGCCTCGCTGCGTCTCAATCCCGATCGTCGGGTGCCTGTGGCGGCTCCCGATCCTCAGGACATGCTTGAGCGGGCTGTTGCCCGGTATGCGCAGGCCTTTTTGGCTGTGGGGCGTATGCATGAGGCGCGGCTCCCTGTTCTGACGCATCAGGAGCAGTCGCTCGATAGAGCGACAAAGGCTCTGGAGCGTGTGCGTCCGGGTGCCATTGACGATCTGCTCATGGCCCTGCGGCATGAGGCCGATGCGCGTGGCGCGCTTTTGACCCTGGAGGGGGCCGAGCGTGGTGCGGTTCTGACGCGGGCGATCCTGCAGGAAGCCAGGATACGGCGGTCTCCCGGATTGCGGACGCAGCGTTTCATGCGGGTCTGGGAGGGGCTTGAGACCGCTCAGGCGCGGGATGAAGCGCTGGTCCAGCTGGGCAAGGATGCTGAGATGCGCTCACTTTTGCGGCGCAAGGGGGCGTCTTTTGGTGTGAAGCCGGGTTCGGTGCTGGATCTGTCGATCCGGGCGCTCGATGTGCCGAAAAAACGTACGCCGCGTCTGGGGCATGAGCGCAGGCCCGAGGCAGAGCCCGAACTGAAGCGTGACATAGGCTGGAGCAGAGGGCGTTAGAATGAGCGGTAATGCAGCACAGGCATTCGATGATCTGCGGGCCGAGGTCTCGGTCCTGCGTAAATCGGTGGAGCGTCTGCCTGAGGACTGGCGCGATGCCATGCCGCCGGATACGAGCCTGGATTTGGGACAGGTCAAGCGCGCGATCGGCGTGATCGAGCAGCGTCTCGGGGAGATCGAGGGGCGTTCGGTGTTGCGGATGTCGCCGGCCGAGTTTCGGGTCGGGATCGAGCGTGTGGTCAGTGACAGGCTGGAGGGAGCCCTGTCCGGGATCGGTGTGGTTGAGAAGTCCCTGGCGGAGGAGAGTAAGGCTCTGCGTTCTGCCTTGCCTCAGCGGCGTGAGGCGGCGCGGCAGAAGAGGCTGCTTGGGATCCTGTTTGGTGTGGGGCTTCTGGTCGGGGTGGTGGCCCCTGTTGCGCTGCTGGCCTGCATGCCCGTCTGGGTGCGTCAGGATCTGGCCCTATACTCATTGCCGGGCACAGGAGTTTCTGTAGGGGCTGGGATCATGCAGCGGGCGGATCCGACCTTCTGGGGGGATGTCGTGGACCGATATCATTTCGTTGACCGGCACAGGGACGAGATCGATCTTTGCAAGCGGGTCTTAACGCAAGAGAAGGAAAGTGAGCATTACTGCAGCTTCATCTACAAAAAGGGAGAAAGCTATTGAGTATCGAGTTTGATAACGATTAATAATAAAAAAAATTATGAGAAAAAAATAGCATTGTAGATAAAGAGGTCATCTATCTGGCACAGAAATAAACTTTGTTCATTGTCAATGATTGTGTGGAGACATTGCGGAAAAAATTACCTATTGAGTGCCATATAATCTTCCCTTTACCTTTTTAAGGTGAGACGTAGGATCGTAAGGTGTGACATCAAGCTGAAGATCATTAGCTGTGAGACGTCCGATTGCGGCCGCCAGAGCGTAAGAGTCGATAACAGTGTTGGCAACGTTTTGGAGCTGCGTTTTTTGCTGTTGAAAAAGAAGTTGCTGTTGCTGAAGAACCTCAAATGTTGTCCGAACACCTAGCAATTCCTGTTGCTGGATCGAACGTAACGCATCTTCCCCCAGGGAAACGGCCTGTTTGTTGCGGGTTAGCTGATCACGATCGGATCTGAACCTTTGCCACGCACTCATGACCGTTTGGATCGCAATCCGTTGCTGGTTTTCTAGCTCATGTCGGGCTGCATCGACCGCACGCCGCGCTGCTCGGATCTGGGCGTATTCTCCCCCGCCCTGATAAAGAGGAATACTGGCCTGAACGGTCACGGATTCGGCATTTTGCGTGAACTTGGCTTCGTTCTGGTTCACTTGCCGTGCGTAAGCGGCTTGTGCAGAAATCTGCGGAAGCAGACCCGCGATCGCAACTTTGACCGCGTTCTGGCTCGCGGCAAGTGCGAATTTTGCTGTATTGATTTGGGGGGCATTTTCGAGAGCCGCTTGCTGTGCATCGTTTGTCGACTGAAGCAAAACTGTGACGGGCGATGGAACCAGCAGGCGGTCGGGGGCAGGCCTACCGATCATGCGCTCAAAAGCTGCTTCTGCCACGTTGACATCGCTTTCGGCTAGGCGTGTCGCTGCCCTAGCCGCTTCATATTGTGACTTTGCTTGAAGAACATCGGTCTGCGTAGCTTGGTTCAGGGCGAGTTGGTGTGTCGTCAATTGAACCTGACCTTCAAGTGTCTTTTCGTTCCTTACAGTTAGGACAAGAACCTTGCGGGCCTGAACCAGAGATACATACGCCGAAACGACGTTCTGAAAGACCTGCTGTTCCGTCTGTATCAGGTTCGCCCGTTCCTGAAGGACTGTATTCATGGCCTGTCGGGTGGAAGCTATCGTTTTCCCGCCCATGAATAAAGGCTGGGTAATAGTGACGCCGACACCATATCCAGGCGCGGCAAAACGCTGATCGTAGCGGAAAGAGCCGCCATAGGGATAAGTCACATAGTTGGATTGGCTGTAATTGGCAGCGGCGTTTCCCGAGATCGTAGGACGCCAGCCAGAAAGAGCTTTTGGGACGGCCTCATCCGTTTGCTCGAGAACAGATCGTTCTCTAAGAATTTGGGGATTGGAGCGATAGGCGAGCGCGAGGGCTTCGGTGAGTGTCATGGTTCCCGGCCTGTCAGCATAAGCCGGGTTCGTAACGAGTATCAGCGTTATGAATAAAATCAAGCATTGATGATGGATTTTTCTGAAAATTGTCTGTCATCCCACGATGTCTTATTTCTTGATTGTTGTCTGAAACCTCCTAATCTATCAATCTAGTATCGATAGATTGTTTTCTGATTTTTCGGTTGAGCCTGTGAGGGAATTGTGTCGGAGGAAGCATCTCGCCCACTGTTTCGGGCGGAAGCGCTCAAATGGCGTCAGGAAGCCTGGATTGGTTCTGTTCAGATCATTGAGCCGCTTTCCGGGCGGATTGCGTCTCTTTGTACCGTCTTTTTGGTCGTTGTTCTTTGTGTTTATGTTGTTTTTGGCAGCTATACGCGCCGCATCCACGCTAATGGTCTGATGCTTCCGCCAGAAGGTCTTGTTATCGCGGAGGCTGATCAGAATGGGGTTGTCTCCCAAGTTGCGGTAAAGGAAGGCGCTCACATAAAGGCCTCAGATCGACTGTTTTCCTTGGACGTATCCAGCTGGTCGGAGGATGGGGCGACAGGACAGAAATCTCTCGAAAGTCTGTTGTCCGAGCAGACCCTGCTGACAAGGCGGCGGATGCTTCTGACACAGGATTCCCCACTCGAATTGGCTTCCTACAAAGAAGAACTGATAGCGTTACAAAAACAGCAGTCCATGTTGAACGATCAGATTAGCCGGGATAATGCTTCCTTGCCGCTGATCGAGCGGGCAATGAATGAGATGCGAACGGCGATCGGAACGCATCTGGTGACAGAAAGCCAGTTCCAGAGTCAGCTCTATACCTATGTTCAGTTCATGAACACGCATTCGCAGACCTTGCGGACATTGGTGGAGACTGGCGGCCAGATGACAGATCTACACTACAAAATCGACCGGCATTCTTACAAGACGAGTGAGGACCTCAATGATATTGATGTCCGGTTGGCGGATCTGGGCCGCCAAATTGCGCAAGCGCATGGACAGGCAGAAACGGTAATCGATGCGCGTGTTAGTGGCACCGTGGACGGTGTCCGTGTGTCGGTGGGTCAAAGGGTTTCGGTTGGGCAGCCTCTGGCCAGTCTGCTTCCGGACAATGGAGAGCTTCTGGCCGAGTTGTATGTTAATAGCCGGGCTATCGGCTTCGTGAGGCCGGGGCAGCGGGTTTTGCTAAAATACGCGGCTTATCCTTATCAACGGTTCGGATTGCATGAAGGCACCGTTGTTGAGGTTACGAAAGCGCCACTCCCGGAACGGATTGGTAACGTACCGAAAGACGAACGGACTTCCGAAACGGCAGCTTCTACGACTTCGGCATCGCCACAGGGTGATATCTACCGGATCCGGGTCCGCCCCGATCAGGATTACATCGTGGCATATGGGAAACAGGAGCGTCTGACACCCGGTATGGCTGTAGAGGCAGATATCGCCATTGATAAGAGGCGACTATATCAGTGGCTACTAGATCCTGTTTTGTCAGTATCTGCGACACTACGGTCGGTGTCGACTTCTGATTTAATGTCTCGAAAAGGGACATTGTGATGCTCAAGGTGATCCAGACGGGCTTCCGGCGCAAGGTGCCGGTTATTCTCCAGACCGAGACAGCAGAATGCGGCCTGGCCTGTCTTGCCATGATCCTGTGCTATCAGGGGCATTTGATTGATCTTGCAACTCTCCGTCGTCAGGCCGCCGTTTCGGGATCAGGCCTCAATCTACGTACTTTGATTGAAATTTCGGATCGCTTTGGCCTGAATGCCCGCCCGGTCAAGCTTGATCTTTCAGCGCTTGGAAAACTCTCCCTCCCTTGTGTCCTACATTGGGACTTCAACCATTTCGTTGTTCTGGTGTCATTGAGGGACAATGAAGCCCTGATCAACGATCCGGCACGAGGTGCACGGACGCTATCGATCGAAGAAGTGTCTCGACATTTCACGGGTGTTGCCTTGGAGCTGACGCCCGCAGCAAAATTTGAAAAACGCGACGATCGCCGGCTCCTGAAAATCGGAGATATGTTCCAGAATATCTCCGGGCTTAAGGGAGCGCTTCTTGCGCTCGGCGGACTATCGCTTGGACTGGAGGTGATTGCACTCGTTAATCCCATGCTCTCACAGGTGATTATTGATGAAGTGCTGACAACGGGTGATCGCTCGCTTCTCTGGACGGTTGCTGCGGGGTTGGCGATCCTCATTACTGTGCAGGTTGTCATCGCGTCTTTTCGCTCCTGGATGGTGATGTTGCTATCCACCCGAATTTCGGTGCAGTGGAATGTCAGCCTATTTACTCACCTGATGGGACTACCGCAGGATTTCTTCTCCAAGCGCGGTGCCGGCGACATCCTGTCGCGCTTTGGAAGTCTCGGGACGATCCAGCAGACATTCACTACCGATCTTGTTCAGAGCATCATGGACGGGATTATGGCAGTCGGCATGTTCGTTATGATCGTGATCTACGGCAAATGGCTCGCGGCGATCGTCGTGGTATCGTCGGTGCTGGATCTGATAATCCGTCTTATTCTGTTTGGGCCCTATCGGGAAATATCGGAAGAGGCACTGGTTCATGGAGCAGCCCAGCAAGGACATTTTCTCGAGACGCTTCGCGGGATGCGCACGATCAAACTGCTATCGTTAGAGAACCGCCGGAAAATTGCTTGGGGGAACAAGCTGGTCGATAGCATCAATGCAGGTCTGAAGATCCAGAGATACGATTTGATTTTCGCGCGTGCTCAGGAGGCGCTGTTCGGTATCGACCGAGTGCTTATGTTGGTTCTAGGGGCGCGAATGGTGCTTTCAGCGGAGATGTCGGTCGGAATGCTGGTGGCTTTCCTGAGTTATCGCGACCAGTTTTCCAGCCGTTTCGGCAGTCTGGTAACTGCTGGATTCAAGATTAGAAATCTGCGCGTACAGTGTGACCGACTGTCGGATATTGCGTTGGCCGACGCCGAGGTGTCGGAGGGTGACAGGGGCTCTAAGCTTGCTGCTTTTCCTGCTTCTGAAACTGACGGAGCAGTCCTCGAGTGTCGGAACGTAGGCTACCGGTATGGCAAGGAAGATAACTGGATTTTTAGAAATGTAAATTTGCAAGTTCCAGCAGGAAAAAGTCTCGCAATCACGGGGCCGTCGGGCTGTGGAAAGTCGACATTGTTGGCGATCCTGATGGGGCTGGTTCAGCCGGAAGAAGGACAGATTCTGTGGAACGGCGTAGAGCTGGGGCCGTCTAACCGCGAAGCATATCGATCTCAAATCGCGGGAGTGCTTCAGGACGATATTCTTCTGTCAGGCAGTATTGCGGAAAATATTGCTGGTTTTGATGAGGCAATGGACCTAGCCCGGGTTGTAGAGTGCGCGAGAGATGCTCAGATCCTGGCGGATATCCAGCGCATGCCGATGGGGTTCGAGACGCTGATTAGCGAGATGGGGCATACCTTGTCGGGAGGGCAGCGTCAGCGTGTGATCTTGGCACGAGCACTTTATCGTACGCCCCGTATTCTGTTTCTGGATGAGGCGACCAGTAATCTTGATTCTACGTCAGAGCAGGCAATAGAAAACGTGCTCGATACGCTGACAATGGCACGAGTAATTGTCACACATCGGGTTGAAACAGCAAAAAGGGCAGACGTTAATTATGAAATGTAACTATTTGTTTACATGGCTGGAGCAGGACTGATTCCCGGTTTTTTCAGAAGGCGTAGATCATGAATTATCTCTCGGTTAGAGTATCCGTTGTGGTCAAGCAGGTGCGGGGGCCCCAGACGGTCTGTCTTGAGCAAGGCATTTGCAGCGACGACGAGTTTGCGCATGATGACGGTGATAGCGATCTTGGCGGGTTCTTCCTGCAGCGATGAACTGCTGGTATTTATTTTTGAGGTCTGGATTGAACCGCGCGGCAGCTTGAGTTTGGGCGTCGTATGCCAGTTGACGCTGTCGAGCAGGATGGCGGCATGGGCGGCGCAGCGGGAGATTTCGTCGATGTGCAGTTGCATGCTGGTCGTGCCGGTAAACGGCAGCGCCAGGCCTGCTGCCTTGCCGCGTGCCGGGCAGATCGAGCCGAACAACCAGGCGTTCTCGTAGCGCTGGTCGCGCGGCGTTCGCCGGTCCATCCCACCAATGCGCGCCGCTTCCGTCGGGTTGGCCCCACCCTGCACGGCCGCCAGCGAAAAAGCCGACGGGCCATATGGGCATCCCGGCTCCGCGCTGCCAGTCGCGGCAGGGCCGATTCCGAATAGTCATCCCGCAACGTTACCGCCGCCGTCTTCTGCTGTTCTCTTCCAGCAGAAGGAATCAGAGACCATCAACAATGTCACATCACGGACGAGTCAGTGACCACGCTCTTTGATATTACAGCTCCCTATACGTTATTATATCGAACCGAAATAACAACCAGGAGCTCGAGCGGGACCTTTTTAACACAATCAACGCCAAAACAGACAAGCAAAAATTATTATGAGAGAATTACACAATAAATGTGACAGTGATGTTGTCATGAACGCATTTAATCTCATACGGTTTGCACGAAAATAGCATAGCGAAAAGTTTGCTCCACCCAATAATCCTGGCAGCAGAGCAACAAAAAATCCCCTTCCATCAATATGGATAATATAAAATAAAAATATAGATAAAACGAAATAAACAGATGGTTTCTTGTAAAAAGCCTTGTATATTATATATTGAAATAAGAGGGTTTCAATAAAAGGCGCAATCAACAATGCGGACAAAAGGACAAAAATCATACCATGACTTATGTTGTTGCCGCTATCTTCAGGTATATTTAAGGTTGTAGATATTGCATTTGTAATAACTACTAGCGGAATACTATGCTCCGCTAGTAGTTTTGCTGTTGCGTTTTTCAAAAAGAATTGAATCCTTCGTAAACTCCACCAGCAAAATTATATGCAGCTTCTCCACCCTGTAAAACCATTTCCCCAATCTTCTTCCATGGGATAGCGCCAGATATGAAGTCCAAGTCTTCTATATCTAAGTCAATCAACGGCAGATCATTAGAAGATAAATCAAGCATAGCAACAACCCTAAAGTTATTTAGGAGATTCCACCATAAGAGGTTGCAACACCATATGCAAAGCCCTTCGCAGCGACGCCAATTACATAACCAACGTCATGGAAAAACCCTGAACCCCATGCGCCTGTTATGGCGGAAATTTCATCGTGAGTGAGATCTTGCGGGATATCTAGCTCGGATACTCTATTTTCTTGATCCATTTTGATTCCTTCACAGCCTCTATCTGAATTTGCGCTTGTCTTTAAACAAGCTCGTTAAATAAACATAAAACTCGTTCCGGTTTCAATAGAAAATTTATGTCCGCGCTCCGCGTCGCAATAAGGCCCAACCCGGCGACACCTGGCATCTGGACGAAGTAAAGATCATGATCCGCGTCCACACACTCAGGATATGGCGTGCCGTCTATCCGGGTGGCTATGTCCTTTATAAACCCTGCCGGAAGGTCTGCTCTGATACACTATTAGTATTAGTGTATCATGACGCCCCTCCCCTCCCGCTTGCCCACTCTGACCTGTTCCCGAAAATGCTGATCTCCCGGTCGATCTCGCTGTCTTCCACTATGCGGATGTGATACAGTTCTCGCGGATAAATGCCCAAAACGCCCAAAAAGGCTCCGTCACGCCCCCTCAGCCAGCTCAGTCTCTTCCCTGAAGAGGCCGATCTCGCGCGCATCGATCCCGCCGCCAATTGCTGGCGTTTCTATCGTCTCTCCTTGCAGGAAGATCTCTTCGGCGGCACCGCTCTCATCCGTCATTGGGGACGGATCGGCACAGGCGGTCAATTGCGTGTGGCGCTCTATCGCGATCGGGGAGCGGCCCAGGGTGCGCTTGAAGATCTGCTCGGGCAGAAAATGAAGCGGGGGTATCGATCCCGGAAGGAGGGGGTGTGAAGCAGAAAGATACGAGGGCTCTGCCCTCGCGCTCCCGACAGGAGGCTCGGCCTCCTGCACCTCGGATTGTTAAGGCAGCATCCGCTGGGGGAATGCAGCTCTTTGATCCGAAGGGCGCGCGAAAATATCTGACCATTGTCGAGCGCGATCGTTTTCTGAAAGCCGCCGAGCTGGCGCCGCGTGAGGCACGGACCCTGTGCATGACCCTGGCCTGGTCGGGATGTCGGTTGTCCGAGGCTCTGGCCCTGACAGCCGATCGCGTTGATCTCGCGGCCGGGGTGCTGGTGTTCGAGACCCTGAAAAAACGCCAAGCGGGGATCTATCGCGCCGTGCCCGTCCCCCCTGCCCTGCTCGATGCCCTCGATCTGGTTCATGGTCTACGCGCGCTTCAACGCAAGGGGGCGCGTCATCAGGAGGTGCGTCTCTGGCCCTGGTCACGCATGACCGGCTGGCGGGCTGTACATGCCGTGATGGAGGAGGCCGGGTTGTCCGGCGTGGCCGCATCGCCCAAGGGGCTACGGCATGCTTTCGGAGTGGCGGCCGTGTCCAACGCCATTCCCCTCAATCTCGTGCAGAAATGGCTCGGTCACGCCCAGCTCTCCACCACCGCTATCTACGCCAATGCTTCAGGCGTCGAGGAACAGGATATCGCTAAGCGCATGTGGGGGTAGGTGGTTTGGTACTGGCATGTTGAGCAACTCTGACCACTTTCATCGCTCGGATGATGCCTTCAGAGCGGATGCGTCCCTTGATGTCTATTTCGGTATAGATCAACTTGGGGAAATATCATGATGAATGTCGAGGGTATCATGACGCAGACTGCTGAAATCTTTTCAAATGGGCGCAGTCAAGCCGTGCGTCTCCCGGCGTCTTTCCGATTTGAGGGTACCGAGGTCTATATTTATAGGGACGAAGTAACCGGTGATGTGAGCCTCTCCAGACGACCGGAGAGTTGGGTCGGCTTGTTCGCGGCCATCAAGGATGGTGGCGTGCCCAACGATTTCCTCGGCGCTGAGGACAGATCTCAAAACGAGAAAGCCCGTGATCCGTTTACAGGGATCACGCCATGAGCGCTGAATGTTTGAAGCCACGCGGTCTGTTGGTGATGTCATGTCAACTACTGCCTAATAGACGCGTGCGGTAAAGCTCTGGCGCTTGGCCTGCATAAGATTCGTCTCGTCGGCGACCATGATATTTGCCGTTGGGTAGAGGATCAGGCTGGACAGCTTAAAAGGCTGTGACGTTGTGCGCATGGCTACTTCGCACGCCTCGGCGAGTTTGGTGCGCACGGCACCGGGAAGATACTCGTCAGACGTCACCCATACTGGGCGGCCATTGCTCGAGCGGCTCGGCATCGAGGAAGATGCTGCTGCTCAGCTCGGCCGTCACGGCTTCATCGCTCTGCCCCATCAACTCGACCGCGGGCAGTTAACATGACAGCACCCCCTCAGGTCCGTGACCAAGGGCAATAGCATCTAGAATGGGAGGATGCTGACGGGCCAGTAATTCTAGCCGCTTCAGATAGGACGGCGTGATCATCATTGCCTTGCGAATCTGGGCGTCGCTCAGCCCTTTTTCTTTGCGCAGCCTGACCACGAACGCCCATTGATCCGGTTCGCTCATGGCCTGCCGGATCATATTCTCTGACCCGGCGATGAGCGCATCGAGTTTCTCGTCTGCCTCAGTGACGTGAACCGGGATCTCGGTGAGTTTGGCCATGATGCACGCACGAACGCGTCGTGAGCCGACGATGATTTTCAGCGAACCATCTTCCTGCTCACGGACCAAAGGCGGGTGAATGAGACCGGCAATCTGGATGTTGAGTGCAAGGCGGCGGTCTTCGTCGTGGCAGGACGGCGTGCGGCGAGGGTTCGTATCATTGGCCACGAGGCTCTTGGGATTCACAAGGCGCAGTTCGGGTGTCGCATTGGTCACGGTCATGTCTCCTCATCTCCCGCGCTGCGCGCAGGAGCGGTTTCATTCGTAGGTTTGGGAGGCGTCAGGCCTGGAAGGTGTAGGCTTCGTGCTCGACGATGCGATGGATGTGCGAGATGGAAAGATCGCGTGTGGCAAGGTCGAAAACCGCTTCGCCGAAGCCGCCTGCCCCGTCGTTCCATCCAGGCTTGGACCGACCGAGGACGATCTGCACGCAAAGCCATGCAACATCAGACAGCGTGTCCGGGAAAATCGGAGCGAGCTGAGCGGGAAGGCCCATGGCATCGACCGCTGTAGGCAGGCGAATTGCTTCAGGCAATGGCACGCTATCTGATGTCCCCTCGAAGCTGACCGTAGGGGCATCAATCCCGGCGTACTGGCAGTCATAGTTCACTCTGATCCGCTTGCCGGCTCCAGCCTGCATCGCATCCCAGACAAGATCGAGATTCTGTTGAAGCGCCTTCTGACGCAGTGCCTGACGGCGCTTCAACTGTTCCATGTAATCAGCCCCTATCAGTAAGGCGCGTTCTGTCTGGGATGCGTTCTGTTCGGACATTGTCCTGCCTCCGGCTTGTGTCTCGCGCTCTATTCTCTGCGCTTGACCATTCCGGTAGCTGACGGGTCGATCCGGGTCAGGCGCGGCGCGCAAGCGCCGGGACCGGACCCACGCGCAGCTTGCGAGCATGGGGAGGACCCACCGCTTGATGCGGACCGATCCCGTCACCTACCCCCCTCTCCTTTTCTCTCTGAGCGGCTGTCGGGATTTCGTTCTTGCCCGACGCGGCATTGGGCAGGTAGCTGGCAGGATACCAGTTCAGACACTGTCAGAAGAGACCCAGTTGCACCGGGGCTGCACTCGGCATCATAGACGCCCCGGCGGGGGCAAGGTGTTTGTATTTCGCACCGAGCGCCGCGAGCATCGCGCGCTCGCTGTGCTCTTTTTCGCGGCGCAGTTCGCCTCGATAAGCGTCGGCAAGGCGCGTAGCGCGAAGCCGGGTCCGGATCTCGCGCTCGACATCGGACCAGGTATGGGTCGGCTGGCCCCAGCATGGGTAGGTCTCGATCTGTTCGAGAAACGCAATCCGCGCCTGCGTAGTGGAGAGCTGCTCGTCCCAGAAACCACGAATGTCATAATGGGCGATAAACCCGAACATATTGGACAGGCGCCGATAGAGGCGCTTGTTCCATGCGCTGCGCGGCATGCCGCGCGCGATAAAGGAGAGAAGCATGTCACCCATGCGCGCCTTCTCCTCGACTGTCTCAAAAGACGTCGCAACAAATGCGTGAGACGCCAAAGGCGGATTGCGCAGCGTGGCGCATTTGAGTTCCGCGCTCATGCTGCAATGCAAGTCCGCGGCTCACGGCGCCATGCGCCGTGATAGCGTGCCACGTCAGGCAAGGAGGGATACCGGCTATCGGGCGCAGCACCTGCGTCCTCGAGCGCGCGCAGCCAGCTGACTGAGCAGGTCATGCGTGCGCCAGATGTGAGCGATCGCAGAACGGCGAGGTCGGAGCGACCGGAGATCGTGCGATCTTCCCAGTGACCCGTTACCGGGTTGCGACAGGCTGCCGCATACGTCCCGTTGAGGAAGCTCTCGAGAATATGGGGCTCCGATACGCGCAGATCTGTGCGGGCCTGAGCATTGCGGAGGCTACGAGGAATGCGAAAGATCGTGCCGGCGGCAATTGTGCCGACGCGCAAAGGGTTATACCCGCCCTGAAAGGGTGAGGTGTAATACTGTCGCAGCATGGTGCGCTCCTATGTCAGGGATGTGCGCACCTGCTATGCAGGCGCAGAGAAATCAGGCAGCGACGAGTCCAGCGTCCTCCAGGTGCATTTCGGCTTCTTCCGGAGGCAGGATGAAATTTGCGACCTCTGTAGCCAGACGCGCTGCGGTGAAGATCGCGCGCTTGTCTTCCTTCATGAGGGCGAGCCAGGACCCGATATAGCTGGCGTGATCCGAGCGTGGCGCGATACCAAGCTCGGTCAGGATGAAACATGCAGAAAGCTCCGCAACCAGCTCCTCAGCTCCATATCCATGGGTTCCGAAGCGGTTCGACAGATCGCGGGCGAGGCGATGTTCTGCTCCCGACCAATGGGCGAGTTCATGAAAGGCAGTATTGAGAAAAGCGGACTGTTCGGTGAAGGCCTCACGCTGCGGGAGAGCGATGTAGTCCAGAACGGGCGAGTAGAAAGCCTTGTTTCCGCCAAAGCGGATATGGGCTTTGGTGGCAGCAATCACGGCCTCGGCGGCCTCGTGACGCTCGGCCAATGGCGTATGAACCGGAATCTTGCACGCACTTTCAGGCAGACCGTCACATTGCTCGATGTTGAAAATAGTGTAGCGCCTGATAAACGCGATCGTCTTTGGATCGTCGCGCTCGGCCTGGCTCTTGGGCACAAAGCGATTGGCATAGAAGACTGTCGTGCCTTTCTCGCCCTTGCGTACATTTGCGCCCAGCTTCTCAGCCTGCCTGTAGGTCAGCCAACGCTGTGCGCGGAAACCGCCTGTTTGCCCGGCGATCCAGAGCAGGATGACGTTGATCCCGCTATAGCGGCTTTTTGTCGTCGCATTACGCGGCAAGGACCCTGACGTCATGGTGTTGGTCCACGGCTGAACCAAGGGCGCATAGCCTTTTTCGAGTTCAGCGATGATGCGGTCGGTCGTTTCCTGGTGAAGGTCGGCGCGGGTACGGTCGGTCATGGGAGAGGCTCCGGTTTTGGTGTGTGCTCTTTCACTGAGCTTGACCTCTCCGCTAGTTGGCGGGTCGG
>Ga0157360_1000423_pt1 | contig 15963 bp, 15 predicted proteins | sample AttlaeALBM1_FD_111483 | JGI IMG/M metagenome (GOLD analysis project Ga0157360, IMG submission 111483) | Fungus gardens microbial communities from leaf cutter ant in Ribeirão Preto, State of São Paulo, Brazil - Atta laevigata ALBM1 | ecosystem: Host-associated > Fungi > Mycelium > Unclassified ... | reverse complement strand
TTGCAGGCAGTGGAGCGTCCACGGGAAGTGTTGCGGCAGATGCTTCGCATCGGACGTCATGCCATTGTCTCTTTCCCGAACTTCGGTCATTGGAGGCTTCGGCTCCAGCTTCTGATGACAGGGCGTATGCCCATGACGTCTGTCTGGAGCACGCCCTGGTATTCCACGCCGAATATTCATCCCTGCACGATCAGGGATTTTCTCGCTCTTTGTGAAGAAGACGGGTATGTTGTGCAGCAGTGGCTTGCTGTTGACGAAGATGGGCTGAAGGCGCCCTGGCGGCGGTCCATCCGATTTGCCAATCTGTTTGGCGAGCAGGCTCTCTTTCTTCTCAGTCGCGGGTAAGCTTTCACCTGAAGAAGGCACTTTCCATTCTGACAGGTGTGGAGAGCGTTCTTTTCTCCTACTGCATTCTTCTGCTGCCCATGATTCACGGCTTTGCAAAACGCGTGAAATAATAATGATTTTTTGTGAATCCAAGAGGCGTTTCTCTTGCGGCAGGGGGGAACGTGCCCTACATCAATCCGCAGATATTCCCGTTATTAACGCGGGGAGATGCTGACGGTTTCTTCGTTGTGCTGGTTAGTTTTGGCGCTCAGGTATCAGGCTTCATGATCCTCTTGGAAAAATGAAGTGGCCAAGGTGTGCCGGTCTCTGTGACTGGCAGGCAGGTTATGATGCTGTCTGACATCAGCTGAGGAACGTCTCTCATCAACTCTAGGCTCAAAGCAGGCGTCCTTTCGTGCTCCAAAAGTGCGACCCGGGCTGTGCGAGCCAGGCCTTGTTATCCCTCAGGAGGGGTCCATGACCAGTTTCGCAGAGCTCAATCTTGCCGAACCAATCCAGAAGGCGCTTGCCGAAGAAGGATATACGACACCGACCCCTATCCAGGCCGGAGCTATTCCTCATCTGCTGGAAGGGCGGGATCTCTTAGGTCTTGCTCAGACAGGTACCGGAAAGACAGCGGCTTTTGCCCTGCCGATCCTCGACTATCTTCTGCGGAACCGTCGTCCCCCCGCACCGAAGACGGTTCGTGTGCTTGTCCTGGCTCCGACGCGTGAGCTTGCCTCCCAGATTGACGAAAGCTTCGGGGCTTATGCCCGTCACATGAAGCTGTCTCATGCCGTTGTCTTCGGTGGCGTAGGGCAGGGGCGTCAGATCGAGGCAACCCGCCGTGGCGTTGATGTGCTGGTTGCAGCGCCGGGCCGACTGCTGGACTTGGTGGGGCAGGGTTATATTGACCTGTCGGCCCTCGAAGTGCTGGTGCTTGATGAAGCCGACCGGATGCTGGATATGGGCTTCGTCCGCGATATCCGTCGCATCATGGCGCTTCTGCCGGCACGTCGTCAGACGGTTCTGTTCTCCGCAACAATGCCGCAGTCCATCAGTGATCTGGCGCACTCCCTGCTGAGTAACCCTGCGACGGTTCAGGTTACGCCTGAATCCAGCACGGTGGATCGGATCCGGCAGGCTGTCATGTTTGTTGAGTCAGAGAAGAAGAAAGACGCGACACTGATGCTCGTTGAGAGCTCAAACGTTGTGCGTGCTGTCGTCTTCACGCTGATGAAGCATGAAGCGAACAAGGTTGCGGAGTTCCTTAACAAGAACGGCATTACCGCGGAGGCCATTCACGGGAACAAGTCACAGGGCGCTCGTGAGCGTGCCATGTCGGGTTTCCGTAACGGCACGGTCAAGGTACTCGTCGCCACGGATATTGCGGCACGTGGTATCGATGTCGACGACGTATCCCACGTTTTCAACTACGATCTGCCGAACGTCCCTGAATCCTATGTTCATCGTATCGGCCGTACGGCTCGTGCGGGACGTGACGGCTGGGCCGTGTCGCTCTGCGATGCCGAGCAGCGTGCATGGCTGAAGGACATTGAAAAGAAGATCGACAAGGCCATTCCGGTCGTAACCGATCATCCTTATCATTCTGATGCGGCCCAGAATTCCACAATGCGTCCTCCGGTTCTCGGTGGCGGACGTGGCGGCGGTCAGCGCGGTGGTGGAAATGGTGGCGGTGGCCGCCGTCGTTCCGGCCCGACGGCGGCAGCTCGTGGAGCTGCGGGACGTCGTGGTGGCGCGCGTTCTGCAGGGCATCGCTGACTTTTTGAGAGATGCAGGTTTTGGGCGATAATTCGTTCTGAATCCTGTTTCTTCTGTAAAGATCGATTAGACTCCGTTCGATTGTCGGGCGGAGTTTTTTTTATGCAAAGTGATATCAGCGGTACCGTCATGCCGGTGCTCCGCATTCTTCTGGATGCTGGAGAAAGCATTCTGGCAGAGACAGGAGAGTTTGCCTGGAAAAGCTCTCACATCTCCATGCAGACTGTTACAAGTGGGGCAGGACAAAGTGGCCTGTTTGGTGTCGTCACCCGGGCGCTAGCCGGGGGAGGGTTATTTATGACCCGATTTACGGCGCATTCTCAGCCGGGTCTGATCGCCTTCACGTCAAAAATTCCAGGTCACATTACTGAACATGATCTGCGGGGTAAGGCTTACCTCGTGCACCGGCATGGTTTTATCGCCGGTACGGAAGACGTTCGGATGGAACTGGCTTTCCAGCGAAATTTGGGCGCGGGTGTCTTTGGCGGGGACGGCTTCCGATTACAGATGCTTTCGGGCACCGGCCGGTTCTGGTGTTCTCTGGGTGGAGAGGTCATCACGCACGATCTGGCTCCGGGCGAGCAGATCGACGTTCATCCCGGTCATGTCGGTATGTTCGAAGAAAGCGTGCAATTCGATATCACCGTGATCCCGGGACTTCGGAACAAACTTTTCGGCGGAGACGGATTTTTCATGGCGCGTCTCACCGGGCCGGGGAGGATATGGCTTCAAACCATGACGCCTTCTGGGCTGGCGCACGCATTGATGCCTTACCTGGGCACCCGCGGGAGTAGTGACCCAAGGCTCTTCGCATCCTGTTCGCATATTTGCAGATCAGGATGGTTAAGATCTTATCGTGTGAGGGGGCTGATGCAGGAAGCAACGGATTGCTTCCAAGCGCTGCTCAAGCAAGGCCTTTTAAGGGCGAGTTTTACCCGAAGTGAGCCCGTAGAGATTAAATTCTATTTGGTGCTGTTGCAGTAAAGTGGCGGAGAGGGTGGGATTCGAACCCACGGTACGCTTCCACGCACGGCGGTTTTCAAGACCGCTGCCTTAAACCACTCGGCCACCTCTCCTGACATCTGCTCTAAATATGAAAAAGGAGCAGAGTCGTATCCTGTTTTCAGGATGTGGGCGCTTCATGCAATGAGGAGGAAAGGACGTCAAGGGGTGTTATGAGTTACATACCCCTACGAGGTTTACGTTTCGAAACAGGAGTGGGGGAGTTTTGTAACAAGGAACGTGTCATCTTGATTGTCAGGGAAGCGGGAGTGCGCTTCCGTCTCCGACAACCCTCAAGGATATGACATCCATGACGGCCTTTCGTCTTTTTGCTCTTCTTCCTGTCGCTGCGTCTGTCGGGCTTCTGGCTGCGCCGCTTCTGGCTCAGGCCCATCCAGGTCAGCCGGCTCCGCCACATGCGGGAATGCACGGTGACCATGGTCCTGGCGATATGCCGCCTCCGTTCCCACCTGGTATCACCTTGACGGATGCGCAGAAGGCGCAGGTCCATACGATCTTCAAGCAGGCGCATGAGGATATGAAGGCTCAGCATGAAAAGCTGAAGGCCCTCCGTGACAAGATCCGCACAGAGCTGTCCGCTGAAGGGGATCTCAATCGGTCTCTGCTTACAGACCTGACACGTCAGGAGAGTGAGCTGCATACGCAGGAAGCACAGGCGCGTCTTGCAACGCAGGAAAAGCTCCACGATGTGCTGACGCCTGACCAGCGTCGTCAGGCGAATGCCACGATGGAGAAAATCCATTCGCTTCATGAGCAGTTGGATGCCATTATGGGTCACCCGCCGGAAGATGGCCCACCGCCGGCTCCCTGATTTCCTGACTGAACCCCGCTCTATTGCTTGACGTCAGCGTCTCAAGGCGATAGAGCGGTCTTGTTTTCGGACACGCCACATCGCGAAGGCTCGCGCAGTGGCGTGTTTCTGTTTGCTGTAAGGTGGCCCGTTGTTCGATCAACTCTCAGGCAAGATGTCCGGTGTCCTCTAAGGACTTTCCAAGAATGGAAAGCTTACTGAGGGTGATGTCACCGAGGCAATGCGCGAAGTCCGTCTGGCTATGCTGGAAGCTGACGTTGCGCTGCCAGTGGTGCGTGATTTCGTCAACAAGGTACGCGAACGGTCTGTCGGGCATGAAGTGCTCGAAAGCGTGTCTCCAGGTCAGGCCGTTGCGAAGATCGTCAACGATGCCCTGATTGATGCGCTGGGCGGTGCAGGTGCAGTTCCACTGAACCTCGCTGCTGTGCCGCCTGTTCCTGTGCTGATGGTCGGTTTGCAGGGTTCGGGTAAAACCACGACATCCGGCAAGATTGCCCTGCGCCTGTCGCAGCGTGAAGGCAACAAGGTTCTTCTCGCCAGTCTGGACGTCTATCGTCCGGCTGCTCAGCTCCAGCTTCAGCAGTTGGCAGAGCGCGTCAATGCCATCACGAAGCGTGTCACTGCCCTTCCGATTGTTGCCGGACAGTCGCCAGTAGAGATCGCCAAGCGTGCGCTCGATACAGGGCGCCGTGAAGGCTACGACGTCGTTATCCTCGATACTGCAGGCCGTCTTTCCATCGATGAACCCCTGATGGACGAGGTGCGTCAGATTCGCGCTGTCACGAATCCGGCTGAAACGCTGCTGGTCGTGGATGCCATGACAGGTCAGGACGCGGTTAATACAGCCAAGTCCTTTAATGAAGCTGTTGGCATCACCGGCGTTGTCATGAGCCGTATGGATGGTGACGCACGTGGTGGTGCGGCCCTGTCCATGAAGGCCATCACGGGGGCGCCGATCAAGCTGACCGGCTCTGGTGAAAAGCTGGAAGCCCTCGAAGAATTCCATCCGGAGCGCGTGGCTGGCCGTATCCTCGGCCTTGGTGACGTGGCTGGTCTTGTGGAACGTGCGGCCGAGACGCTCGACCACGAGGAAGGCGAGCGCGTTGCCAAGAAGATGCTCGCCGGCAAGTTTGATCTGGATGACTATGTCTCCCAGATTAACCAGATCAACCGCATGGGGTCGATCTCGGGTATTCTCGGCATGTTGCCGGGCATGGGTAAAATCAAGGATATGCTGGGTGACAAGGAGATCGACACATCGATCTTCAAACGTCACAAGGCCATCATTTCCTCGATGACCAAGCAGGAACGCAAGACTCCAGGAATCATCAAGGCATCCCGCAAGAAGCGCATTGCCTCCGGTTCCGGAACGACGGTTCAGGAAGTGAACCGTCTGCTCAAGCAGTTTGACGACATGTCCACAATGATGAAGCGCATCAGCAAAATGGGCCTTGGTGGCCTGATGCGTGGCATGGGTGGGGCAGGTGGTCTGGCTGATATGATGAAGGGCATGGGCAAGCCAGGTGGCCGCCCGCCTTTCGCCTGATCAGTCTCAAGTTTTCAAGTTTGTCCTTCAGGAGTTTTTCATGAGCCTTAAGATTCGCCTTGCACGCGCCGGTGCCAAGAAGCGCCCTTACTACCACATCGTTGTTGCTGACAGCCGCAGCCCGCGCGACGGCCGTTTCATCGAAAAGGTTGGCGCATACAACCCGATGCTGCCTTCCGACCATGCTGACCGTATCCGCCTCGATGGCGAGCGTATCACGCACTGGTTGTCCAACGGTGCACAGGCCACGGATCGCGTTGCACGCTTCCTTGGTAACGCTGGTCTGGCTCCGAAGCCGACATACAGCGAGCAGCCGAAGCAGTCCGCTCCGAAGGCAAAGGCACAGAAGCGCGCTGCTGACGCCGCTGCTGCCGCTGCTGCTACGGCCGGCTGAGCAACTGCTGACGCACCAGGACGCTTGACCCGTGCCCCGCTTCAACCCTGACAGTGATGTTCTGATCGCCACCATCGGTCGCCCGCATGGTGTTCGCGGTCTGGTGCATCTGCATGCCGCCACCGACGCTCCGGAAACGGTCGAAACGATCGGTGTGCTGCATGACGAGCATGGAGCAGCATGGACGGCGCGCTGGGTTTCTCCCGGTGTTGCAGCTTTGACGGACGGGCAGGGAAATACTCTGCCAGACCGGACGGCTGCTGAGCGGGTCGTTAACCGCCGCTTATATGTTACGCGCGATGTTTTGCCTGCCGTTGAGGACGACGAGTTTTATCATGCCGATCTGATTGGCATGACGGCCGTTTCCGAAAGTGGTGACGTTCTTGGGACCATTGCCGTGGTTCATGATTACGGCGCTGGTGTCAGTCTCGAGATTGATCGGGGTCTGATCGTTCCATTTACAATGGCCTGTGTGCCGCATGTCGATCTCGCGCAGCGTCGCGTGACCGTTGTGCCGCCGATCGAAGTCGAGGTTGAAGGTGATCTCGACGGAGAGGTTCAGGTCCGGGCATGAGCTGGCGCGCTGACATCCTGACCCTGTTTCCGGACATGTTTCCGGGTCCGCTAGGGTTTTCCCTGGCGGGCAGGGCGCTCGAGCGTGGGATTTGGTCCTGTGAATCGCATGATCTGCGTGAGCATGGGCTGGGCCGTCATCGCGCTGTGGATGACACGCCGTTTGGCGGCGGGGCTGGCATGGTGATGCGGGCAGATGTGTTGGATACGGCTCTTTCGGCGCTTCCCGCGCTGGATGGTCGTCCAGTCATCTATCCCACACCCCGTGGGCGCCGTTTGTCCCATGAGGATGCAGAGCGTTTCGTGGCAGGGCCGGGCGTCGTGGTTCTGTGTGGGCGTTTTGAAGGTATCGACGAGCGTGTGCTGGAAAAGCACGACATCGAACAGTTCAGTATGGGCGATGTCGTGCTGTCAGGCGGAGAAATTCCGGCCCTGATGCTTCTGGATGCATGTGTACGTCTTTTACCAGGAGTGATGGGTTCCCAGATCAGTGGTCAGGACGAAAGTTTTGCCGAAGGTCTGCTGGAGTACCCGCAATATACCAAGCCGGCGGTCTGGGATGGGCGCGAAGTGCCCGAAATCCTGCTCTCCGGCAATCATGGTGCCATCGCCCGCTGGCGTCATGAACAGTCAATCGCCGTCACGAAGGCACGTCGCCCCGATCTGTGGGATGCGTACCTGGCGCGACAGCAGGTTCATTGAATTTTTGTTTCCAGGAGTTTGGTCATGAACATTATCCAGCAGTACGAGGCGCGCGAAATCGAGCGTCTTTCCACGGCTCGCGCCGTTCCGGAATTCATCGCAGGTGACACGGTTCGCGTTGGCGTCCGCGTTGTCGAAGGTACGCGTGAGCGCGTGCAGAACTTCGAAGGCGTTGTCATTGCCCGTTCCAACAAGGGTCTGAACAGCAACTTCACGGTTCGCAAGATTTCCAACGGTGAAGGCGTGGAGCGTGTGTTCCCGCTGTATGCTCCGTCCCTCGCCAGCATCGAAGTGGTGCGTCGTGGTAAGGTGCGTCGTGCAAAGCTGTACTACCTGCGTGGCCGTTCGGGTAAGTCTGCCCGTATTGCAGAGCGCCCGCGCGATCTGCCGAAGGCTGGCGAAAAAGCCGCTTCCTAAGTCAAGGTTGGAGTATAAGGATGCCCGTTTCTTCTTCGCCCAGAACCCTGTTTGACAAGATCTGGGCCGATCACGTCGTTGACCGCCTCGAAGACGGGACGTGCATCCTATACATCGACCGTCACCTTGTTCACGAGGTGACAAGCCCGCAGGCTTTCGAAGGCCTGCGGATGGCCGGACGTCGCCTGCGTCGTCCGGATGCAACTGTCGCCGTGGTGGACCACAACGTTCCCACGTCCGACCGTTCCCAGCCGATCGAAGAGCCGGAAAGTCGTCTCCAGATCGAAACGCTGGAGAAGAATGTCGCTGAGTTCGGCGTTCCCTATTTCCCGTTGCGTTCCGCTTCTCAAGGCATCGTTCACGTTGTGGGCCCGGAGCAGGGTATTTCTCTGCCAGGCATGACAATTGTTTGCGGTGACAGCCATACTTCGACGCATGGTGCGCTCGGCGCGCTGGCGTTCGGTATTGGTACGTCTGAAGTTGAACACGTCATGGCGACCCAGACGCTTCTCCAGAAGCCCGCAAAGAACATGCGTGTTTCTGTTGAGGGCACAGTGGGCCCAGGCGTGACAGCCAAGGACATCATGCTGGCCATTATCGGCAAGATCGGTACGGCTGGCGGCACTGGTCATGTGATCGAGTTTGCTGGCTCTGCAATCCGCGATCTGGACATGGCCGGGCGCATGACGCTTTGCAACATGTCCATCGAGGGCGGTGCAAAGGCTGGTCTGATTGCTCCGGACGAAACGACTTTTGCTTACGTGAAGGGGCGTCCGTTCGCACCGAAGGGTGAAGCTTTTGAGCAGGCCTGTGCTTACTGGCGTACGCTGGCGTCTGATGAAGGCGCTCATTTCGACACGGAAGTGACGTTGAAGGCCGAGGATATTGTGCCTTCTGTCACTTGGGGCAACAGCCCGCAGGACGTCCTGCCGATTGATGGTATCGTACCGTCCCCGGCCGATTTCAAGGACCCTGCGCAGGCTGCACAGGTCCAGCGCGCTCTGGAGTACATGGGGCTGACGGCTGGGCAGAAGATTGCCGGAACACCCGTAGATGTCGTTTTTATTGGCTCCTGCACCAACAGCCGCCTGGAAGATCTACGAGCTGCGGCGGAAGTTGTTCGCGGACGTCATGTCGCGGCAACGGTTCGTGCTATGATTGTTCCGGGTTCAGGTCTTGTGAAGGCTGCCGCCGAAGCCGAAGGGCTGGACAAAATTTTCCTTGATGCCGGTTTTGAGTGGCGTGAGGCAGGCTGCTCGATGTGTCTGGGGATGAACCCTGATCGTCTGACGCCGGGACAGCGCTGCGCTTCTACGTCCAATCGCAATTTTGAAGGCCGTCAGGGGCCGGGCGGCAGAACGCATTTGTGCTCACCATCCATGGCGGCGGCCGCGGCTGTGACGGGCACGCTGTGTGATGTGCGTGAGCTGATGAAGGAAACCGTCTGATGGAAAAGTTCACGGAACTGACCGCCATTGCGGCTCCGATGCCGAATGAAAACATCGATACCGATCAGATCATTCCGGCACGTTTTCTGAAGACCATCCAGCGCACAGGCCTCGGCAAGAATGCCTTTGCGGCGCAGCGTTACGACGATAATGGCAACGAGAACCCGGACTTTGTTCTGAACAAAGAGCCGTATCGTCATGCTGAAATCCTCATTACCTATGACAACCTCGGCTGTGGCTCCTCCCGTGAGCACGCTCCTTGGGCTCTGCTGGATTTCGGCATTCGCTGCGTTATCGCACCAAGCTTTGCCGACATTTTTTTCAATAATTGTTTCAAAAACGGTATCCTGCCGATCCGTTTGCCACGGGAAATCTGTGACGAACTGATGGGAGATGCGCGTCAAGGGGCCAATTCCCGTCTGACGGTGGATCTGGAAAAGCAGATCATCATCCGCCCGGATGGAAATGTTGTGCCGTTTGAAGTTGATCCCTTCCGCCGTCACATGCTGCTCGAAGGTCTGGACGATATCGGCCAGACGCTGGCGCATGATGCGGAAATCAGCAGCTTTGAACATCAGGCCAGCCGCGCATGGGTGCCGTCAATCAGCATGGGAACTGCAAAATGAGTGAAGCCCACAAGCTTCTTGTTCTTGCCGGTGATGGTATCGGCCCGGAAGTCATGCGTGAAGTTGCACGGATCGTGCACTGGCTGGACGCAAACCGTGGCCTGAAACTGGACATTACGGAAGAACTCGTTGGCGCGGCTTCCCTTGCTGTCCATGGCGTTCCTATCCGTGATGAGGTTATCGACCTTGCCCGGAAGTCTGATGCAGTTCTGTTCGGGTCGGTTGGTGATCCTGCCTGGAGCCATGTCGGGTTCGACAAGCGCCCTGAAGTGGCCATTCTGAAGCTGCGCAAGGAGCTTGAGCTTTTTGCAAATCTTCGTCCGGCCCAGCTTTTTGATGCATTGATTGATGCGTCTGCCCTGAAGCCGGAAGTGGTGCGCGGTCTGGATATCATGATCGTCCGTGAGACGGTCGGTGGTATCTATTTTGGTGAGCCGCGTGGCATCGAGACGCTTTCGGATGGCTCCCGTCGCGGGATCAACACGGAAGTCTACACGACGTCCGAAATCGAGCGTGTTGCCCGCGTTGCTTTCGAGATGGCCCGTCAGCGCGGAAACAGTGTCTGCTCCGTCGAGAAGTGCAATGTGATGGAAAGCGGCCTCCTGTGGAAGGAAGTCGTCACCGATCTGCACAAGCGCGAATATCAGGATGTGGAACTGTCCCACATGCTGGCCGATAACTGCGCCATGCAGCTCGTTCGCAACCCGAACCAGTTTGATGTGATCGTTACGGGCAACCTGTTCGGCGACATTCTGTCCGATCTGGCCTCCATGCTGACGGGTTCGCTTGGTATGCTGCCGTCTGCAACACTTGGCATTGTCCGTGAAGATGGTAAGCGCAATGCACTGTACGAGCCGATCCATGGCAGTGCGCCGGATATCGCTGGTAAGGGCATTGCAAACCCGCTGGCGCAGATCCTCTCCTTCGCGATGCTGCTGCGGTATTCGCTGAACCGTGCGGACGATGCGGATCTGATCGAAAAGGCAGTGTCCAACGTGCTGGCCAGTGGTCTGCGCACGGCGGATATCATGTCGCCGGGGATGGCACGTGTTGGCACAGATATGATGGGCCAGGCTGTCGTTCGTGAAATGGAGAAGCTGGCCTGATATTTCAGGAAGGCTGACGTGTGAAAAGGCCGGATAGCTCCTCAAGGGGTTATCTGGCTTTTTTTATGTCAAAAACTCACCTCTCACCTGCAGATGGACTGTGGTCAAATGCCTATGGAGAGCGGTAGGGTTCCAGCGCGATAAAGCCCATCAGGAACCCATCATGTCTTTCATTGCCGACCGTCTGAACCGTATCCTGCCGAGCCAGACGATTGCGATTACGCAGAAAGCCCGCGCCCTGAAGGCGGAAGGCCGTGACATCATCAGCCTTTCCGCAGGCGAGCCGGATTTCGATACACCCGACTTCGTTAAGCAGGCTGCCATTCGCGCCATCCAGAACGGCGAGACGAAATATACGGACGTTGCTGGCACGATGCAGCTCCGTGAAGCAGTCGCTGCCCGGCTGAACGCTGATTTCGATCTGGATTACCGTGCTGAGGAAATCTGTGTTTCGACTGGGGGCAAGCAGGTCATTTATAATGTGATGGTCGCGACCCTGAACGCAGGTGATGAGGTCATCATTCCGGCTCCCGCCTGGGTGTCTTACCCTGATATCGTCTCGTTAGCGGACGGAACACCGGTTGTGATTCAGACAACAGCTGAAAACGGTTTTCGCCTGACGGCTGTCCAGCTGCGCGCTGCCATTACGCCGAAGACGAAATGGCTGATGCTGAATTCGCCCTGTAATCCGACAGGCGCCGCATACGACGAGCATCATCTCAAAGCGTTGACTGAGGTTCTGCTGGAGCATCCGCATGTGTGGATCCTGACAGACGATATGTACGCCAAGCTGATGTATGAAGGCGCGGTTGCCAAGACGTTCGTTCAGGTCGAACCGCGTCTGCGGGACCGGACGGTGACAATGAATGGCGTGTCCAAGGCCTACGCCATGACTGGCTGGCGGATTGGTTTTTCCGCGGCTCCTGTTGAACTGACGCGCCAGCTTATCAAGCTGCAGGGACAGAGCACGAGCAATCCATGTTCCATTGCTCAGGCTGCGGCCAAGGAAGCAGTTTCAGGCCCGCAAGATTTCATTGGGGAAATGGTGAGTGTTTATGAGCAGCGCCGCAATCTCGTGGTGTCCATGCTCAACGAAGCGCCCGGCCTGAGCTGTGCCAAGCCGGAAGGCGCGTTTTACGTCTTCCCATCTATCGAGGGAACGCTTGGTAAAACGAGTAAGGGCGGCCATCTGATCGACAGTGACGAGGCTTTTGTGACGGCGCTTCTCGATGAAACGGGCGTGGCGGCCGTTCATGGGAGTGCTTTTCTGACGCCCGGGTATTTCCGGATTTCGTATGCCACCAGCACGGAACTTCTGAAGGAAGCCTGCACCCGTATCCAGCAGTTCTGTCAGGGCCTGTCATGACGTTTCGTATCGCATCCCGTCTGGCAACGCTTCCCAAGCCTGCGACCATTGCCATGGCCGCGCGGGCCCGTGAACTACGGGCCGAGGGCAGGGACGTCATTTCCCTAGCACTGGGGCAGCCGGATTTCCCGTCACCGCCGGAAGCTATCGAAGCGGCGTATGCGGCTGGTCTGGCGGGGGATACGGGATATCCGCCTATCCCCGGCCAGAAGGCGCTGATCGACGCCATTATTCAGAAGTTCCAGCGTGATAATGAGATCGCTGCGACACCAGACCGGATCATGGTCGCGAATGGCGGCAAACAGGTTATTTATAATGCTTTTGCAGCGACGCTTGAGGAAGGTGATGAAGTCATCGTTCCTGCGCCGTACTGGGTGAGCTACCCGCTGATCGCGCGCATGCTCGGTGGGAGGGCTGTAGAAGTCGCCTGCCGGGAAGAAGATGGCTTCCGTCCTGACCCGGCGGCCATCAAAGCTGCGATTACCTCCAAAACCCGCTGGCTTGTGCTGAATTTCCCCAACAATCCAACGGGAGCCATTCTGGAACGCAAGGATCTTGAGGCGATTGCCGATGTCCTACGTGAGGCTCCGCATGTTCTGATTATGTCAGATGAAATCTACGAGCATCTGACATTTGACGGCCGCAAGCATCTGTCTCTGCTTCAGGTGGCTCCGGATCTGGCGGATCGTATTCTCGTCATCAACGGGATGGCCAAAGCCTATGCCATGACGGGATGGCGTGTTGGGTTTGCCTGTGGCCCGGTGCCGCTCATCAAGGCGATGATTGCCGTGCAGGGCAATACGACATCTGGTGTCTGCACGCTGGCGCAGGCGGGTTCTGTTGCCGCTCTGGACGGTGGCTTGGAGCGCATTGAACAGATGCGTGAGACCTATCAGCGTCGGCGCGACAAGATGGTGGCTGCCCTTCAGGCAATCCCCGGTCTGACCTGCGCTATTCCGGAAGGTGCGTTTTATGTCTATCCGGGTGTTGACGCACTTCTCGGTGGCACGTCCGGCGGTGGACGTGTTCTGAACACGGATGTGGATTTCGCCGAAGCGCTTCTTGACGAGGCCTATGTCGCCACCGTTCCCGGAACCGCCTTCGGATACAGCCCGTATCTGCGTTTGTCCTGTGCGGCGTCATATGAACAGCTTGCGGAAGCTTGCCAGCGTCTGGCCGGGTTCGTGAAAGCGATTCAGAAACTCTGAGAGGCATGGACGGAGACGGAGCGGAATGTCAGAATTAGAACCATGACACAGACAATCCCTCCGTTCTCTGACCTGTCTTTTCCTCGCCCTGACGAAGCATCCCTGAAGGCGCGGTATGACGATATTGCGCTCCTGCTGGATCAGGGGCGCTCCAAGGATGCCGCGCAGGCTTTCGATTTTGTACGCCGCGAATATGAATCCTGGGCGTCACACGTCCACCTTCAGTTCTCGCGCAATACGCAGGATGAGCAGGCGAAGGCAGATCGTGATTACGCGGATCGTCTGTCGCCGATCGCGACTGACCATGAAGTCACCATCAAAAAGCGCCTTCTGGCAGACCCGGATCGTGAGGCGCTGGAAGCGCTGGTTACGCCGCATGTGGTGCGCCTGTGGGAAGCCGATACAACGACGTTCGATCCGCGCATCAGTACAGATCTGGAAGAAGAGGCGCGCCTGACGGGCGAGTACACGGCCCTTCTGGCCTCAGCAAAGATCCCATTTGATGGAAAAGTGCTCAACCTTTCCGGTCTGGTGCCTTACTTGCAAGGGCCAGACCGTGAGATGCGGTATGCGGCCGAACAGGCCCGCTGGGCATTTTTCGAAGAGAACGGTGGGGCACTCGACACCCTCTATAGCCGCCTTGTTGAATTGCGTGACCGTATGGCGAAAACGCTGGGGTTCGAGAATTATATCGAACTCGGTTATCGCCGGATGCGCCGGACGGATTATGGCCCTGAGCAGGTTGCAGCCTTCCGTGAGAAGGTCCTGAGTTCCGTCACGCCGCTTGTTCAGTCTTTGCTGGAACGCCGTCGTCTGAAAATGGGCTGGGACAAGGTCTGGGCCTGGGACGAGGCGCTGATTGACCTTCAGGGCAATCCGAAACCCGCCGGCGATCACGATCTTCTGGTCTCCCGTGCAGAAGGCATGTTCCGGGCGCTCGATCCCAAGGGCGAAATGGGCGATTTCTACGTTCAGATGCGCGATCTCGGGTATCTGGATCTGAAAAACCGTGATGGCAAAGCAGGCGGCGGGTTCTGCACGTCTTTTCCAACCATTGGCAGCCCCTACATCTTCGCCAATTTCAACGGCACACATAACGACATTGGCGTTTTCACCCATGAAATGGGTCACGCGTTCCAGAACTGGAACAGCCGCGGTCAGGACTGGGTTGATCAGCTCTGGCCAACCATGGAAGCGGCAGAAATCCATTCCATGGGGCTGGAATTCCTCACATGGCCGCAAATTGACGCGTTGGTGGAGGATGGAGCCGCTGACCGGTACCGCCGGATGCACCTGATCGATGCCCTGTCGTTCTTCCCTTATAGCGTCTGTGTCGATCATTTCCAGCATGAGGTCTATGCCAATCCGCAAATGACTGCAGCGGAACGTCACGAAACCTGGGCTCGTCTGGAAAAGATGTACATGCCATGGCGGGACTGGGGCGATCTGGCCTATCCAGCCAAGGGTGGTCGCTGGCAGGCTCAGCTTCATATTTACCGCCTGCCATTTTATTACATTGATTACGCGCTGGCTCAGTGCTGTGCACTTCAACTGTGGCTTCGCTCCCGAATGGACAAGGAAGGCACGTTTGAAACCTATCGGAAGCTCTGCTCCGAAGGTGGCTCAAAGCCGTTTGCACAACTAGTCGCAGATGCCGGACTGGTGTCACCTTTCGAGGACGACGCATTGGCAGAAGTTGTGCATGAGGCCGAGCAGGAACTCGGAATCTGAAAGCTATTTCTGGCTCCGAAGGCATTTCCGGAGCCAGAAAACAGTATCAGCCGCGGCTGTTCCATTCTGAAATCAGGTCCAGCACGGCCTGAGGGGACATGCTGCGGGCGTTCCCAAGGGCCTTCGACCCGTCGCCGTTCAGGGCCTTTCCATCCGGTGTCACGATAATAACAGTTGGGACGGCCTTAATTGTCACGCCATACTTCTGGGCCAGATCCAGATTGGTATTGATGCGGCCAACATTGACCGGAACAATCACGAACTGACTGTCGAGCCATGCCTTGGCATCGGGTAGTGCGAAAATGCCGGACAGCATTTTGCAGTCCGGGCACCAGTTTCCACCAAAATCGATAAGTACCTTGCGCCCGGTTTTCGCGGCAAGAGCAAAAGCATCCTTGACCTGAGCCTGAGCAACAGACGTGTCCGGATAAGGGGTCGCAACAGGGGGAGCAGATGTTTCGCTCAGATGTGGTGCTGGTGTCGTTGCGGCCTGGGCTGCAAGTGGAGCAGAGAGCGCCAGACCCAGTCCGGCAGCGGCGAGAAGGGAAACGCGCATAAAAAAGGCTTTCATTGAAGGAATGGACTGCATGACATAACGCAGTCTTGCAGAAAAACGATTAAAGCTGAACTCAACCTTAAGGTCATGTTCTTGATGAAGTCCAAAACGTCTTCTCAGCCACAGAAGGCTGTTCCGGAAGTCAGTATTGTTGAAACGCTCCTGCGAACTGTTGGCCTGGTAGGCCTGACACTCGCATTCGCTGCTGTATTCCGTTTCTGGCACCCTACGCTAAAGCTGGTGCAGATGGTTGCGGCTACACATGCGTGGCAGTGGCTCTACACGTTGTTCCATGTCGACTCCGCGCTGGGCCGGGAACAGATGATCCTGATCGGGATCATCGTTTT
>Ga0157360_1000422_pt1 | contig 15968 bp, 18 predicted proteins | sample AttlaeALBM1_FD_111483 | JGI IMG/M metagenome (GOLD analysis project Ga0157360, IMG submission 111483) | Fungus gardens microbial communities from leaf cutter ant in Ribeirão Preto, State of São Paulo, Brazil - Atta laevigata ALBM1 | ecosystem: Host-associated > Fungi > Mycelium > Unclassified ... | reverse complement strand
GTTTCTATTTAATATGTTTTGGTTATTCTTTGGACTTTTACCTTCAGTAAGCTCTCTATTATTTGATTTATCTCCCTAGTGCCTACTTGTTTAGTGCACAATTGTGAAGCAGTTTGGAGATTTTGCCTCTCTGACCTCGCTTTCACCTTTGTTTCATAATCAAACCTTTTGATCCCCATCAGTGGTGGTCACAGCCACTACTCTGCTACTCGAGCAAAAGGCTTGAGTTCACGACTAGGCATCTAGGGAACACTTCTGGGAGGCTGAACTCTTCTTTCGAGCTGGTGATTCTGGTTATTACTGTGAAAAATGTCACTTATGTTGCCTAAATTGTTGTATGGCATGACAACATGGAAAGAGGGAAGTGGATGTGGGGGAATCTGAACAATAGGTCAAATTTTGGGTATAATCAGACAGGATAACACTGGGATATGGCACTAAGTTGGTCTGGAGCTCGTTGAGGTTGACGTTGAGTGACCCATCGAAATGTGGGGATGCCGTTGTTACACCATACAAATCTTTAGGCCAATTATGTGACATTCTGCACCTTAATTGAAGGAATAACCAGCTCAAGAGACGAGCTCGGCCCCCCAGAAACATTCCTCTAGACGCCTAGTCGTGGACTTGAGTATCTAGCTTGAGTAGCAGGGTAGCAGCTGTGACCACCACTACATATGCCTTATAGATGCTTGCCCAGGTGCCCCGTATCGGATTTCTAACAGATCTCCCTTCTAGAAGTGCTCTCAAGAGCGGAAATGAACTTAGGGTGGACTACGCGACCCAAGCGACGTCATGCCGCAGCTGTCGGAGAGGCTATTTAAAGAACAGTCACAATCAGATTTGGGCCATCATCACTGATGGCTAATTATAGCGAGATCAAGAAGGTCACACTGTTGCGACGTCGTCTCATAGTGGCAGTAGGAGGAAAATGGAGGGTAGAAGAGCGAAGAATGCACCATAGAGGTAGGGAGAAGGACTAGGAAGCTGAGAAGAGGAGTAGTAAGGAGATTAGATGAAGAGAATGCGTGCGAGAACAAGACGACCCAAGACCGCCGTCTCTGTCTACGATCCGTCAAGGCACATGAGGCTCGACCATTGTGCGAGGAGGAGTCGCCGGAGTAGGATTAGGGTGTTCGGGAGCGGTTAGTCGGTGTCTGAGAGGAGCACCATACCATCATTATAGCCTTGCTAGAATTGGGAATTTAGAGGTTTTCTTTGTCTCACTTTCTTTGTTGTCTCTTTGCTTTGTAATCATAATAAAATACTCTAGGGCACAGAGGGGAACTCAAGCATCATACCCCTATCATCATCCCTCTCTGTTGCTCTAGAGCTTAACGGCTATTTTTGAGTTACTGAGTTTCTAGTTTTTCTGAGTGTTCTAGCTTCTTTTCTATAAATCCACCCAAACTCTCCCTTGATAGGAATTCAAGCCCCAACAGACTTGGGCATTCGCTTATGCTAGGAGTTAACAGCTTGCTACGTGTTATTGGAGTCAGCTTCCAACTGTACGGTCAGTTGAAGAAGAGCCCACATGACGTCACGGGAGTTCTAGGTAGTTCTGCTGTATCAACGGCGAGCCAGACTACTAGACTAGGTAAGGGCAGTAGTATCACGATGTGAGACGAACGCGCGTCTTAGAGATCCTATTACGGTGAGATCTACCTCGAGTGGAATCTCAATTTGTTATTATTGTTCTTTTGGTTTCTTCTGGGTCATATTTTACCCTTTCCCCCCATTGCAAAGCTCTCCTTTTCTATTTGATTATCTCCCCAGTGTCTACTTGTTTAGTGCACAACTGTAAAACATCTCAGAGACTTATTATTTCCATTTGTTGTCACCTTTGTTTCGAGATCAATTCCCTTTGATCCCCATCACTGTGACAGAGGATATCACCTGAGCAATTGATATGGTCATCTAGGATAATACAGCAACTATCAGCATACCAGTGATGATATCAATGCAATCCATGATAGAATTGGGAATGGAATTTGACCAGCAGTAAGATAAGCATCATGATCCAGATGTTCAGTGACACTGGCACCATGGGAACAGTACAGGCCAACAGCATGATGCATCATTATTCAATATGAAAACTTCTCTATCACTTTCAATGTGACACACCTCATCGAGAAAGATCAGTGCACCATATTGCTCAGCCAGATCATGGGTCTCCTTGATGGGTCTGATGCTGCCGCATATGGAGCAAACACTCTCAAAAACAATAATCTTGGGTGTTTCCTTCAGATATTGTTTGAATTTAGCCTCCAAATCCAATAATATTTGTAAATGACACATTTAGCACTAGAGGCTCAAAAGGTGCCTGGTACTTTGGATTTGTTGTCACACTGAGAGCACCCATACTCCTCCCATGGAAAGCAGTCTCAAAGCAGACAATCTTAGTTTTGGTACACTTGAAACCTTGTGCTTCCCATGGCTTGTTGTGCTTGAGTGACCAACAGTCTTTGCCAATTTTACAGGCAATCTTGAGTGCACCTTCACTTGCTTCAGTACCAGAATTTGAGAAGAAGACCTGAAGCCTGCAAGCCTGCTAGGAGGATCCCGTCGGCTCATGACCAGGTGCAAAACCAAGTCCACCTCTACGCTGGGTAGTCTTTATAAGAAAAGATGTGAGTTGAGGAGACCACTCGTTGTGATACAGATTGCTTGTATGGATGATTTTGGGGGCCTGTTCATTTATAATCTACAAGCACTCAGATATCAATCGATGCCCTTAGACAATATACATACCTTCAAGCGATGCTTGCACTGATATCCAAATATTTTCTGCCTTTGGTATTCCAAATATATGATCCTTTCCCATGCAAAATAACAAAATTGGGACAGGCATAAATGCCAAGAAGGGGAGCTCTGGGCACTTTACTCTGCTCTGTTTGTCTATTCAAGTTATAGCGTAGTTCAGTATATCTGGTACTAGGAGATGTAATCTATAAAAAAATATGAGTCATAAATACATTCATTGAGAGTTCAGCATCCACAGAGAGTAGACGGGTCTGCGATACACTTGAACTGATGCTTCGAGGTATATGGTACCTTGTTGAAGTTTATTACATAATTCCATCTCATATCATCTCACTGGTTGCTCACATGGTGGATATTGAGAAGTCAAGTCGCTGCTTGAATTGGGATGTCAAGTCACCTGTCAAGTTGTCTAGACTTGTCACACTGTCACACTCTACTATTACAGCTATGCCACCCTGTAGCTGCACTGATTGTTGCTATTATACCTTTCTTATACCTGATAATCAACTTATTTATGATAAACTAGTATCATTCAATACTCATACTATACATTCAAGAAAAGACAAGTCCACAAGCAATGCAGATCAGGTATGTTATCACATATTAAATTCTCATCAAACTAATCTATTCCTCACTGTAGTCCCGAGACAAAGCCTTATTACCTACAGCAACTCATTTTGAACTAAAAAATGTAAATTGGGAGAGAAGAGAGAGTGCTAGAGTTGCAATTGATAACATAAGAGATTGTCCAGGTGTGTTTGCCACTCATTTTCTCTTCTTACCAGTTTTAACTATTTATTAGTGTCTCTATCACAAATGGTCACTTACTATTTGTGATGGATACTTTGATACTTTAAAGAGTTCAAAAATGCAAAGTTAGACAAGTGACAAAAGATGTTGTTAAGTCTGAGATCTAATCCTCAGACAGGGAGTCCTTATGTACAAAATTGTGATGGTCTGTGTCATGACTTGGCAAAACGGCTAAGTTATTATTTATATTTCTTTTCTTTTCTTTTTCTTTTCTTTTACCCTAGACTTACTACACAGAAGGGAGTATGGGAAAGTGTCATATCACAAGTGTCACAAGTGTCACAGTCACATGACAGGAAGTCACAGCGTCATGTCACATGATGTCATATGATAGGTCACATGATAGGCATGGGAAAGTAGTGCACAGACTGTAAGAGGATAGTACTAGTATCGCTTAGGCAACCTGGTAGGGTTTGCATCAGCTAGTATTCCCACAGATCCTTGGAGTCCACAGTACCCAGTTCCCACATCCTCTAGTTTGGGTCTCTATCATAGTACTACATAGCCATATCTGGTAGTGTAGTTATTATTATCCTGATGTAAGTGTTCATAGCGACTGGTGCACAGACCAGGCTAGTCTAGTATAAGTAGCTAGTGATGTATGGTAGAATACCTTACCTCAACAATAGTTTGACCTCCTGGGCTATTCATGGTCTAACTTAAGATGCCTCCTCTACTATAGTCGAGCATGTTCTGGGTGCTGTAAGGGGACATCTCTAGATTGCTTAGATAACCTGGTAGGGTTCGCATCGTCTAGCATTCCCACAGATCCTCAGAGTCCGCAGTCATAGTTCCCTTCTCTCTAGTTTGGGTCTCCATCATAGTACTACATAGCTATATCTGGTAGTGTAGTTATTATTGTCCAGTGCATGTGACTATAGCGACTGGTGCACAGACTGTAAGGGGATATTCCTAGGGCTGCGCTTAGTGACGTGAGTAGGTTCCCATCCAAGAGCCATTGTCTCTCTGATCGTGTTCCCACTCTCTCCTTTTCTTCTCATGGTTGACATCTTGTGTGTATCCTGTATATCTAATATTGGATATTGTGAGAATACTGGTCAGGTACCATGAGAACAGTGCCTGGTGGTCTAGTAGTATAAGTACTAGTCTTCTGTAGTAGACCTACTTTAGTTGAATATCACTCTAGCTTTAGGATCTACACATTAGCTTAAGGGTCTATCGCCTCTGAGTGATTCAGTGTCCTAACACAGACCGGCTAGTCTAGTATATATAGCTAGTGATGTATGGTAGAATACCTTATCTCAACAATGATTGAAGCTCCTGGGCTATTCATTGTTTCTTCTTAAGACACCTGCTTTACTTTATTGCAGTGTGACTGGTGCCTTACCTAAGTGTGCCCTTACAGGTGCCACTGAGTGATCCCCTTACACAGACCATGTAGTAGTTGTATAAGTAGTGTAGAGAATTTAATGGGAACTCTATTGGGTTCTTTTTGTCAATTGCTGAACAAAGAGCAGTTGGTTTTATTCCGGCTTGGAGTTTAGCTTTCTTACACTAGAACTTGATTCACTTCAGAGTACTGTCCACCTTGGACTCTGCTCACCCTTTATTCTCATTATATCAACCCTCAGCTGCTGATCATTGTGATTGGTAGCCACCTCCATACATAGCCAGGCCCTTGGCTTAAGGGGACTTTGCAGTTAGTTAGGGACTGCAGGTGGAGACATAGTACCAAGCTCAGGTATTGCACTTGAGACCTGACCTCATAATTGAGTCATATCAAGTAGTATAGCTTTCTTAGTATAAACCTTGTGCTGTACTCCATTGTGAGTGGTACACACAGAGGAGTGATGGTCATCTCTTAAGGAGCCATCTAGATTAGGGATTCTCCCTGTAAGGTGATAGTCTAACCATACCATTAGGGCAGTAGTTAGTAGGGCAGTAAGACTCTGGCTAGGTGAAGATCTTGCGCCCCACCAGACATAGTTTAGCTAGCAGGAATCAACATTCACTCCATACCCATCTTGAGACATCATCACAATGTCTCAAGAACAATACAACTCATTAATGAGCAATCTGCTCAAAGAAAGATGCTCCCTTGCCAAACTGAGAGAAGAATTAGAAAGAAGAAGAGGGAAATTGTGTCGGTATTGTAAGAAGTTTGAGCACCTGGCCCAAAACTGCAAGAGCAAGAGAGAGGGAGAGAAGAGGGAAGTAATCTCTCCAAATAAATTTGAGGTGTTGTCAAGCAGGGTGATGTAACGTAGAGTTGAAGAAAGGACAATTAGGAGACATGAGGCAGTAGTAGTCAAATGTTTTAAGTGTGGAGAGAAGGGGCACAAGTGTAGAGAGTACCTATTATGGGAGAAGAAGGAAAGGATGGCACGTGTGGCAAAGCTGCAAAAGGCGTACCAACAGAAGGGGCCAGTACGCCCTGTGAAGGGAAAAGCACAGGAAGGGGAAGGAGAAAGAAGGTTGAAAAGAGTAGAGGAAGAAGAGGTGGCATGTGTGGCCAAGCCACAAGAAGCACAGCAAAGGTAGAAGTAGAGCTCAGTAGAAGAGCTAAGAAAAAGAGCAGAGGAACACTGTGGAAGAGGTGTCCCAGAAGAGGCACAATTATTAGAACTAGGATAGTGTATAAGGGAAGTAGTAGTGTTGTACCTAACTTGTGAAAGGTGCAGAAGTCAAAGATGTCATGTAGAAGATAATAGGGGATAGAGAGTGATCTCCAGAAGGAAGTGGGAAGAAATAAAATGGTGTGGATATGTAGGAAAGGCAATATGGCCCAGAGAGGCAAAGGTGCAGCAAAATGGCGTATGGTTAGGAGAACTGGAAAGTGCAGCAAGAGAGGGGGGTTGTCAAAGGGAGGTTAGGAGAACCTTCAAAATGCTGAGAGAAGTATGGTTAAATGTGGGAGTAGAGAAATTAGATACACATAAAGGTGTAACCATAAAAGCACTCTTGGATAGTAGTGCCATGGGGATGTTTATGGACAAAAGGATGGCAGCTAGGCATGGGTTCAAGCTACAGAAATTGGAAAGACCAATAATGGTCAGAAATGTAGATAGAATGAACAATAGTAGAGGAGCAATTACCTACCAGGTAGAAGCAAATGTCTATTACAAAGGTCATGTAGAAAGATTGAGGATGGATGTATGTGACCTGGGAAAGACAGAAATAATCTTGGGAATGCCATGGTTAGCAGCACACAACCCAGAGATAAATTGGGAGACAAGAGAGGTCAAAATGACGAGATGTCCACCCCTATGTGGCAGAGTAAGAATAAAAAAGGAAGAGAGGAAGAAAAAGGAAAAGAGGGTAGCAACCCTAGAGAAAGAGAAAATCATCAGGTGGGCAATAGACAATAAAGAAGATTGGGGAAGAGAGGAAGAAATTGAGGAAAACTATAGGAAAATCAAAGAGATGGTCCCAAGGAAATTCTTAAAGTAGAAGAAAGTGTTTGGGAAGGTAGAGTTGGAGAGAATGCCAACGAGAAAAGTTTGGGATCATGCTATAGATCTCAAGGAGACATTCAAACCATAGAAAGGAAGGATTTATTCCCTTTCAAAGAATGAAAGGGAAGAAGTCCAGAATTTTGTGGAGGATCAGCTGAGAAAAGGGTATATCACACTGTCAAAATCCCCTCAAACATCACCAGTATTCTTTATGGGCAAAAAGGATGGAAGCAAGCAGATAGTAATGGACTACTGCAACCTAAATGACCAGACAGTGAAAAATAACTACCCATTACTATTAATTACGGACCTAATTGACAACATGGAAAGTAAAAAGGTATTCACTAAGATAGATCTGAGGTGGGGGTTCAATAATGTGAGAATAAAGAAAGAGGATGAGTAGAAGGGGGCATTCACAATGTATGTGGGCTCCTTTGAGCCAACAGTAATGTTCTTTGGGATAACAAACTCACCAACTATATTTCAAGTAATGATGAATGAAATTCTAAGGGATTTGATCAATAAAGGAAAAGTCGTGGTGTTTGTGGATAATGTACTAGTTGGAACAGAAACAGAGGAGGGACATAACAAGATTGTGGAGGAAATATTAAAGAGGTTGGAAGAAAATGACTTGTATATCAAGCCAGAAAAGTATGTGTGGAAAGTATGGAAAATAGCATTCTTAGGTGTTGTTATAGGACCAAACGGAATAGAAATGGAGAAGGAAAAGGTAGATGGAGTGTTGAGTTGGCCAGAGCCAAAGAATGTAAAAGATGTTAGGAAATTTTTAGGCCTTGCAAATTACTACAAGAGGTTTATTAAAGATTTTGCTCAAGTAGCTAGGCTGATGAATATGCTCACCAGGAAAGACATGAAGTGGATATGGGGAGAAAGCCAACAGAAGGCATGTCATAACTTGGCAAATTGGCTAAGTTATTATTCCTTTTTTTTCTTTTTTTTTTCTTTTCTTTTAATTTGTAATATTGACAGATGTGCGAGAGCAAGTTGACTCATAGGGAAGCATGGGACTTAGTACAGGGTTACTCCTGTTATATAAATAGTATACAGAATCAAGTGGGAACTCTATCGAGTTCTCTTTGTCAAATGCTGAACAAAGGGACAGTTGGCTTCATTCCGGTCATTGGAGTTTAGTCACTGATACTAGAGCTCAATTCCATACTCTAAGCACCATCTGCCTTGGACCTTGCTCAACTTTATTCTCATCTCATATCGACCCTTGACCACTGATCACCACGATCAGCAGCCATCTCCATACATAGCCAGGCCCTTGGCTTAAAGGGGACTTTGCAGTCAGTTAGAGACTGTAGGTGAAGACACAGTACCAAGCTCAGGTATTGTGTTTGAGACCTGACCTTGCAATTGAGTGGTGTTAAGTAGATTACTTGTACTTTTCTTGGTATAAACCTTGTGCTACACTCCATTGTGAGTTGGTACATGCAGAGGAGTGATGGTTACCACTAGTGGGCCATCTAGATTAGGGATCTCCCCTGTGGAGTGATAGTCTAACCATAGTATTAGAGCAGTAGTCGGTAGGGCAGTAGATATCTGGTTGGGTGAAGATCTTGCACCCCAACAGACGTAGTATTAAGTGAGATCAAAACCATTAATTCTGTACCTTTCTTGAGATATAACCATTATGTCTCAAGAACAATATAACAATTTATTGAGCAGCTTGCTCAGAGAGAAGCATGCCCTTACCAAACTGAGGGTAGAATTGGAAGGAAGAAAAAGGAAGCTTTGTAGGAGCTACAAGGGGTTCGGGCACCTGGCCTGAAATTGCAGGAATAGAAAAGAGGGAGAAAAAGGGGCAGAAATACCCCAAAATAAATTTGAAGTTTTAAAGAGTAGGGTAATGCAGTGTGGGGTTGAGGAGAGAACAGTAAGAAGCATGAAGACAGTAGCAGTAAGGTATTTCAAGTGTGGAGAGGAAGGGCACAAATGTAGAGAGTGCCCTCTATGGGAAAAGAGGACGAAAAGGGTGGTGCACCCTGTACAAGGAAAGATGCACCAGGGAGAGAGGAGGTGGGTGCGTCCCATTAGGGAAAAGGCACAGGAAGGAGAAAGGAGATTGAGAAGGATGGAGGAGGGGAAGGCGGCGTGCCCTGTAAAGGAAAAAGCGCAGCAAGGAGAGTAGAGGAGGAGCTTGGTGGAAGAGCATTGTGGAAAGAGTATCCCAAGAGAGGCACAATTATTAGAATTGGGATGGTATACCCTGGAGATAATAGTGACATACAACAAGTGCAGAGGATGCAGAAGAAAAGGAAGTTATGTGAAGGATAACAGGGGCCAGAGAGTGCTCTGAGATAGAACATTTTGGTGTGAATGTAAAGGGAAAGAAAGTAGTGTGCCTACAGAGAGAAAAAGCACAGTCAAGCAGTACATGGTCAGAAGAACCAGAAAGCGCAGCCAAAGAGGGGAGTAGTTGAAAGGAGGTCAGGAGAACCTTCAAGATGTTGAGAGAAGTATGGTTGAATATTGGAGTGGAAAAGATAAACACACACAAAGGTGTGATGATAAAAGTGCTCTTGGATAGTGGTGCAATGGGGATGTTTATGGATAGGCAGACGACAGCTAGGCATAGATTCAAGCTGCAGAAGTTAGATAGACCATTAGCTGTTAAAAACATAGATGGCACGAATAATAGCAGAGGGGCCATTATGCACCAAGTAGAGTGCAATGTATTTTTCAAGGGCCATGTAGAGAGGATGAGAATGGATGTGTACAATTGAGGGAAGACAGAAGTAATTCTGGGGATGCTATGGTTGGCAGCACACAATCTGGAAATAAACTAGGAAACTGGGGAGGTCAAAATGACGAGGTGTCCGCCCCTGTATAGCAGAAAGAGTAAAAAGAAGGAGAGGGTCAAAATAATAGCGACTGAGGAAGAAGAGAAAATTGTCCATTAGGTGATAGATGATAAAGAAGACTGGGGAAGAGAGGAAGAGATAGAAGAGGACCACAGGAAAATTGAGAAAATGGTCCCAAAGAAATTTTTGAAGTAGAAGAAGGTGTTCAGGAAGGTGGAATTGGAGAGAATGCCAACTAGAAAAATTTGGGATCATGCTATAGATCTCAAGGAGATGTCCAAACCATGGAAAGGGAAAATTTACCTCCTGTCTAGAAATGAAAGGGAGGAAGTACAGAAATTTGTAGAAGATCAGTTGAGGAAAGGCTATATCCGGCCTTCAAAATTGCCTCAGACATTGCCGGTATTCTTTGTAGGCAAGAAGGATGGGAGCAAGCAGATGGTAATGGACTATTGCAACCTAAATAGTCAGACAGTGAAAAATAACTACCCACTACCCTTAATCACAGAGTTAATTGACAACATGGGTAGCAAGAAAGTTTTCACAAAAATGGACTTGAGGTGGGGGTTCAATAATGTGAGGATAAAGAAAGGAGATAAGTGGAAGGGAGTGTTCATGACGCATGTTGGGTCCTTCGAGCCAACGGTTATGTTCTTCAGGATGACAAATTCACTAGCCACATTCCAGGCAATGATGAATGAGATCCTGAGGGACCTGATAAATGAGGGAAAGGTAGCAGCATTTGTGGATGATGTGTTGGTAGGGACAGAGATAGAGGAGAGACATGATGAAATTGTGGAGGAGATACTGAGGAGGTTGAAAGAAAACAACTTGTACATCAAGCCAGAAAAGTGTATGTGGAAGGCAAGAAAGATAGGATTCCTAGAGGTCATCATAGGACCTGATGGAATAGAAATGGAAACAGAGAAAGTAGACAGAGTACTTAGTTGGCTATTATTATGAACATCAAGTGGGACTACAATTATTATCAGCCATGGTCTGATAATGAATGGCTCGTGAATGAGATGTTGGCAATACTAGACGAGGACATTATTATGCAGTAATGCATTGAATGTCTGAGGACTCTAACAAACATTGGACTCATGGTATGGACAGGACTCTTTGGAGAAATCTTAGACTATGTCTTTTCTATTTTTGGACTGTGCTAAATGGGACAACATCAGACTAACCTATTATTAGACAATGACTCGACTTGTCACTCTCATCACTTTTGTAACTGGACTGTCACTCAACTAGTCACTCTTAGTTACAAGTATTATTACCACATTGTAACGTAGTCACAAGATCTAGTTAGGATAAATACAGACCAGAAAGAGAAGGGAACAGCAAGTTCTCTCTTTCTGTATTCTCTTTGTAAAATCTACTCTGAGGAATCGGTATCCTTACTTGTCTCAGGACAATCTCAAGGGTGCTACTTAAAGTCTCATTGACATCTCTCTTTCAATATAACTTCACTGAGAAACCTTAACCGGACCCTCTGTCGAGGAGCATGAAGATATCAAGTGTTAGATATAAGCTTCAAGTTGAAACGCATATTCAACTGTGAGGTTTAGAGTCTTAACAGCCATAGCCAAAGAATGTAAGAGACGTCAGGAAATTTTTGGGCCTTGCAAACTATTATAGAAGGTTCATTAAAGATTTCACTCAAGTAGCCAGGCTGATAAATGTACTCACAAGGAAGGATGAAAAGTAGCAATGGAAGGAAGCGCAACAGAAGGCATTTGATAAGCTAAAGAGGATCTTCACTAGTAAACCAGTACTAGCAGCCCCAGATTTAGACAAGGAATTTAGGGTGGAAGCTGATGCTTCAAACTATGCGACTGGAGGAGTACTATCTATGAAGTGCTCAGACAAAAAGTGAAGGCCGGTTGCTTTCATTTCCAAATCTCTTAGCGATACAGAAAGAAACTATGAGATACACAACAAGGAAATATTGGCAGTAGTCAGATGCCTAGAAGCATGGAGACACTTCCTAGAAGGAGCAGCAGTTAAATTTGAGATTTGGACAGACCACAAGAATCTCGAATATTTTATGAAAGTATAGAAATTGAATTGAAGAAAAGCGCGATAGGCCTTGTACCTATCTAGGTTCAATTTTATGTTAAAACATGTTCCGGGAAGTAAGATGGGAAAAGCAGATAGTCTGAGCAGGAGACCAGACTAGGAAGTTGGAGTACAAAGGGACAATGAGGATGAGATATTGGTGAAGCCAGAGTGGTTAGAAGTAAGGAAAACAGAAGTGGTAGAAATCATAGTAGATGGAGTAGATCTACTAGAGAAAGTAAAGAAGTCGAAGGTAAAGGACAATGAAGTAGTAAAGGTGGTAGAGAAAATGAAACAGGCAGGAGTTAAGGTGTTGAGAGATGAAGAATAGAGAGAGGTTGATGGCGTCATGTATAAAAAGGGAAAAGTCTATGTGCCCAAGGACGAAAAACTACAGGCGGAAATTATTAGGCTCCATCACGACATGCTGATAAGGGAACATGGGGGACAGTGGAAGACAGTAGAATTGGTCACTCATAACTTTTGGTGGCCAGGAATAACAAAAGAGGTGAAACGATATGTAGAAGGGTGTAATGCTTGCTAGTGTAATAAAAACTGCACAGAACAGCTGGGAGGAAAATTAATGCCAAATTCAATCCCAGAGAAGCCATAGATGCATATATCAGCAGACTTTATCACAAAACTGCCTTTAGCATAGGGCTATGATAGTATTCTAGTAGTAGTGGATCGACTAATGAAAATGGTCTACTTTATACCAACTATGGAGAAGACATCAGCAGAGGGTTTGGCAAGGCTGTTTAGAGACAATGTGTGGAAACTGCATGGTCTGCCTGAGAGCATTATATCAGACAAAGGACCACAGTTCACGGCAGGATTGATGAGGGAGTTAAACGAGATGCTGGGAATTAAGAGTAAATTGTTGTTGGCATTCCATCTGCAAACAGATGGGCAAACTAAGAGAGTAAATCAAGAATTGGAGCAATACCTCAGGATATTTATCGACCACAGACAGGAGCAATAGCCTGAGTGGTTAGGGACGGCAGAGTTTGCATATAACAACAAGGCATACTCAAGTACGAAAACGTCACCTTTTAAGGCAAATCACAGACAAGATCCTAGGATGGGTTTTGAAGGAAGAAGGAAGGAGAAGTATGCAGAAGTAGAGAAATTCATCAAGAAAATAAAGGAAATATAGAAAGAGGCAAAAGCAGTACTAGGGAAGGTGCAAGAAGACATGAAGAAGTATGCCGATAAGGAAGAGATTGGAAGTAGAAGGATATAAAGTAGAGGACTTGGTCATGCTTAGTACCAAGGACCTGAAATACCAGATGGTTGGGAGGGGAACAGAAAAGTTGATGGAGAGATTTGTAGGCCCTTATAAGATCAAGAAGATTGTATCATTGAATGCAGTAGAATTAGAATTGCTAAGTACAGTAAAGATACACCTAGTAGTTAATGTTAGTAGAATACAAAGATATGTAGGGCAAGTAAAGAGGCAGAGAAAAGAGCAACTGCTCCCAGTGATAATCAAGGGAGAAGAGAAATGGGAAGTAGAAAGAATTCTAAATAAGCGACAAGTAAGAGGAAAAGACAAATATTTAGTACACTGGAAAGGATTTACAGCAGAGTCTGATACTTGGGAAGATAGAGAGAATTTGAAGAATACCAAGAAAGCAATCGAGAAATTCGAAAAGGAATATCAGCGAGACATAGAAGACGTGGTGCAGCAAGAGCACAAAGAAGAAACGTTCTGATAGGGAGAATTGCTAGAAAGATTCACGGCAAGGATGTTATACGGATGGTCGAATAAACAGTACAACTAGGAATATTGGGGTAGGATGGAGAGAAATTGGAGGAGATGGAAGGGCAAGAAACCAGTGAGGAGAGGAATGATGAAAACAATCCCAGAAGAAGAAGAAACTAGGGAGGAAAAATCAGGGATAAGGGAGTGAATAGAAAAAGAAGACAACAAAATGGACAACATAGTTGACCCATACTACAAGCTGTAGGAAAATTCCTTGGGACAAGGAAACTTAAGAGAGGAGTAGTGTCATGACTTGGCAAATTGGCTAAGTCATTATTCCTTTTTCTTTTTCTTTTTCTTTTCTTTTATTTTGAATATTGTTTTTCTTTTTCTTTTCTTTTCTTTTAATTTGTAATATTGATAGACACGTGAGAGCAAGTTGACTTATAGGGAAGCACGGGACTTAGTACAGGGTTAGGGTTACTCCTGTTGTATAAATAGTGTACAGAATCAAGTGGGAACTCTATCAAGTTCTCTTTGTCAAATGCTGAACAAAGGGACAGTTGGCTTTATTCTGGTCATCGGAGTTTAGTCACTGACAAGGCATTTGACGAGTTAAAAGGAGTCTTTATGACAAAACCAGTATTAGCAGTACCAGACTTGGACAAAGAGTTTAGGATAGAAGTGGACGCTTCAAATTACGTAACTGGAAGAGTATTATCAATGAAGTGCTCAGATAACTTGTGAAGACCAGTCGCTTTCATTTCAAAGTCTTTAAGTAATACAGAGAGAAACTATAAAATACATGACAAAGAAATATTAGTGGTAATCAGATGTTTGGAGGCATGGAGACACTTCTTAGAGGGAACATCAGTTAAATTCGAGATTTGGACAGATCATAAAAACCTTGAGTACTTTATGAAGGTGCAAAAGTTAAATTAAAGACAAGCAAGATGGGCTTTATACTTATCTAGGTTCAATTTTATGCTAAAACATGTTCCAGGAAGTAAGATGGAAAAAGTAGATAGTCTGAGTAAAAGACTGGACTGGGAGATTGAAGTAGAAAAGGACAATGAGGATGAAAGGTTAGTAAAGCCAGAGTGGTTAGAAGTAAAAAAAGCTGAGGTAGTGAAAATAATAGTCGACAGAGTAGATCTACTGGAGGAAGTAAGAAAGTCAAAAGTGAAGAATGATGAAATAGTAAAAGCAGTAGAAGAAATGAAGTGAGCATGTCATATGACGGAAAATACCCAATTAATAATATAATTTCTTTTATATTTTATATTATTACTAATTTTTTGCTCCTAAACTCCTGTTATTTACTCCTATAGGATCATGATGTAGACTAATTACTTGTACTTCTCCTATTCCAGACTTAGTATAAGTACTCTAGTAGTTACATTCTAGTTCCTTAGTTCATAGATTAAAGTTATTTATGTCTTTTACTTGTTGTATCCTCACTTCTATCAATCTATACCACTCCTCTCCAAAACTCCTGGCAAAAATTTTGTCCTCCTGAAATATGCAACTACACACATGACAGTAGATTGAGGCACAGCGCATGAGCTGAGGCCAAGGTTGTTCCCCTACTTTTGTTGTCAACTCCCTTCCACTCTGAGGTAATTCCACTCCACTCCAGGCCCCTCTGCTCCATACTTGACAGAGCAGAGGTGAAAATGTTAAGAGACAAGGAATGGAGAGAGGTTGACAGTATTATGTACAAAAAGAGGTGTTATGAGAGCCCCGAATTGGAAAGAGTCTCCCATGCATTTGAACATTTAATCTCCAATATTAAGTCATGTAACGGAGTCAAGATATAAATAGTGTGGGAATATTAAGTAATCATATCACATGACAAGAACATGTGATCATGTAACAATAGGGCACAGCCACTTGTAAAGTAGTATAAGTATGTCACAAACTTCATTCAGCCATATCTCCACCAATTCTTTGATGATTCCCACGGTCTCAAAGCCAGCTTAAAGCCCTTAAGAAGACATTTCGATCAATACCAGTCACGTCTCAAAGTGATCAATAATGGCTGATATATTAGGCAAATCAACTGGTAACCACCATGGTACTATTTATTAAATCACCAATATCTCAGAAACCGCCACAATATAAGCTTTGGTTCTAGGCTCAGCAGAAGCCCTCTTCATACTGCTCAGAATGAGCCTAGAACAATCTCAAGGCGATCAATATCAGTGGAGATATGAAGGCCTCAATGTTTGCACATGGACTTTATTAATTACCTATAGATAGTCATCTGTCCTTTTCTTAGAACAAAGGACAGCCTCCATATGGTTAGGTTATCATTATTTTAGTACAAAGACACTACCATATATAGAACAATAGGTAGTAATCAGGTGATGATCTATACTAGTG
>Ga0157360_1000420_pt1 | contig 15988 bp, 22 predicted proteins | sample AttlaeALBM1_FD_111483 | JGI IMG/M metagenome (GOLD analysis project Ga0157360, IMG submission 111483) | Fungus gardens microbial communities from leaf cutter ant in Ribeirão Preto, State of São Paulo, Brazil - Atta laevigata ALBM1 | ecosystem: Host-associated > Fungi > Mycelium > Unclassified ... | reverse complement strand
CCCCGCTGGCGGCCTTCCCTAAGTCTATCATCATCCCACCAACATTGCTTCCAGTATCGAAACGACTCAAAAAAGACCGGAACCTGTTCAATTCCACCATCGCAGCCTTGATTCGTACATTCTGGGCATTCAAGTCGACGTTGCAAACCTACAAATAGACTTCGAGAGCGAATCATTATGACAGCAATCAAGATAACGTACCTCGATGGCGAGCCAGTGTAGTCCTTGGATCGGAGGGTTGAACTCGACCTTGAAGTTCACTGAGGTACTGTGATTGAATCGGCAGTGATCAGGACAAGACCAGCTCACATCTGATCTCTTGTGTTTCAGAGGCCCTGTGCTTCCACAAATCATCGAATCGGATTCTAGCTTCACACAAGAGTTCATCTCCTGAGACCCTCCTGAGAGCTTTCTGCAGTGGAGAATGTTTTTTGTGTATCGCAATATTCAGGACACTGCCTTCTATGAGAATGCTAGACCACATGAATATGTATGATTGCCTAGGCATGCAAAGCTCCACTCACATGTTTTGCGTCAGTTTCAAACGTTGTTCACCCCTTCTGCTGTTCTTGAGTTTCCAATTAATTCCTTGGCTTTGAAGGGGACTGGAGCCATCGGCCTCATCAGAAAGCTTGACAAGAAGTGACCTTGGACATTCATCATCGAACTCTCCGATGAGTTCTGGATGTAAATACGATCAATTGAACTTACTGATAGATTGGACATACAAGTACTCACTAGCAACTTGGATGACTCGTGGCATTGCATATTCGTCTCGTCTTGTCATAATTTCAGCTTGTGGATAGAATGAGCAGGAAGAGATGTTGCGAGTTTGGGATGTTGATAGCTTGATCAGAAGGACGTGTCACAAACAATATTGCCTCACGAATGGGTGGGAATTTGAGTCTACATCGGACATGCCAAACACATGGCGAGGCTGTGAGTTTGACAGCAGCTGTATTAAGCCTTATCCCTTTCGGCTTACATAGACACGATGATTCCCGTGCGGTCAATCCATAATTTGGTTTACTAGCGTCCCTTAATTTTGGAAGTGCTGTCATTCGGAAGGAGACTTCGCGCCTTCAGGTCGATGTTGTATTCTATCTTCAACCGTGCCTTTGATTTTGATATTCTGAGGTTCATAGTCAAGTTGACTGTGATTGCCTCGGAAGGAAATACACTCGTTGATGAATGAAAAGCCAATATCGGCACAAGTATCACCAAACGGGGGCGTTTCAAGTCATAGTTCTTGTCTAGATTGCCATGCGGGTAGATGGGACAAAATATAATACACATCAAATCTTGCCGGATCACATAATTGTTAGCTGAGAGCGAACAAATGAAAGAGACAAGAAACCGCACTTGAAAGAAACCCTGCCTCGCTTCGTTGGACAACAAAAATGACTTTGCCATGCTTTTGCCCCAGAAACTTTTGCTCTGCTGCTCTAGCCCTTGGCGCAAATGACACGCTATCTGCCTTGGCACTCATTGTTGGGATATCGAACGCTGTACTAAAATTAGTACATGTCTTGAATTGTCTCATTGTCTCACTCTTGTTGTTTGATGTTTTATTGTTTTGTGTAGAATAAATAGTCTAGATAATGATGAAGTATGTTGCACATTTGCAACAAGTTGTCCCCCATTTCTGTGCTGCTCGTTCTCAACTCAATACTCTACACCCAATTTTGTATCTGAAAAAGTGCCATGAGGGAAACAAAAAAGTGTTTCACATCTACTTTTCATTCAATAAGAAAATGCCTTGGATAATATTCCAACCATGATTTTGCACCTGCACATGGATGGCTACCAGGTCATTGGTGAGGAAGGTATCAAGGAAATGATTGGATGGGATTTCCTGTGCAGAGGATGAAGACAGGAGAATATGGGAATGAGAGGTGCATTTAGAGTTGCAGTGTGTGTACACATGCCACTGAGGAGGGGAGCTACACTTGGTGATATTGTAACTGTAACAGATTCACCTCATTTCATGACAGAATAGTGACGTAGTGTAAGAAAGCTAAACTCCAAGCCAGAATAAAGCCAACTGCTCTTTGTTCAGCAATTGACAAAGAGAACTCGATAGAGTTCCCATTAGATTTTCTATACTACTTATACAACTACTACATGGTCTGTGCACTATCTTCCCACACCTATCATATGACCAATCATGTGATATGATGCTGTGACTTCCTGGGGTGTGTGACTGTGACACTTGTGACATGACACTTTCCTGCACTCCCTTCTGTGTAGTAAGTCTAAGATAAAAGAAAAGAAAAAGAAAAGAAAAGAAATATAAATAATGACTTAGCCATTTTGCCAAGTCATGACACATAGTATAGAGAGGACATAAGATGATAACACAGTGTAGAGAGGAGGGCATGAGGCCAGGCATAGTATATATAGTAGTCAGTAGGGGTAGTAGAAACCCAGTTTTGTCCTGGTTAATACATTGCTTTCTTAACTCGAACACTGGGTTTTGAAAGAGATCATAATATGTCAGCAGCCAAAGTCCAATGACCAGAATTAAGCCAACTATCTCTTTGTTTAGCATTTGACAAAGAGAACTTGATAGAGTTCCTATTGGATTCTGTATACTACTTATACACATTTGTAACCCTAACCCTATCCTAATGTCCCCTGCTTTCTTATGAGTCACTTTTATCTTGTACGTCCATTGATAAGAAAATAAAATAAAAAAAGAAAATAAATATTGACTTAGCTATTTTGCCAAGTCATGACACTACCCCTCTTTTAAGTTTCCTTGTCCTGAGGAATTTTTTCTACAGCTCATAGTATGGGTCAACCATGTTGCCTATTTTGTCACCGTCTTCTTCTGTCCACTCCCTAACTCCTGATTTTTCTTCCTCAACTTTTTTTTCCTCTGCAATCGTTTCCATTCTTCTTCCTCTTTATTGTTTCCCTTTCTATCATTTCCAATTTCTTTCTAGTTTTCCCCAATATTCTTGATTGTACCTTTTATCTGACTATCCGAACAGTTTTCTTGCTGTAAATCTCCCTGGCAATTCTTCTCTTCTACATGTTCCTTTCTCATGTTCTTATCTTGCCACATCTTCCCTATCTTGCTGGTATTCTTTCTCGAATTCTTTGATTGCTTCTTTTGCATTTTTCAAATTCTCTCTTTCTTCCCAAGTATCTGACTCCACCATGAACCCCTTCCAGCATACCAAGTATTTATTCTTTTCTCTTACTCGTCACTTATTCAAGATCCTTTCTACTTTCTATTCTTCTTCTCCCTTAATTATAACTGGAGCCAGTTGCTCCTTCTTCTATCCTTTCACTTGCCCTACATATCAACATATTCTACTAATATTAACTACTGGGTATACTTTTATTATACTAGGCAATTCCAATTCCACTACATTCAATGATACAATCTTCTTGATTTTGTAAGGGCCAACAAATCTCTTTGTCAATTTTTCTGTCCTTCTTCCGACCATCTGATACTTCAAATCCTTAGTACTCAGCATCACTAAGTCTTTTACTTTGTAATCATCAGCCTTTGCTCTTTTTTTATCTACATATCTTTTCATCTTTTCCTGTGCCTTTCCTAGTGCCACTTTCACTTCCTCTTATATCTCTTTCATTTTCTCAATGAATTTTTCTGCTCTCATGTACTTCTCCTTCTTTCTTCCTTCAAACCCCATCCTGAGATCTTGCCTGTAGTTTGCCTTAGAGAATAACATCCAAGTACTCAAGTGCATTTTATTGTTATATGCAAACTCTGTTATTCCCAACCATTCTGGCCACTGTTCTTGCTTATGATCGATAAACATTCTTAAGTACTGTTCCAACTCCTGATTGTCCCTTTCTGTTTGTCTGTCTGTCTGAGGGTGGAATGCCGTTGACAATTTATGCTTGATCCCCAGCTTCTCATTCAACTTTCTCATTAGTCCTACTGCAAATTGGGGTCCTTTATCTGAAATAATGCTTTCCAGTAATCCATGCAATTTCCACACATTGTCCCTGAACAACCTTGCCAATCCTTCTGCCAACGTTTTCTTCATAGTAGGTATAAAATGTACCATTTTGGTTAACCTATTGACTACTACCAAGATCAAGTCATATCCCTGAGCTAGTGGTAATTTGGTGATAAAATCTACTGATATATGGGTCTAGGGTTTTTCTGGGATTAAATTGGGTATAAGTTTTCCTGCTGGCTATTCTGTGTGGTTTTTGTTTTGTTGGCAAGCATCGTATCCCTCCATGTATCTCTTCACCTCTTTGGTTACTCCAGGCCACCAGAAGTTCCTAGTAACCAATTCTACCATTTTCCACTGTCCTCCATGGCCTCCAATTGACATATTATGATGTAGCCTAATAATTTCTGCTCTCAATTTATTGTCTTTTGACATATACACTTTTCCTTCTTTGTATATTATACCATTTACTTCTCTCCATTCTTTATCTCTTAACATTTTTACTCCTGCCCACTTCATTTCTTCTATCACTTTTACTACTTCGTCATCTTTTATTTTTGACTTCCTTACTTCTTCTAGTAGATCTACTCCATCTACTATTATTTCTACTACCTCTGTTCTTCTTACTTCTAGCCACTTCAGTTTCACCAACGTCTTATCCTCATTGTCCTTTTCCACTCCAACCTCCCAATCTGGTCTCCTGCTCAGGCTATCCACTTTCCCCATCTTACTTCCCAGAACATGTTTTAACATAAAGTCAAATCTGGATAGGTATAAGACCCATCGTACTTGCCTTCAATTCAACTTCTGTGCCTTCATGAAGTATTTGAGATTTTTGTGGTCTGTCTAGATCTCAAATTTAATTGCTGCTCCCTCCAGGAAGTGTCTACACCTTTAAGCACCTAATGACCACTAGCATTTCTTTGTTGTGTATCTCATAGTTTCTTTCTGTATCACTTAGAGATTTAGAAATAAAAGCGACTGGTCTCTACTTTTTGTCTGAGCACTTCATTGAGAGTACTCCCCCAGTAGCATAATTTGAAGTGTCAGCTTCTACCCTAAATTTTTTGTCTAAATCTAGGGCTGCTAATACCAGTTTACTAGTAAAGATTCTTTTCAGCTCATCAAATGCTTTTTGTTGCACTTTCTCCCACTGCCACTTCTCATCCTTTTGTATGAGCACATTCATTGGCCTAGCTACTCGAGCAAAGTCTTTAATGAACCTCCTGTAATAGTTTGTGAGGCCCAAGAATTTTCTACATCTTTCACATTCTTTGGCTGTGGCTAACTAAGCACTCCATTCACTTTCTCTGCCTCCATCTCTATCCCATTTGGTCCTATGATAACCCCTAGAAATCCTATTTTTCTTGCCTTCCACATGCATTTTTCTGGCTTGATATACAAGTTGTTCTCCTCTAACCTTCTCAATATTTCTTCTACAATTTCATCATGTCCTTCCTCTGTCTCCATTTCTACTAACACATCGTCTACAAATGCTGCTACTTTTCCCTCATTAATCAAGTCCCTCAGTATCTTGTTCATCATTGCCTGGAATGTAGCTGGCGAGTTTGTCATCCTAAAGAACATTACTGTTGGCTTGAAAGAACCTATGTGCATTGTGAATGCCCCCTTTCACTCATCTCCTTCTTTTATTCTCACATTATTGAACCCCTACCTAAGATCCATTTTAGTGAACACTTTCTTGTTCCCCATATTGTCAATTAACTCTGTGATTAAAGAGAGTGAGTAGTTATTCTTTACTGTCTGATTGTTCAGGTTATGGTAGTCTATCACCATCCTTTTACTGTTATCTTTCTTGCCTACAAAAAATACTGGCAACATTTGAGGCAACTTTGAAGGTCTGATGTATTCTTTCCTTAACTAGTCTTTCATGAATGCCTAAACTTCTTCCCTCTCATTTTTGGATAGGGGATAAATTCTTCCTTTTCGTGGTTTAAATGTTTTCTTGAGATCTATAGTATGATCCCAAGTTTTCCAGGTTGGCATCCTCTTTGACTCTACTTTTCCAAATACTTTCTTTCACTTCAAAAACCTTTTTGGGACCATTTCCTCGATTTTCCTATGGTTCTCTTCCATCCCTTCTTCCTTTCCCTAATCTTCTTTATCATCTATTGCCCATCTGATGATTTTCTCTTTCTCTTGGGTTACTACCCTTTTTACCTTCTCTTTCTTTGAACTCTTTCCACCATACAGGGGCGGGCATCTTGTTATTTTAACTTCTCCCATTTCCTAGTTAATTTCTAGGTTATGTTGTTATTGATAGGCTATGATAGCTCTTAGTAATCACCCTAGGTGGATATTCAGGAAGAACTTAATAGAGTTCTACATTGGATCAGTCTGCTACTTATACTATTTTACAGTGGCTGTACAACTACTAGTCTACGATCATATGTCCTTCCAGAATATTCTATGATCACCTGACCTAGTCACCTGATCTGATTATCTAAGCTCCCATGCTATTTATAACTCAATCCCATTATATGACTTAAGGTTATAGATCAGGTGTTCAAACATGTGAGAAGTTAGTTCTTTTTTTGGAGCTCTCATAACATATGTACTGCTAACCATGACATTCCTAAAATTACCTCTGTTTTCCCCAAGTTACATATATCTATCCTCATTCTCTCTACATGGCCTTTATAGTACACATTGCACTCTACCTGGTATGTAATGGCCCCTCCACTATTATTTGTTCTATCCACATTTCTGACAGCTATTGGTCTCTCTAGTTTTTACAGCCTAAACCCATGTTTTACTGCTATCCTCTTATCCATGAACCTTCCTGTTGCACCACTATCCAAGAGCGCTTTCACCATTACACCTTTATGCATGTTTATTTTCTCCATCCTAATATTTAGCCATACTTCTCTCAGTATTTTAAAGGTTCTCCTGACCTTCTTTTGGCTACTCCCCTCTTTTGCTGCACTTTCTGGTTCTCCTGACCATGTGCTGCTTTGCTGTGCCTTTGCCTCTCTGAGTTGTGCTACTTTTTTCATATACCCATACTATTTCTGTCTGTTCTCGATTACCTCTTGTCTCCTATTCTCTTCTACATGACATCTCTTCTCTCCACACCTTTTATACTGCACATATATTACTATCACTTCTTTCATGCACTATCTTAACTCAAGGCATGCCGGCATCCTCCTCTCCTGTTAGTGCGCTTTTCCCTGTATAGGGTGTGCCACCCTTTCCACCTTCTTCTCCTTCTTTCTCCATAATGGGTATTCCCTACATTTGTGTCTCTTTTCTTCACATTTAAAACATTCCACAACTGCTGTCCTCATGTTTCTTACTATCCTTTCCTCTACCCTACACTGCATTACTCTACTACTCAAAGCTTTGAATTTATTTTGGGGCATTGCTATCCCCTTTTTGTCATGATTTGGCAAAATAGCTAAGTCAATATTTATATTTCTTTTCTTTTCCTTTAGATTATTACTAAGGTGGAGTGTGGGAAATATCACATGATAGTCACAGAGTCACAAAGGTGTGACCAAAGTCATGTCACACAAAGTCACAGTCACAGCATGTAACAAAGAAGTCAGCTGATGGACATGAGGACTGTGGGAGGCAAAGTGCATAGCCACAGTAGTAATTGTATATATAGTGTAGCAAATCTAACAGGGACTCTATTGAGTTCTCTTTGTCAATCACTGAACAAAGAGCAGTTGGCTTTATTCTGGCTTGGAGTTTAGCTTTCTTACACTTTTCTCCTTTCTTCTTATTCCTGCAATTTCGGGCCAAGTGCCTGAACTCTCTGTAGCTCCTATAGAGCTTCTCCTTTCTTCCTTCTAACTCTACCCTCAGTTTGGCAAGGGCACATTTCTCTCTGAGCAGGTTGCTCAATAAAGTATTGTATTGTTCTTGAGACATGATGACGATGTCTCAAGAAAGGTATGGGATTAATGATGGTTCGATCTTACTTATTGTTACATCTATTGGGGCGCAAGATCTTCACCCAACCAGATACCTACTGCCCTACTAACTACTGCCCTAATAGTATGGTTAGACTGTCACCCAGCAAATGGGATCTCTAATCTAGATGGCCTTCTAGAAGTAACCGTTACTCCTCTGCATGTACCACTCACAATGGAGCGCAGCATGAGATTTATACTATGAAAGCTACCTTACTCAATACAACTCAATTGCAAGGTCAGGTCTTGAGCATAATACCTGAGCTTGGTACTATGTCTCTACCTACAGTCCCTAACTGACTACAAAGTCCCCTTAAGCCAAGGACCCAGCTATGTATGAAAGTGGTTACTAATTGTGATGATCAATGACTGAGGGTTGATAAGATGAGAGTAAAGATGAGCAGGGTCCAAGGTGGACAGTGCTCTAGTAGTGAAATTGAGTTCTAGTGTCAGTAGCCAAAGTTTGATGACTGGAATTAAGCCAACTGTCTCTTTGTTCAGCGTTTGACAAAGAAAACTCAATAGAGTTCCTGTTGGATTCTGTATACTACTTATACACATTTGTAACCCTAACCCTATCCTAATGTCCTGCACTTCCTTATGAGTCACTTTTATCTTGCATGTTCATTGATAAGAAAATAAAATAAAATAAAAAAATAAATATTAACTTAGCTGTTTTGCCAAGTCATGACATAACATAAGGACGAAACTACCAAACAAATATACAAACCCCACCTCATCATTATGATTCCACTTACCGTCATCATGGCATTCCTAACTACCATTATAACCTTGTTTTTCAACACCCTATCCAATGCCTGGAAAGACTTGAAAACTGAAACCAAAGATGTCTATGTGACTAGTGTCCAGAACTTTGTAGAAGAAGTCAAAAAAGGACTTCGCTGACAAACCAACCAAGAGGCAAATGAAAGAACCTAACAACTTTGAAGGGAGTCCAGATGAAGTAAGGGCTTGGTGCCAAAGAATAGCATTATTCTTTCAAAGCAATGATATCTCAAAGAAATGGGAGAGAATTGAAATGGCTTTAGGAAAGATTAAGCGAGGAAAGGACAAGCGAGCCCAATGATGGGCAGATGCACAAATCAGGAAGTTCCTACCCTTTCAAAAGGAATGGAAGGAAACTGATGGAAACTCAATATATCAACTATGACCAACAAGCTCCCGTTTAGAACTTGGGAAAAGATGGTAGATGAAATGGCACAGTTCTTTATATTGACAGAAACTCAGACCTACACAATCGAGAAACTAACCAAGTTGAAACAAGGAAATCAATTACTCGAAGATTTTTGGTTGGAATTTGTTACCTGGAAAGAACTCTCTGGTTATAATGAAGTTGTGCTAGTAGGCCTATTCAAAAAAGAAGTCCATCTAGCACTAGCATGAAAACTGGTTGAGATTGGTCAGATGAGAAACTTGGATTTGTTGAATGAGTGGTATGAGAAGGCATTAAGCTTTAAAAGGTCTAGGAGAGAAGCAATTAAAGAGTTCAGAAAAAGGAAAACCTTGGAGAATTCAGGAGACATGAGAAAGGAACTGGTTTTGGATATTCTGAGGCAAGACCCTAATGCTATGGAAGTGAATAAGTGCAGGGAGACAAGGAGGTGTTATAACTATGGGAAAACGGGTTATCTCGCTACAAGGTACTCCAAACCAAGAAAAGAGAGAAGAGAGGAAATAAGGATCACTGAGAAAGCAATAGAGGGTTTTTCCCTGGGCAGGAAGTAAACACTGACTTACCTACCCTTATAGATTCAAAAATTCGATTACCTGAGGAAGCAATGAAAGACTTTTTGGATTATTTTGGTACAAGAAAATACAAAACAAATAAAGGCTACTCAACAGAATGGGTAGCAGGGAAGATACGATAGAGTAGTGAAGAAGAAGCAATCGGCATATAGAAGGTATGGGTCCATAGTTCAAGAACAGAGGAATGTATGAGGGAAAAGCTAAAGGAATTGAACAGAATAACTGATGATGAAGTTCTAATGGCTCTCAAAGCATTGGAAGAACCCGCAATACTTAGGAAAATGGGAGATAAGCAACTAAATATTTGAGTCAAACTATTGATAACAGATACTTATAGAATATTTTGCAAACAGGCCTTAGTCGACTCAGGAAGTTTGAGTTTTTGTATAAGTTGAAAATTCGTGAAGGAGAACCTTATCAACACTCGCCAACTACTATTTCTAATCACTTGCTACAATGCCGACAGCTCTACCAACAGAGATGGAAGTGTCACAGAAGTTGTCAAGATGAACATGACTATTAGCAATCATCAGGAGTTGATTCAACTATCCATAACGAATCTTGGCAACCATGACTTATTCCTAGGATATGATTGGTTACAGAAGCACAACCCAGCCATTAATTGAAAGGACTCTTTGATAAGCCTTCAAAACTGTCAACAGTGGTATAGGAAAATATATATTCCAAAGGAACTGGAGAAGGAAACAGAAGAAGAGATGGAGGAGAATGCAATAAAAAATGGAGAGCAGGTGTTATTTATCAATTTAGAAGAGGAAGCTTAGAGAAGAGAAGAACTGAATATCAGAAATATAGAGGCAGAAAAAGCAGAAAAAAATATTCCCAAAGAGTACAGAGATTTCAACAAGTGAGTCTTTGACAAAGCTATTTTCGAAAAACTACCAGAATAATCTAAATGGGACCATGTCATTGAACTAATACTGAATGCTATGTTGAAAGACTGAGAGGTATATTTGCTAAATGTCAAGAAACAAGAAGAACTCAATAAATTCCTTGAGGAACATCTGAAGTCAGAACAGATCTGATCCTCTAAGTCACCATGCATGGCCCCCTTTTTTTTCATAAAAAAGAAAGATAGATCTCTCTGACCAGTACAAAATTATTAGTGACTCAACAAAGTGACGATAAAAAACAAATACCTACTACCATTAATCCAAGAGTTAATCAATAAGGTATAGAAAGCAAAATACTTCACCAAACTTGATATTTGATGGGAATATAACAATGTGAGAATAAGAGAGAGAGACAAGTGGAAGACAGTCTTCCAAACCAACAGAGATCTGTTTGAGCCTCTAGTCATGTACTTTGGCATGTACAACTCACCTGTAACTTTTCAACTCATGATGGACATGCTATTCTGTAAGCTGATAATGTTAAGAAAAATTGTAATCTATATGGACGACATTCTCATCTTTACCCAAACAATGGAGGAACACAGAAGCATAGTATGACAAGTCCTACAGATACTAGCCAATAACAAGTTATTGCTTCACCCCAAAAAATGCAAATTCCATCAAACCCAAATAGAATACCTTGGAGTCATTCTATTGCAAGACAAGATAGAAGCAAATCCTGCTAAAATAAAAGGAGCAGCTCAATGGCCAGAACCTCAAGACAAGAGAGAAATATAACAATTCTTGGGATTTTGCAACTTCTATCAAAGGTTTATCCCTGGGTTCACACAAGTTGCCAAACCACTAATGGAGCTAATGGGAAAGAAGGCATGGAAGTGGCAAGAAGAAGAAAGAAATACCTTTAACAAGCTTAAAAACAAGATGATGAACTCTCCAATGCTAGTCATTCCCCACCCCAAACAAAAGATACGACTAGAGACCGATGTCTCTGGATATACCATAGGAGGAGTATTGTTGCAACTACAAGAAGATAATTCTTGGAGACCTATTGCTTATTTGTCTAAGGCAATAAATGAGACTGAGAGGAATTATGAGATTTATGACCAAGAACTATTAGCTATCATGAAAGGACTTAAGCAATGGTGACAATATCTTATAGGGAGTGATCAGTTTGAGATATGGACTAATTACAAAAACTTAGGATATTTCAAGAAACTGCAAAAGCTTAATCATTGCTAAGCTCGATGGATGACAGAACTTCAAGAGTACGACTTCCAACTAGTACACAAACCCGGTAACTCTTAGAAGAAAGTAGATGCATTGTCTAGAAGACCAGATCATAGTCAGAGGAAGGACAACAATGAAGATCAAACAGTGTTAAAGGAAGAGTAGTTCAGAAATCTCACAATTCAGGAGGGAGAGTTTTGGAAAGAGATAGAGGAAGCAAAGGAGTTCATAGAAAAGGAAGTGCAAGGAGTAATAGAAAGATCAGAGGAAGGTTGGAGATGAGAAGGGAAGGTGATACTGTGGAAGGAGAGAATTTACATGCCAGATTTAGCTATACTTTGAGAAGAAATCGTCATTAGACATTACGATTCCAAACTAGCAGGATACCTAGGCTACACCAAGACATACAAACTAATTGCAAGAAACTATTAGTGGCCTCGAATATTAGAAGATGTAAAATGATATGTCACAGGATGTGAAAAATGTCAAGCAAACAAACCCAATCGACAACCCAAAAAAAATAACCTCCATTCCAACGAAGTTTCCAAAGGTCCCTGGAAAATTATCAGTGTCGATCTAATAGAACTGTTACTGGAGTCAGCAGGATATAATGGAATATTGGTGATAGTAGATTGCTTCTCCAAGATAGCTTGCTGAAAGGGTACAAAAGAGAATTGCACACTGGGACAAACTATCACAAATGGTCACTTACTAATTTGTGATTGGTTGATTTGATATTCAAAAGGCTCAAAAAAGCGAAGTTTAGACAAGCAGCAAAGATGTTGTTAAGTCTGAGGTCTAATCCTTAGACTATGAGTCCTTATATACATAATTGTGATGGTCTATGCACTAGTACAGATCATCACCTAATTACTACCTATTGTTCTACATATGGTAGTGTCTTTGTACTGGAAATAGTGATAACCTAACCATATGGAGGCTGTCCTTTGTTCTAAGAAAAGAACAGATAACTATCTATGGGTAATTAATAAAGTCCATGTGCAAACATTGAGGCCTTCATATCTCCACTAATATTAATTGCCTCGAGGTTGTTTTAGGCTCATTTTGAGCGTTATGAAGAAGGCTTCTGCTGAGTTTAGAACCAAAGCATTTATCACAGTGGTTTCCGAGATATTAGCAATTTAATAAATGGTAACATGGTAGTTACCAGTTGATCTGCTTAATATCTTGGCTATTATTGATTGCCCTGAGACATGACTGGCATCTATCAAAAGGTCTTCTTAAGGGCTTTAAGCTGGCTTTAAGACAGTGGGAATCGTCTAAGAATTAGTGGAGATATGACTGAATGAAGTTTGTGACACAAACAAGATAATAATGTGCTAGCTTCCAATTGCATGCTAAAGGTCTGAGGGAAGATAATCAAAGTTGAAGGTTTATAAATAATTAGAGAAATAAGAATTATATATAGCTCCAGTAAAATATATGTTGGTAGTTATAAAAAGGATCATAAGATCTCTCTAGATTGTCATCACATAGCCTCCCTAAGGTGTCAACCTTTACATACCATGACAAAAGCTCCTCTGGAAAATACAGTTAGTTGATTACTCATGGACTCTCTACACTCAGCTGCCCCCTTGTCTGAACCCCTAACACTGAACCTTATAGGTGTAATGCAATCCAAGTGTGCACCTAGCCAAGCTTTCCTAGCCTGCTGTCCTCTCTGAAGCCTGCCCAAGTTGCATCTGCATCTTTTCTCTAAATTGAGTTCTGGGTATATTCTGTATTCTTCTCAAGACACCCCACTGGTCCCAGTCTTCTTACTCTCAATAGATTCACATTCACAATTCCAGAGGCAGTGTAGATGGAGGTAGAAGTCAAGAGGTTCTTTTCCAATCCAACTACACTCCAGATACTATATTAAAGATATTACAAAGCCCTAAAACTCAAGAAATCAAATATAAAAGGGGAACTATTACTATTTTTAGGATTCCATTGACTTCTTTTTGTCCTAAGATCTCCCAAAATCCTACTAATGATGTGGTCCTCTTCTTTTCTTTGTAATGACATGTTCCCTCACTAAGTCCTTTCTATCAAAGATAACGTGTTTTCATCACTGCTTCTTTCTAGAATATTCTCATGTCTTCCCCTATTATGCTCTTGATGCCACTTTGTAATTTGGACTTCATTGATTATCTGTTAAGTAGTTAACAAGTCTCAATAAATGTCTAGTATCTCCAAGTCACATCCTAAAGGTCATTTATCTAAATATAATTGATCTGATGCCATCAATGCTTATTTATAAGCATAAAGTCTATCAGCCTAAGTTCTTTATCTGAGTAGTACTGGTTTTAGAGTACAAGTTTACTATCTTTCTAAGTTAGTCCATCCAAAAGTGGTTCTAGAGCATAATCTCTCAGTAACTCTCTTAGTAACCTGATGCCAGTTTATCTTAATTGCTTCTCGAGGTCTCAACATGAGCTCTAGGTCGATTATCACTTGCTCAATGTATTCATCATATAGTATTACATTCTGAGAATATAGAAATGGTTCTAGAGCAAATTTCAATTAAGAATCTGTTGTTATAAAGCTTATCAAATGTTATCATCTGTGAAAAATTCACTTGCAGCATAACATCGCTACATGCCAATCAACATGAATATCACCACTCAAGGAGTAGCCAAGATATCATGGGATAGAGTCTTTAAGGATATAGGAATCTCTCAAAAGATTATCAGTAACTAAGGATCACAATTTGTGTCAAGGTTTATGAAAAAATTGTACTCTCAACTTGGAGTAGAAAGAAATCCTTTAACTGCTTATTATCCTTAAACTGATAGTCAAATGGAAAGAGTCAATCAAGAACTCGAGCAATACCTAAGACTATACTACAACTACAGACAAAATGACTGGGCAGAATGGTTATCAATTGCTGAGTTCTCTTATAATAATTGAATTCATACCAGTACAGGAAGATCACCACTCTTAATCAACTTAGGACATCATCCAAACACAGGACAAGATACAAGAAAAACTACAGAAGACTCTCCAGGAACCAAATAATTTCTCAAGATGATCAAAGAAATTAGAAATGAAGTAGAAGAGATATTGAAGAAAACAAATGCAATGATAAAGAAGAAATGGGATGCTAAGAAGAAGCTGGAAGTTGAACAAAAGAATGAAGACTTAGTATGGGTGGATGCAGCACACTATAACACAGATCAACCTTCCAAGAAACTATCTGCCAAGCGACTAGGACTATTCTCCATAATACGGAAAATTGGCAAATTGGCTTATGAACTCAAAATTCTATCCACTTGTAAATCCATCCACCCAGTTATCAATGAGTCATATCTTATATCATATGTGACATCTATGTTTGAACAACAATCACAGAAGTCTGATAACAGGGTTATTAACCCTACTAATTGAACCAAAGTACAAGAAGTAGAGGAGATACTTGACTCTAGATAGAGGGAAGGTAAATTGCAATACCTTATCAAATGGAAAGGCCAACCACTCAAAGAGAGGACTTGGGAAAATAGAGCCAAAGTAATTGAAGGAGCTCTAAGATCATGTAAGGAGTTCTACCAAAAACATCCAGATGCTGTTACGCTGCTAGAGAATTTTCTGTGGAAATATAGCATGGAATAAAAATTATAACTCTGGATTTCACTATTGAAACCCACTCTAGAGAACTCCTACAAGCCCCAGACATAATCTAGACCCAAGATTAGGTACTTCTATTAGGTAGTGGCCAAGCTGTCACATGCAAGAAAAGCATATACCTCGGGAGGTAAGACTAATGAGCTAGCATCAGGTTTATCAGAGACAGACTATCAATATTGATACTTTAGGACTCAGATGTTAAAGGATACCTCTGGAATGCAATAGAATTTCAATCTAGAGTGGACTTGGACTAATATGACACCAAGACGATAGATCAAAAGTCTATCAGTGACTAGTAATCCCATCACTGCTGGACTCAGTCAAGAAGCAGACGTGCTGTAGAGCAACAGGAATATCGATTACCTTTGTATGCACTTGCACATGTTTCTAGATCATATTCGGAGTAGAAAGAAGCCAGTTCAGAGATTAGAGGATGTCAGGTAGGAGTGAAGTATGGAGATGGAGTAGGAGCATATGGCTATGGCTGGTAGGCATAGAGGATAGGGAGGTGACATCTGTCATGTCCACATGGCAATGTCATGGAGGAGAGAAGTGAGAGAGGCTGGAAGAAGAAAGAGTTTCCTTTTTTATTTATTTTTAATTGAGTCTCATCAGTTTG
>Ga0157360_1000419_pt1 | contig 16012 bp, 14 predicted proteins | sample AttlaeALBM1_FD_111483 | JGI IMG/M metagenome (GOLD analysis project Ga0157360, IMG submission 111483) | Fungus gardens microbial communities from leaf cutter ant in Ribeirão Preto, State of São Paulo, Brazil - Atta laevigata ALBM1 | ecosystem: Host-associated > Fungi > Mycelium > Unclassified ... | reverse complement strand
TGAAAGTCTGGTATCAGCATTGCAGGAAGTCGACTTCGAGGTGTATCAGATCGATCACGAGGATGCCAACGGTCAATTTGAAATCAATTACACCTATAGCGATGCGCTTACGTCGGCAGATCGTTTTACCTTTGTGCGTATGGGGGCTGCGGAAATTGCTCATGACATGGGCCTATTGTGTTCTTTTATGCCGAAGCCCCGTGCGGATGCTGCAGGTAACGGGATGCACTTCCACCTGTCGATTACGAATGCGGATGGCCACAATGTGTTCAGTGATGACGATGACCCTCAGGGGCTGGGACTTTCCGAAACGGCCTACCATTTCCTTGGGGGTTTATTGAAACATGCGCCAGCTCTGTGTGCCTTTGCGGCACCTACGGTGAATTCCTATAAAAGGCTGGTCGCAGGGGGTTCGGCCAGTGGCGCGACGTGGGCCCCCGTATTCGTCACCTATGGCGATAATAACCGCTCAGCCATGGTACGGATTCCCTATGGCCGTCTTGAATTTCGCCTGCCTGATGCCGGCTGTAACCCCTACCTGATGCATGCAGCTCTAATCGCTGCCGGACTGGACGGCATCAAGCACCGTATTGATCCCGGCAAGGTAAGGAATATCAACCTCTATGAACTGACAGCAGATCAATGCCGTGAACAAGGTATCGAGATACTTCCGCAATCCCTGAAAGAAGCAATCGATGCACTCGAAGCGGACACCACATTGTGTACAGCGGTAGGTAAAGGCATCACGGATGAATTCATCACCCGTAAACGAGAAGAGTGGCATGAATACAGCCGCCAGGTCTCTGAATGGGAACTGAACCGCTATATCGAATTTTTCTGATTGTGTGTTAGCCACAACCTTCATCAAGGAGAAGATTCATGTGTGGAATTGTTGGGCTTTATTTAAAGAATCAGGCGTTGGAAAGCCAGTTGGGGAAACTATTCGATCCCATGCTGAAAGCAATGACGGACCGTGGTCCTGATAGTGCAGGTTTCGCCATATACGGGGATGAATATACCCAAGGCATCAAACTGACCCTGCAAAGTGATAGCGAAGACTACGACTGGGTTACGCTTGAACAGAAGCTGCAAAGCGAAGTGGGTAAAATCGATGAATGGTACGTGAACAACAGAATTGCCGTCTTTAAAGTACGTACCGATGAAGCGACCGTTCGTCCATGGCTGCAGGAAAATGCACCGGACATTCATGTATTGAGCGCAGGCGTCAGTATTGAAATCATCAAGGATATCGGCTTGCCGGGTGATATTGCCGACCGTTACAACCTGGCTGACATGAAAGGCTCACACATTATCGGCCATACACGCATGGCGACTGAAAGTGCGGTTACGCTGCAGGGTAGCCATCCATTCACTACAGGGCTTGACCTCTGCCTGGTCCATAATGGTTCGCTTTCCAACCATAATCGCCTGCGTTTGAAACTCAAGCATCAGGGCGTTGAATTTGATACCGACAATGATTCGGAGGTTGCCGCAGGTTATCTGACTTGGCGCCTGAAACAGGGTGATAGCCTGACGACTGCATTGCGCAATGCTCTGAAAGATCTGGACGGTTTCTTTACCTTCCTTATCGGCACTCAGGATGGTTTTGCCGTTGTACGTGATCCTATCGGATGTAAACCTGCTGTCATGGCTGAAACCGATGACTATGTTGCCATGGCCTCCGAGTATCAGGCGCTGGCGTCACTGCCAGGTATTGAAAATGCACGCGTGTGGGAACCACAACCTGCCAGGATTTATGTATGGGAACGTGACCATGCCAGTGAGGAGGCCGCGTAATGAAAACCTTTGACCTCGCCAAAGAGCCACTACGTAGCCTGAATCAACAACTGCACGATCAGGCCTCCCAACGTACAGAACCTGAATGGACTGTCATAAACCCCGATGGCGCACACAGTATTGCGTGCGGCTTGAATGAAGATGTCACCGTGGATATCAAGGGACATGTCGGCTACTACTGCGCAGGCATGAACCAGAAGGGCACTGTCATCATTGAAGGAAATGCCGGTCTGGGCGTAGCTGAAAACATGATGTCTGGCCTTGTCCATGTCAAGGGAGATGCCTCCCAGTCTGCTGGTGCAACAGCACATGGTGGATTATTGCTCATTGACGGTAATGCCTCATCACGCTGCGGTATTTCAATGAAAGGCGTCGATATCGTGGTCAAGGGGAATATTGGCGCAATGAGTGCCTTCATGGGGCAGGCAGGCAGGCTGGTAGTCTGTGGTGATGCAGGCGATGCACTGGGTGATTCCCTGTATGAAGTACATATTTATGTGAAGGGAAGCGTGAGCTCACTTGGCGCCGACTGCGTTGAAAAAGAGATGAGAGAAGAGCATATCAAAGAGCTTTCAGAGCTGCTTGACAAGGCCGGGGTAGAAGAAGACCCCCATGCATTCAAACGCTATGGGTCTGCCCGTACTCTTTATAACTTCAATGTTGATAATTCTGACGCTTATTGATAACGGAGCCTCGTCATGTCATCTGATTCCAATAATCCGGCACTGAAAGAATCCGCTACATTTACTCGCAGTGTGATTGCTGAAATTCAACGGGCCGCAGCCACCGGTATATATGATATACGCGGCGCCGGCACCAAACGCAAATTACCGCATTTCGATGATCTGCTGTTTCTCGGAGCAGGCATTTCACGCTATCCATTGGAAGGATACCGTGAAAAATGCGGTACCGATGTTATCCTGGGAACTCGTTACGCCAAAAAACCTATCACACTGGATATCCCGATCACCATTGCAGGTATGAGCTTTGGCGCCTTGTCTGCACAGGCCAAGGAAGCATTGGGCACCGCGGCCTCAGCTGTTGGCACTTCCACAACGACAGGTGACGGCGGTATGACTCAGGAAGAACGGGGGCATTCTACCAAACTGGTATACCAGTACCTGCCCTCTCGTTACGGCATGAACCCTGATGACCTACGCAAGGCAGATGCCATTGAAGTGGTCATGAGTCAGGGCGCTAAGCCCGGGGGCGGTGGGATGCTACTGGGACAGAAAATTTCTGATCGCATCGCTAACATGCGTACATTGCCCAAAGGAATCGACCAACGAAGCGCTTGCCGCCATCCGGATTGGACAGGCCCGGATGACTTGGCCATCAAAATCGCCGAATTGCGTGAAATCACAGACTGGCAAGTGCCGATCTACGTCAAGGTGGGGGCTACGCGGACTTACTATGATGTCAAACTGGCCGTCAAGGCAGGTGCAGATGTCGTCGTGATTGATGGTATGCAAGGGGGCACAGCCGCTACGCAGGATGTATTCATCGAACATGTGGGCATTCCCATTTTGGCAGCCATTCCACAAGCACGTCAGGCGCTGGAAGAGATGGATTTGCACCGTGGGGACGTTCAACTCATCGTTTCCGGTGGTATCCGCAATGGTGCAGACGTTGCCAAGGCTATCGCATTGGGCGCAGATGCGGTTTCAATTGGCACCGCAGCATTGATTGCAATGGGAGACAATCATCCTTCACTTGAAGAAGAATACCGGAAGCTCGGCTCCTCAGCGGGTTACTATGATGACTGGCAGGAGGGCAAGGACCCGGCAGGGATTACTACACAGGACCCGGAACTGGCCAAACGACTAGACCCTGAAGTCGCTGCACGCCACGTAGCCAACTACCTGCGTGTGATGACCATGGAAGCACAGACACTGGCACGTGCCTGCGGTAAATCCCATCTGCAAAATCTGGAACCAGAGGATCTGGTTGCATTGGATGTCGAAGCTGCTGCCATGGCCCGTGTACCTATCGCCGGCACACATTGGATACCTGGCCAGCAATACTGAGACGTTAGCAGGTTGAGAGCCTGGCAAACATCATCTGACGCTTGTTTTGCCACGTAGAGGTTTCCATGCCCTACGTGGTTTTTCTATCTAATGACACTGTGATCGGTTTTCTGCTGAAACAGTGTTTTAGCCAAACTGTCTCTTTAGCCAAACAGAGTATTTACCTGACAAAATATCAACTGCCACAAAGTATCTATTCAGCCCCCTTTCCTACCTGCCCATATTCGATCGGCACTTTGGTATAGCTGAGTGACACTGCCTCCTGATCTACTATTTGCAGAATTTTCCCTGTTGTCACTTCATCGGCTGATACTATTATCGCCACTGGCTCATCGGCCAATTCGAAAAATCCTGCCGAATGAAATATCCCCGCCTTGTCGAATCCCATAGACCCGGACATGATGGTACCCCCTACTGCACCCAATTGCTTGCAGAGCGCCAATAACCAATCACTCATCAGCTCATGATGGTACCGTGCATTTTCATGCGTAAAAAAAGTCAGTTGATAACCTTTCATGGTGATTCTCCCCGAACTATTTCATCAACTTCCGCCACCAGACAGCCGTATCTGCCATCAGGAAGCAATGACCAATATCACTCTGAGAAGGAAAGAATAGGAGAATCGAAAAGCAGCTATCCCCAGCTGCTATAAAAGACACGCCTACATCTGCCCCTGCATCAGAGCACATGTAGGCGTTATCAGCGAATATTCGCGGTTTGAAGATAGAGCTCACTGACAACTCTACCTTAAGGAGAACACCATCTCCCAAAGACAGAAACGCTGACTTAGTGGTGCGTCACGTTCCATTTCTTGATAACACGATCTTCACGATGATAAGTGAGAACGCTCAAGGATGCTGGTGACAAGGCCAGATGCGCGCCGAAACGGATATCGCCTGCCGCCCAATACCCTGCAATCGCTCTTAGAATGTGTGCATGAGCGAACAAGGCAATACGACCGCCGGTCTGATCCAGGTGCTCTACAAAGGCAGACACACGTTTTTGGATATCTTCTGCATTTTCACCTTCTGGAATATCCGCAGTGAATACATCCCAACCGGGAACTTCCTTGCGAATATCGGAAGTTTTACGTCCCTCGTAAATACCATAATTCCACTCCAGAAGCTCAGGTTCAATCTCCATATGATCACCCAGCCCTGCCAATTTGGCAGTGTCTTTTGCGCGTACCAGAGGGCTGGAGTAAACATGATCGAACGTCACTCCTGCTACCTGAGGCTGAAGTGTTTTCGCCTGCTCAATACCTTCATCCAGCAGCGGGATATCCGTGCGCCCTGTGTGTTGCCCCGTCTTGCTCCATTCAGTTTGCCCATGACGCATAAGCCAAAGCTCGGTAACCGTTGCTTCTGACATGTCTCTCTCCCTGTTGTTTTAGTCATAATAATGAGCTACCCACTCATATATTATTTTAAATTAAAACATTGATTGGGGGCAGCGTAGATAAGTATAAGACCAATGGGCAAGACACCACATGCAGAATGATAGAGCACCATTCGGCTATTAAAATAGCCTATCAAGGACAAGAGCAGGAAAATATCCTCTCCCACAACGCGAAAAACCCACCATGTCGTTAACCATGATGGGCCTGCATCTATACTGATCGCACGAAGTTTGAACGTGTAGATAATTTCTAATGCTGAGGATAATCAAACGTGAAGGTTTCTACAAACGGCTTGAACCAGGGGCCAATACCTGTGGCCTTGTCGGTATGACGCTCATACCCGACCTCATCCGGTGCCGTATACTTCAGCATGACGGTATAACGCCCCTTGCCTGCCATCGGTACTGAGTGAGCATAATGCGGCCCATCCGAGGCCGACATTGGCAACAGTTGTCCAAACTGAATGTAATGACTGTCCCCTTCCTTACGAATAACATAATCCACACTCAAATACGGAACCCAGCTTCCCTTGTCATATCCCCATGGATTCCCATCCAATGCATGAACATCGGTTTCCAAATGAATAATATCATTGCCCATTGCCATGGATTGAGGCGATGGTGAGGTTTCGATATGCAGCAAATAAGCGGATGCGATTTCCAAATGGTGGGTTTGTATCGGCCCACCGATCGGATACTCCTTAGCGTCAGCAAATTGGCTGATTAAACCCAAGCCAATACCCAATGCAATGCATGACTTACGCATGATGACTCCTTGCAAAAGAGGAACGGTGGCTGCAGGACATGATAAAATGCAGCCATCAAATGATAGTGATTATCATTCTCATGATGTGCAAGAAGCTCTCAAACGTCAATACCCCACTGCTAATGTTCAAACTATTAACAGCGAGGCATTGCATCACATGGACGACTAACTTCTACACAACTGACGACCAAAAGTAGCGATTTAATCATTATTCGACACCTGCCCAACAAGGACACAGTGAAAACGATAGCTAGAGACAAAAGCCCAAAATTTTACGTAATAAAAGAACTACACGCCACACATTCCATTCCTTACAGCGACGTATTTATGATGCAGGTGATCCTTACTAACTGAACACGATGAAAATACAAAAAAGTGGTCATGGGTGAGTCTTCAGAACAGCGTAGGATAGGCTTAATATATGAATCTAGTTGTGATTTCCAGTTAGATTATTCACTCATACCTGATTCTGGACGACGGAGGGCATCAAAGCCAGAATTCTCTGAAGGACGAGCAGTTCAAATAATCATTATTGAGTGAGCAGGCCCACAATGAACACCTCGGTGGCCTCTTTCTGCATAGTATTACTGGTCAGAAGGGGCCGCAAATTGAACAATAATGCCCCATCTCAGGACAGGAAGTAAAAGATACTCGATTAATCAAGATAACTGTTTTCATGAACACCAAGGCCTTAAACAAGAGCAACCTTAAAGGTACGTTATCCCTCAATACTGAGCTCTTGGTAGTTCATGATATAGCACTTTATCTGGTGTACTGGGTGTTACACTTACAATTAACAACTGCTATCTATCGAAACTTTCAATACATCCATCAAGTATTTACAAGGAATTCAATAAAAACAATTAAGAATAGGCCAATACAATTTTGGAACAAACTCTAGGCAACATTCATGGTACATGTCGACAAGAATAGATCAGCAGAATTTGTGATAGTGCTTTCCAACTGACTCCTCCATTGCAAATCTCTATGGTAGCGTTTTATTGCAAAATCATCAGGAGCCCACACGACAACATCGCACCATTCTCGGTTAGCTACCTCAAGTAAACACTGAACACGCTGCCACTCCCAAGACCCCTTAACAAAATCTACATCGTTATCACCTATTTCTCCCCCACCAATCAGGTCGAAAGGACATCTCACTGAAATTACACCATCATCTGCAACATATGCAGAAATATTACCAGCTAACCAGGAAAACTCACGATGTCGGATGTATTTGTTAACTATCTTGACCACATTAGATGATGCAATTTGATATCCCCATACAGCATCTTCAAAGTGATTGTTAGAATATTCAAGTGCGCGCTCACTACATGGGTAGGAAGGAATAAATGCAGACGTATCCGAACCAACTATACTCATCAACACGGTAGCAACATCCTGATCCGTACAGACAAAGCTACTATGCAATTGATCTAAAACTATATTCTTCATATTAAACCCCCAAGTGCAATTCGATGAAGTTAGGTACTTCTTCATCCCATTTTGGATCTGAGTAGGGTGATAGAATCAAGATAGTACAGTAACATGACAACAATGTTACTCGGCTGTATGAAGATGCTTAAAATGGGTGGTTTCATACACCTCACATAATACCCAAACTTCTGGAAATATAGGCATGTCGAAAAGATACAGCAATTTTCAAACAACGATTATCCAATTGTTAACCGCCGCCAGTATAGTAATGAGCAACACCGTTTATGCGGATACGGCTGAGCATGTGTTGTTCACCCCATTTGATAGTGTATGGTTCCCAGAAGGGAAATTGATAACTAACTGGAAATTGGATTCAACTTGGCTCAGAGGCAATGATGGTAACGCTGTACAATCAATCGCATTTGACCCTGAACACCAACGTATATATGCCCTTTACGACTCAAAAGCAGAGGGTGGAGTAGGTGTTATATATAGTGTCCCGATGAAACAGGGAGATGCTGGTACGCAGCCAGTATGGGGTGCAGATGGTGATGTGCGCGTAGGGCATCAAGGCCTTGCCCTTGAGACCGGGACGAACGGCCATATTTATTTATGGACATCCAAAAGGAATAGGAACTCGTTCAAAGACAAAGACCCTGATGCTGGGGCAAAGGTTTTGAGAATCGACATTACGGATGTCCCCAGCTATTCAACTGAGAGGGACTCACATAATGAGTGGAAGGCACATGATGGTCGATACTTCAAAAAAGTACAAGAATACACTCTGTGGCCAGATAAAAATGTAAATCAAAATAGTCAACCAACTATTTCGAGTAATGGAAAATATTTAATAACGAAAAGAACAGTCGAGAACGGATTTAAAATAAGAGTATTCGATTTCAATGAACTCAAAAATGCAGATGGAGGAAATTTTTCTTCAGATGCTTTGACCCAATTCTTTATACCAAGGAATAGTGAGACTATTTCTGTGATACAAGGTATAGCATCCGATGGGCGATATATATATGTAGCCGGTGGTAGATTCCAGGCTGATCCGAATCAAAACTTATCAATATTGATATATGATATGCAAGGCAATTTTATAGGTAAAAAAGTATTAGGCGATGTCGGGTATTTATTTCAAAAAAATGAAATAAAAGATGCCAACATGCTAGAAGACGAATCTCTTAATATTATTAAACAAAAAGATGGTAACCATTTAGTGGTACAGATAGCAGGAGGATCCACAGGCCACCGAACAGAATGGATTTATGATTTATGTAAGCTCGAAGATTGATACTTAATAAACAAAAATATTTATAGAATACTAAATTGTTGGGGATGAATATGCTAAAAAACACGTGGTCAATTGTAACAACAGTAAAAGCTCCAGACGAAATTATTCACAAATTTATAACGCATTATTTAGACTTGGGAGCGGATCATCTATATATATATTTGGATGATCCAGACTCACAAAAAATTCATAAGACGATAGAAAACAAAAAAGTTAAATTTATATTGTGTGATAACAATTTTTGGAGGGAAAGGAAACATTACGATGCTCTGGAATATGAGGCCGGAGTACGTCCTGATTATGTCGAATTCCGACAGTATCATAATTTACTACAAACGGCCGAGGAATGTGCCTCAGACTGGTTACTCAACATAGATATTGATGAGCTCCTCTATTCAATTAACGATATTGGAATAACACTTGCCCGTATACCAGATAATGTATTTTCAGCACTCGTTCGCCCTGTAGAAGCCATTTACAAAAATACTGCTCCCAGAAAACCAAAAGATATCTTTAATACAATTTATTTTAAGTCACGAAAAAAAGTAGACTACGCATTTTGGGATACAATTTATGCAGACAAAAATATCAAACATAAATCAGGTTTTTTTGGTCATGTAACAGGAAAAAGCTTTATCCGAACATCAATAGAGATAACGCGTCCATCATGCCATCTACCCTTTCCAAGTGACAAAAGCTATGCGCTCGGCTACATCATAGAATCGATGTTTATTCTGCATTTTGAAGCTATGACATTGCCTTTATTTATTAAAAAAATGATGAATCGTGTTGGCAAAGTTTATAACACCCCATTCCTGGAAAAGACGATTAAAGAAAGAACAAAATATTTGACCGACAAATATCAGGAAAAAGGAGAAAAATTTCTGAAAAACGCTTACAAAGATATGAATATTTTCGATGATGACAGGCTTAGTACCTGCATGTTAAGAGGATATGTAATCAACATAAACGATTTAAAATATAACAGGAATAAGCTGTTAAATCGCCATGGAGATGTTTTAGTTTATTCATATAAAGAGAAAACCGTTCGAGCAATAGATAATCAGTATAATTGTAATGAGAACTACTCTCCCATCTATATGGTAAAAGACCATCTGGAAACAGAATGCTACTTGGGATATATTAATAAACGAGGGGATAGTTGTTATATCCAAGTCCAAAGTAATGCAAATTTAACCCAGACAGATAACCATAGCGCTGAAATTTTCTCTATTGAAAAGGATGAAAATGGGTTATTTTCAATTAAATTGAAGGAAAAAACCAAATATTTATCTTCCAATAAAAGAGGTGATACAAAATTTATAAGAGATGAAATAAAAGCTTGGGAAAAATTTTACTTGGCATAAAAAAAGAGCCACCTTACAGGTGGCTCAGTCAATAAATTGAATCTACAATGTCTTACAATAAGTATATACATCCTCAAATGAATCTTTTAAAAAAACTTTATAAAAATCTTTTAAATCAGGATATATTTCACTTTCACTATGTAGGGCATTATAAATATTAAACTCTCTTTTCAACTGTTCAAAAAACCATTTTTTATCTTTATATGAAAAATTTGCTGTTTTCAATCTTAACTTGACATAGGATTCAAGTATGGTATTCATCCACATCGAGAAAAAGCGTTTCTTATCACCATGACTATAATTTGAAAAATAAATACTTCTAAATGTCCTGGAAATTATATCGAGAGATTTACTAATCGGCTCTTTAACATGAGTTAAGCGATCACTATCATGATTAGTAAGATAATAATAAGGTTTGTTTGCTAATATACTAATCCTGTTTGAAAAGGCTAAGGCTTCTATAAAGAAAACTCTATCCTCACCGACTTTTATATCGATAGGAAAATAAATATCTCTTGATTTGACAAGACTATATTTAATCATTTTAGAGGGCATCAAAGAACGCGTAAGATGATTATCCCACACTGTAGCATAGTCGATGTCACCTTGCGCAAAAGGTCGCTTGCCAAATGGTCGACCGGGATCACCTTCGATTCTTAAATAAATGACATCTGAATTATTTTTTTCAGCACAACTATAAAGATCACTTAATGTATAATCATATATATAATCATCAGAGTCTAAAAAGAAAAGATACTGCCCTTTAGCTGATCGGATACCGTCATTTCTGGGTTCACTAGCAGAGCCCGAATTGATAGGTCTTTCTAGAATAGAGTAGTTAAGCTTCTTATCAATATTATTTTTTACATACTCCACTGAATTATCAGATGAAAAATCATCGACAAATATAACTTCAAATTTCGATTTATCCAAGGTCTGGTTATTTAATGACTTGACACACTCTTGTAGCAAATTTTCTCTGTTATAGATAGGTACAATGACTGAAATATAATACTCATATTTTTTATGTATTTTACTAATAATAGTTGCTAAAGAAGATTTAATAACAGAAAATATTGCACTCGCCTTGCTAGACTTCGGAGCTTTTATATCTTCCTTTTTGTTGTTGGACCTAGATACTAGTTGGATTTTTACAACATCATCTATAAACTTTATATCATAAGCATAACGTTGGCAATCGATAATAAAATCCAAAACCAAAACTTCTTCTTTATAAATCCAACTACGCAAAAGAAACTTACCAAAATCATTAACGTTGATGAGTTCATTTATATCGTTCTTAAGTTTCTCAATGCTCATTTAACTGTTCCTCTGCTTGTAATTCTCGTAGCGCACGGTGGAAGCCATTATTAGATGTAGCATCCGAGGTAATAAAATAATCAACGGCGGCAGACCTTTGTGCTGCTAAGTAATCATTCCCATTCAAAACTTTTTCTAATTTTTCGATTAACTCATCTTCTGTTGAATAAATATAAGCATAGTCATCAAAGCCCATATTACTCTTAGAGGTCACAATTTGTTTTTCTTTCGGTATATATATAAATATAGGCGAATTTGCAGGTATACATTCTGATATGGCAGCAGAAATATCACAGATATAAATATTAGATGCTAATACCAAATGCTCATCAAGGGGTACTGACTGATCAGCAATATTGATGGTTCCGCCTCGTTTTAATATTTGTTTGTCAAGTTCAGCGGGAACTTTAAGAAGCGACTTATCACGCGAACCAGTAACAGGATGGAACTTTACCGTAATAGGTAACTTAAATTTTTCTACCACTTTCCTGAACATCTGGGTTGCAATATGAACAGATGAATAATCACTTTCTTCATAAACACCCTCCCAAGTAGGAAGATAGAGAATTTTATTAGTATCTAAACGCTTATACCATGGAATTCTACCCTGCTCAAAAATATTCTTCAGGGTGGGACGGCCTACTTTCACAAACTCCATATGCCCCGTTTTAAAACCTGCATTACTAAAACGGTCAATATGAGCTTGCCCCGATACCCATACTTCATCATAGACCCGGAAAAATTTATGTGCACTAGCCGCTTTTTCACTGTCTCCATGGCCCAGAAAAATATGTTTATAATCATTAAAACGAAGAGAGTGAATTAGATTCCCAGTATTTGATAAATAATATATACCAATAAGATTGGGCAAATTCTTTAACATTTCCTCTATATCTATGGGGCGTCTGGCAAAAACAACATTTACTGTTGGATAAACTTCTCGCACCCAGAAATACAAGTCCAAGTGACGTACTAAAACAGCGAAACTCTCACCGCTATTCATGAAGTGAGGAATCCACTGATTTAAATGTGATGGGCCATGAGTCTTGCCTTCCCCTGTGTGAATCAGATGTTTGATAGGGTCTAAAGGATTAATGGCATCAAGGATCAGGGTTTTAGTACCAGTATGTGCTGAAGGTAGTCTAAAATTTTTAGGAACAGGTTTAACTGTATTAATATTGGATACTTCAGAGGCATAAAGTTTATTTCTTTTTGCATCCTTAAAGTATAAAACGGGATGCTTAATTAACTTAGTTAGCTTACTCACAAGTGTATCTACCTATAGTGTCTAATTAATGACACGCTGCCAACGTTTAAACAAAGCCTCATCCGAGGTATAAATCTTACTATCTCTTTGAGCATTTCTGGAGAGACGCTGGTAAATTTTTTCATTTGTCAGTAGCGTATAAATTTTATCAACCATACCGTCAACATCCCCAACGGAAACTAAAGCTCCATTCGTATTATCTTTGATAACTGAATTGGGCCCATATTTGCAATTGTAGGAAATTACAGGTACGCCAACAAGCATTGACTTCGCAATAGAATAAATCTGCGAAGTTACAGAAGCTGGGAATAAACTCAATTTACATTTACGCATTACTTTTAGAGATGCAGAGTTTGATTTATCAAAAATTACTTGATCACGAATACCGTACTCATTAGCAAGCTTCTCATATTTGATAAGTTCCTTGTTTAACTTCTGCTTGCTTGTATGAGTAGCAGAAACTTCCAAAGTAACACTTAAACCATAGATATCTTTTATTTTTTTGATGCTCAAAATAGCATCTTCTAGACCACCGCTTGAACTCGCATTTCCAAAGAATCCTATAGTATTAGGCTTCGCATCTACCTTCTTCTTCGAAATATCTAGTCCCCAAAAGTAGGGAATAGGGATGAAATTCCCTTTTGGAAAATCTTTTTTTAAACTTTGAGCCTGGTAATAGTCTCTAACAACAATGGCATCGTATTTTTCTAAATTATTGAACGTCCAACTTTCAGTTTCTTTGACGATACCTTCTTTATTGAAAGGATCACCATGTAACGCATATATTTTTTTAACGCCTTGACTCACTTCAGTGATTTTTCTAGCAGATCCAGCCCCATCGCAAATAACTACTTTACTCTGATCTGAAGTGTTACTCTCAACTAGATCACGGAGCCAATCGACTGTCCAGGTATAGTTACTTCTGTAAGTCCGTACAATATTGTAATGATAATCAAAGATGCTAATAGACTTTACTTTTCCCGTAAGTGCATCAAACTCTTGAATTGATATACATATACCTTTAGGAGAAAAAATATATATAACTTTATCCCCATTCGATTTCTGAACAGTTCTCTTTAAAACAACCCCGTCTCTTTCTACTTTACTTAATTCAATTCTATTTTCAGATATCCCGATCTTATCACCCGCAGGGTTATAATAAGTTATTTCACCATCTTTTAAATTAGCCTGAGCTAAACGATACAAACTAAATTGATATCGACCTACTTCTTCGTGGCGTTTATCGGCTATTTCTGCATAATGTAAATAGGGGTTTTTAAAAATCACACTATCAGGGATACGCTGGGAATCTATTTTTCCAGACGCATAATCATATATATTTTCTTTAAAATCTAAAGTAACTGACACACAGGAAATGTTATACTTAGAAAAAGCCTTACATCGCCTGAACATACCAGATGTCAGGGAATTGTGTTCTAAGCTTCCGTAGGAACCTTGCACCATGTATGCGATCATGATTGATACCAGTACTATTACTTAATATTGAAGAGCTAATAAGTCGCGTCTACTTTAATAAATTTTTTTAATAATTGTAGCCGGTCTTTAATCGGATATGACTGAAATAAAGGCGATGAGTAATTAAATAGCTTATTTTTATATTCCATATCGAAAAAAATATTATTTTTACTAATATCGTCACCATCATGAATCATCACTTTTTCGTAATGGCTGACTAATTCGGGAACAGATAATATTAAACTATCTTTTTGTCCAAATACGCGAACTGGAATGTTTTTATCATACATTTGTGTTTCGATAGCAGATATATCGCAAAAAGCTTCTTTAATTTCGATATTATCATTACTTTTTAAAAATTTTACTTTGTATTTGTATTTTCTTTTATCGAAAATTTTAACTAGATAAAACAAGGATGTGTCTAAAATCACTAATAGTCCACTTCGAATAATTAATTCTATACCCTGCTTTATTTTTTCCTTATATAAACTATTCCTATGACCTAAATTTGGATGAATTTTGATAACTATGCTCTGGTAGCCAGCATCTAATGCATACCCAACAAGCTTATAAAAAACATCCTTATATCCTATACTACTATAATTCTCTTCTGGAACACCTCCTTCCCAAGTGGGTGCGTACAACATTGTCTTACAATCTGAATTGTGATTATACTGACATTGCCCTGTAAAAGTATTTCCCATCATAATCAATCTGTTACGAACAATATCTTCTGGGAAAAAGATTTTGTTTTTTAAATACCGTTCACACCCTATATCGCCAGACATAATGACATAATCATATATTCTGATTATTGGTTTTATAGAGGATGCCTTATTGCTTTCACCATGCGTAACAAATATATGAGTTAATTTTCGGTTAGAAACTATCCTACAATTGGACTGAGCATTAAACAAGTAATATACAATGGCATCATTTTGAAAACTTAACTGCCCGTATCTATTAAATGAAAAAAAATTGATTCCGTGACTAGCTAGTAATCTACTAAAATTACCGGTAGATCCCTTATATTCTTTATATACAACCTGTGTTGTGTCTTTATGGAACAAACCGATATCGAAATACTGAATTAATTGCTTTATTACACCCTCTATCTTCGTATCAAGATATATATAATCCATTTGAACGCCTATCAACGACCATCTTTTCTAACATCAATAACAATACCTGTTTGATAGTTTAGAAGTGTAGCTAAGCTGGTTTTCGCTACATCATCTGCCGTCAGGAGCGATTCAGGATCCTCGATACCAAAATTCATCGTACGCATAGGAGTAGAAGTACGTTCAGGATTTATGCAATTGACGCGTATATCAAAAGGTGCCCACTCTTCTGCCAGGGCTTGAGTAAAGTTAACAACAGCACTTTTGGTGGATGAATACAAGGCATAGTATGCACGCCCTCGAGTGTATGAGCTGGATGTAAAATTCAGCAACATCCCTTTTGTTTTGGCAAGATATTTCTTGGCTGCAATAGCAACATTAATTACTCCACGATAATTGACATTTATTAAACTATCTATTTCGTGCGCCATTAATGTGTCGATAGGTTTCTTAATGAGTAGTCCTGTCGTATTGACGACAGCATCTATATGTCCTTCCTTCTCTTCAACTTCTTTCAAGAAGTTCTCAACACTTTCTGTATTTGTTACATCAACACCATTCAATGAGCGGCTAGCACTATACACTTTTGCTTTTTTGATCAGAGCCATATCATGCATAGCGCGACCGATACCGCTTCCACCACCTATTATAACAATCACTTTATTGTGAAGATCATTCAAATCAAGACGATCATCAATATTGGCTCTATCACTGGTTTGTAACAACTTTTCAGCTAAAT
>Ga0157360_1000418_pt1 | contig 16064 bp, 8 predicted proteins | sample AttlaeALBM1_FD_111483 | JGI IMG/M metagenome (GOLD analysis project Ga0157360, IMG submission 111483) | Fungus gardens microbial communities from leaf cutter ant in Ribeirão Preto, State of São Paulo, Brazil - Atta laevigata ALBM1 | ecosystem: Host-associated > Fungi > Mycelium > Unclassified ... | reverse complement strand
TAAAGTAGACGACTTGTATGTGTATTTACCTATCAGATATGTAAGCTTAATACATCAGTAAATGGTAGTACTGTGCACAAGTATAATGGGTATCTCACCTCAGGCGTCACAAGGTAAAGTAGATGACTGAGGGAGGATGAAGGACAATAAAAGAGATTAAGTAGATGAATGAAAATAGAGGCACTGTGTACCATATCAGTGGGTACCATGCCAGTCTGGTAATGATGTAGCAACAGATGCGAAGTACGAGTAAAGGGTCACTAGACCATTTCAACACTCCCCCTGGTCTAGTATACCCTCAGTGGTAAGCCGTAATTGAAGTTCTGTGGTGAATTGGCGGATTTTCTCTCGAGACAAGGATTTGGTGAAGAGATCGGCAATGTTTTCAGAAGACGGTATGTATTGGAAGGTAATGCTTCCACATTTGACTTAGTTCTTAATGAAATGGTGCCGCACATCAATGTGCTTTGTTCTACGGTGATTTTTGTCATTTAAGCTATGAGATATTGATCCATTATTATCCGTGTGAACTACGATTGGTTTTGGGGTTGACAGTCCAATCTCAGTGAAATATTTTGATATCTAGAGCGCCTGTGTTGTTGCCCTTGAGAAACCCATATACTCTGCCTCCACCGTTGACAATGCTACTGTTTCTTGTCTCTTACTCTCCCATGATACTGGTCCTCCTGCTACGATGAAGATGTTTCCTTCTGTGGAGCGACGTGTGTCCTTGCAACCTGCAAAATCAGAATCCACATATCCAGTAGGATTAAGTTCGGCATCAGCCTTGTACGTTATTCCATAGTTCAATGTCCCTTTGATATAGGCCAGTACATGTTTGATTGCAGTCCAGTGTGACTTTCCTGGGTTGTGTGCAAAGCGAGAGAGTAATGTCACAGCATATGTGATATCGGGTCGTGTAGCGACTTGTAGCCACATGAGTGACCCAAGTGCCTCCCGATAGGGTGTATCCTTCATTTCGTTAGCTTCCTCGGGGGTATTAGGGCAGTCCTTTACTGTTAATAGCAGTCCTGGAGGGAGTGGAGTCGATTTCGGTGAACAGTTCTCTATATTGAAGCGTCTTAACATGCGTTCGCAATAAGATTTTTGGGATAGAGATATGTTTCCAGTAATGGGATTTCTGTTAATGTGCATTCCTAAAATGAGTTTTGCTTTTCCCAGATCTTTTATCTCATAGCTAGCACCAAGTTGTGATTTTGCTAGATTTTCGCCTTTAATAGTTGATGAGGCACCCAGTACATCATCTGTCCAGGTGGATGTTAGCGTGAGTTCGTTACCATAAACTCTAGAGCGGATTTGAGGATCTGCCCTTGACTTGTAGAAACCATGGCCTTCAAAGGTTTTGTCTAGATTTTCGGCCCAGTCGTGTGCACCCTGCATTGTTCCATAAAGAGTTTTGCGAAGTCTCCATACGTGGTTGTCTCCTCCTTCCTCAAATCCTCTCGGCTGTTCCATAAATACCTCATAGCTGTTGTCGCTGTTAAGAAAGGCAGACACAAAATCAATCTGCCACAGGCGAAGTCGTCATGAGGCTGCTATTGCGCATACAAGGCGGACAGACTCAAGGCGAGCAACGGATGCATATGTTTCTTCATAGTCTTCCCCTATTACTTGAGTAAACCCCTTTGCCACGGTTCTAGCCTTCCGTCTCTCTAATCTACCATCCTCCTTCCATTTTATCACATAAACCCACTTTGATCCAACCACATTCCGTCCCTCTGGTCTTGGTACCACCTCAAAAACCTCCCTGGCTTTCAGCATTGCTATTTCGGTAGCCATAGGTTCCCACCAAAGGTCAGGTCTTCTCATCACTTCCTTGAATGTTCTAGGGATCCAGTTATCATCTAGGATATGATTTACCATTGGTCTATTCATATACTTGGTTGATTCTTGCAACCGAGTGGTCGGTTTCACAGTTCTCCGGGGTTTTCTTAAGGCCAGGGAAAGATCGTCAGGATCATTGTTTGGGTTTTCAGTGGTGGTAGAAGTACTATTGTTTGTGTCAGGGGTGTTATCATTGTTAGTCCCATGAAGTTCAGAGCTAGGTAAAGGTCTTGGTGCGATCCCATGTGTTAGTAGTGGTGTAGGTTCTGGTTTTGGGTTATCCTTTACTACATCTGCGTTGCCATTTTGTTGGAGTCTGGTTGCAAAAGGGTCGTTATCATCGGAGAGCACAGTAGGAGTTGGCTGTTTTGCTAGGTGAGTGATCCCCTCTTCAAAAATGACATCCCTGGATTTAAAGACGGCGCCAGTACTTTTATCCAGTAGTTTATATCCATCGTGTCCAAAGTAGCCTAGTAAAGCAGTCTTTACCGACCTAGGATTCAATTTAGATTGATTTAAGTCCAAGGGAACATGGGCATAAGAGGTGCAGCCAAAAGGTCGGAGGTGTGATACGTCTTGGCGTCATCCTGTCCATAGCTCAGCTGGGATCGTTATTGGTTGTCTAGGATTAGGCAGGAGATTCCGAGTATATACTATAGTTCGCACAGCATCTGCCCAGTATTTCACAGGTAATCCAGACTCTGCCAGTGCTGTCCTAGTACTATCCAAGATAGTGTGCATTGAGCGTTCTGCTACGCCATTTTGTTGATGAGCATAAGGTGTTGTAAATTCAAAATCCAGGCCTTGTTCAGCCCGATAATTCTCCCATGCACTGTTATACCACTCTCTGCCCATATCTAGTCGTACTCGTTTCAACCTTTTTCCAGTTTGGCGTTCTGCCTCAGCATGAAAACCCTTGAAAATTTTCAATGTAATCTCTGCTGATTTAGTCTTCAGGAATGCGACCGTTCGGTATGATGAAAAACCATCCATGATAATCATGAAGTATAATGCACTGCCAGCTGACTGGACTTGGGATGGGCCCCATATGTCGATGTGTATGCATTCAAGTATGTCCTTTTCCCTGGGTTTGTTGTCACTATATGGATGAGCAGCATGTTTACCATAGATGCAGTCTTCGCACAGTCCACCAATTAATAGTTCTCCACAGATATTTAATCCATCAACAAGATTCTCGGTCATCATTTGGCATATAGTCTCTGCTCCAGCATGGGCCAGGCGTCTATGCCAAGTAGCAAAGCTTGTTGGCTTCCGCTTTGATTGTGCCGTAAATGCAGTTGGTTGTATTTTGTCCATGTCGACCACATATAGTAAGCCTGATCGCGTTGCTGATATTATATCTGTTCTATTCTTTGTTTTAATAACAGCCTTGTTGTTTTTGAAGTGTGCTTCTGCTCCCTTGGTACTTAGTCTTGCCACTGAGATTAAGTTGGATCTGAATCCAGGTGTGTATAATGCGTTATCGAAGGTGATTGTTCTCTTCTGTCCATTAATATTTGTTTGGAGTTCAACACACCCTTTTCCCACAACATTGAATGTTAGTCCTTCTTCAGCGGTGAGTCCAGGTGATGGTTGCTCAAATGGGGTATATGATGTGAAGAGCGATAGATCAGCAAAACAATGGTCGCTTGCGCCAGAGTCAAGAAGTGTAGGAATAGCAGTTTTATTAATAGGGTCCGTACGGCAGGCTAATGGTATTTCTCCAGATATATCATTGAGACCCTCCACCCCCATTGTGTTATGTGTTTGTTGGTTAATGACACTAAAACTAGGGGGTGTTCTGTTGTTAGGTCTATGGATTTCATTAAGGGTTGAGGTAGTGGGTACCTTGAATTCAGAATCGCCCATTGTCATACATGCAGAAATCTGGTCGATCTCTTCACCAGTAGTGGTTGCATTTGCAGTAGGTGATGATTTAAAGCCTCCTTGCCGAGTATTTGCTGCTGATCCTCTGAATCCACCCCTTTTACCGAAACCAGGGGGAAATTGTCCCTCTTTGCCTCCTCCTGGCCAGTAGCACATTTCAATTGTGTGGCCACGGCGATGACAATTTGGGTTGACACAAATAAGTTGAGACTTTGATCCTTGTTTAGGGACAGATGTTTGGAGTGCGAGTGTGCTTTGGGTATTATTGGTGAGTTGATTTCTATGGGATTTGGTATGCCAGATCTGAAGGCGAGCTATAGCGTCTACAGAGGTCATTCCTGGGTCATAAAGTGGTACAGTTGCCGAGCTCCAGGATTCGGGTAAGGAAGATATGATTATATTCTTGAAATCTTCATCAGTAATTTTTGACCCCAAAGCTCTGGCATCCGACCACTTGCTATGCATGTCAATAATGAAATCATTGAAGTCGGTTCAGTCAGAGTACGTTGCATTCCGTAAAATTTGTTCTGCATTTAGTTGTGTCATGTTAGATGCTTTCTCGTAAGTGTTTATGTATGAAGTCCAGGCTTCAGCTGCAGTTCCATCAATGTTAATTCCTAATCCAGCTGGGTTCTTTGTGTTGATCAAAAGTAGGCCCAAAGTCCAAGCATCGCGTGCTCTCCATTCCTTGGGAGAAGGAGTTTCTGAGTCCCAAGGGGTTTCGGCAGGAGAGGTTTTATCAGCTGGTAGGCTGGGGGGTTGTTTAATAGATCCATCAAGATAGCCAAAAGCTCCTTTTGACACAGCCATTGTGCGAATAAGTCTTTGCCATGATGCCCAGTTGGTGCCATTGAATTTGTCCAATTCAGAAAAGGTGGAAGTAGTTGATGTCATTCTGGTAAGTTTGCTTTAATGTCAATCTTCTGGTATAATTTATTGAGCACTTGGGCCCATAACCTATCAGATATGTAAGCTTAGGCGTCACAAGGTAAAGTAGACGACTTGTATGTGTATTTACCTATCAGATATGTAAGCTTAATACATCAGTAAATGGTAGTACTGTGCACAAGTATAATGGATATCTCACCTCAGGCATCACAAGGTAAAGTAGACGACTGAGGGAGGATGAAGGACAATAAAAGAGATTAAGTAGATGAACGAAAATAGAGGCACTGTGTACCATATCAGTGGGTACCATGCCAGTCTGGTAATGATGTAGCAACAGATGCGAAGTACGAGTAAAGGGTCACTAGACCATTTCAATACATATCCATGCCCTGGGTGCCATTGTAGTAGGTGTCCAAAGAGTTCTCTCTTGTTATGGAGGTCTTGGAAGTGTAGTGTTGGTTGTAGTGATAGTGGGAATTGGTTGGCTTATGCATAGAGGCTGTAAGACTCTAGCTACAATGACTTAAACCTACTCCTAATCTGAGTTGACAAGGAGAACTCAATAGAGTCCTCATTCAATTCCTGTACACTACTTATATACCTACTGAGTCTTCTATTCTTATAGTCATAGTAGTATAGTTTGTGATGGCATCTTATAATGCCATATTGTAACTTGAGTACCTGTCTGGTTCTATGAGTTACTTGTGATATTCTCACAAGTTCAACACAATTTATCCAACTATCCTGTGTGTCCAATCTTTAGAAACTAAAAGAAAAGAAAAGAAATAATAAAAATGGAATTATAATATAATATAAATATAAATATAAATATCAACTTAACTGTTTTGCCAAGTCATGACACTACTCCCCTCTCAAGGTTTCTCATCCCAAGGAATTTTCACAACTTGTCATATGAGTCCCTAATATTACCTATTTCATTATTGTTTTCTTCCATCCATTCTCTAAGTCCTAAATCTTCTTGGTTGATTTTTTCTTCCTCTTCTTTGATTGTCTCTATTGTCCTTTGTCCTTTTACTTTATCTCTCTTTCAACATTTCCAATTTCTTTCCAATCTTGCCTAATATTCCTCATTGTATCTCTTATCTGACCAGCCAAATAGTTTTCTTGCTGCAAATCTTCCTAGTAGCTATTTCCTTCTAAATGTTTCTTTTTCTCTTTCTTGTCTCCTAATATCTTTTATATCTTGTTAATTTTCCTTCTCAAATTCTTTGACTGCTTCTTTTGTATTTTCCAAATTTTTCTTATCCTCTTAGGTATCTGCTTTTACCATAAATTCCTTTTATCATACTAGATACTTATCTTTTTCTCTTACTCATCACTTATTCAAAATCCTTTTGACCTCCTATTCCTCTTCTCCTTCTATTATAACTAGAGCTAGTTGCTCCTTCTGCCTTTCTACTTGCTCTACATATCTATGTATCCTACTGACATTTACTACTAGATGTACTCTTATTGTACTAGGCAATTTCAATTCTATTGCATTTGACAATATGATTTTCTTTATTTTGTAGAAGTCTACAAACCTTTCCATTAACTTCTCTGTTCTTCTTTTAAGTATCTGATATTCCAGATCCTTAGTACTAAGCATTACCAAGTCTTCTACTTTATACTTGTTGACTTCTGCTCTTTTTCTATCTACATATCTCTTTATTTCTTCCTGTGCTTTTTCCAATACTCCTTTTGCTTTCTCTTGTATTTCTCTGATCTTTATCACAAATTTCTCTGTACTTTCATATTTTTCCTTCTTTCTCATTTCAAACCCCATTCAAAGATCTTGCCTATAGTTTGCTTTTTATATATGAGTATACTTTATTGTTGTATGTAAACTTTGCCATTCCTAGCCAGTCTGGCCATTACTCTTGTCTGTGATCTATAAACATCCTCAGATACTATTCAAGCTCTTGATTGATCCTCTTTGTCTATCTATCTATTTGACAATAGAATACTGTCAACATCCTACTTTTGATCCCCAATATTCTATTCAACTCTCTCATCAACCTTGCTGCAAATTGTGGTCCCTTATCTAATATGATGCTTTTGGGTAACTTGTGTAACTTCTACACATTATCTCTAAACAATCTTACTAGCCCTTTTGCTGATGTTTTCTCTATAGTAGGAATAAAATAAACTATTTTTGTTAATCTATCTACTACTTGTTATGAATCTCAAGTAGGACTACCACTACTATCAAGTATGATCTGATAACAAGTAACTAGTCAACAAAATATTGGTGTTGTTGAATAAAGACATTATAATACAATAATGCATTAAATGTCTAGGACTCAGAACATTGGACTCATAGTATAAACAGGACTCTTTGGAAAAATCTTAGACTATTTCTCTTTCTATCTTTGGACTGGACTAAATAGAACAACATTGGACTAATCCATTATTAGATATTGACTCAACTTTAACTTGACTTGTTACCCTTATCACTGATCTATTACTTAACTAGTCACTTAAAGTTACAAGTAGTATTACCACATTTTAATAACTGTTACATACCTAGTTAGGATAAATATAGACCAGAAAGAGAAGAGAACAGCAAGTTTTCTCTTTCTGTGTTCTTTTCTGTAAATTTTTATATTGAGGAACTAATACTCTTACTTGTCTTAGGATAACCTCAAGGGTGCTACTCAAAGTCTTGTTAACATCTCTTCTCTGATATAACTTCACTGAAAACCTTAACTAGACCTGTCATGACTTGGCAAAATGGCTAAGTCATTATTTATATTTCTTTTTCTTTTCTTTTCTTTTCTTTTCTTATTGGACTTATAACTACAAGATAGAGCGCAGGAAAGTATCATGTGACTTTGTCACAATATCACAATGGTGTGATGGATGGTCACGGATGGTCAGGTCACAGGTCACAGGTCACAGTGTGTCACATGACTAGAGTAACATGAGGACCATAGGAGAGCAAGCGCATAGCTATAGTAGTAAAGTGTATAAGTAGTAGAGAATTAAGCAAGAACTCCATCGAGTTCTCTTTGTCAAACTCTGAACAAAGAGACAGTTGGCTTAATTCCGGTCATCAGACTTTAGACGCTGACAATAATTAATAAAGTTCATGTACAAACATTGAGGCCTTTATATCTTCACTAATATTAATTGCCTTGAGATTGTTCTAGGCTCATTTTGAGCATTATGAAGAAAGCTTTTGCTGAGTCTAGAACCAAAGCATTGATCATGGCTGTTTCCAAGATATTAGTAATTTAATAAATGGTAACATGGTGGTTACTAGTTGATCTACTTAATATCTTAGCCAATATTGATTGCCTTAAGACATAACTAGCATTAATTGAAAGGTCTCTTTGAGGGCTTTCTATAGCCATTAGGACCATGAGAATTGTTGAAGAATTGATGGAGATATGGCTGAATGAAGTTTGTAATACCTCAGAATATAATACTATATAATAAAGATATTGAGCAGATGATAATCAACCTAGAGCTTATACTAATATCTTAAGAGACAACTAGAATGAGCTAGCATTAGGTTACTAAGAAAGTTACAAAGAGACTATACTCTAGATCTACCTTTGAATGGACTAACTTAGAAAGATAGCAGACTTGTACTCTAGAACCAGTACTACTTAGACAATAGACTTAGACTGACAAACTTTGTGCTTGTAAATAAGCCTTGATGGCATCAGATCAATTATATTTAGATAAATGATCTCTAGGATATGACTTGGAGAAACTAGACATTGATTGGGACTTACTAACTGTTTAACAGGTAATTGTCATAACTTGGCAAAAACAACTAAGTCATTATTTAGTATTTTTTTTTCTTTTTTATTACTAGGGTGAAGCATGGGAAAGTATCACATGACCATCACAGAGCCACAAAGGTGTGACAGTAGTCACAGAAATGGTCATGTCACATGGGAGTCACAGGTCACAGGTCACAGCATGTGACAAAGAAGTTAGCTGATAGATATAAGGACTGTGGAAGACAAGACACATAGCCACAATAGTAATTGTATATATAGTATAGCAAATCTAATAGAAACTCTATTGAGTTCTCTTTGTCAAACACTAATAAAAGAGCAGTTGGCTTAATTCTGGCTCAGAAGTTGGCTCACTGACAGTAATCAAGGAAGTTCACATTACAAAACAGTATCAAGAGAATAATAGGAGAAAAAGAAAGAATACTCTAGAAGGAAGTAGCAATGAAGACATATCATCTTTGATGGGAAGGACTTGGTGAGGGGATGTATCATCATAAAGACAAGAGAGAGATATATCATCAATAGAATTTTGAGAGGACTTAGGACAGAAAGGAGTTGAGGGAATCCTAAAAGTAGTAATAGTTTCCTTTTTATATTTTATTCCTTGAGTTTTGGGGCTTTATAATGACTTTAATATAGTATTCGAGGCAGGATAGAAAAAGAGAACCTCTTGGTACTTATCTCCATCATCACTGCCTTTGGAATTATGAAATACAAAACTATTAAGTGTAAGAGTTCAAAGTCAGTAGAATGTCTTGAGTAGAACACAGAATATACCCAGAACTCAATCTAGAAAGGAATAGTAGATGTAACTCAGGCAGGCTTCAGAGAGGACAGCAGGCTAGGAAAGCTTGGCTAGGTGCACACTTGGATTGCATCACACCTATAAGGTTTAGTGTTGGGAGTGTAAACAAGGGGCAACTGAGTGTAGAGAGTCCATGAGTGATCAACTAACTATATTTTCTAGTTGAGTCTAGTCACAGTGTATAAAGGTTGATATCTTAGAGAGGCTATGCAACAATGATCTAGAGAGATCTTACATTCATTTTACAACAACCAACATATATTTTATTGGAGCTGCATATAGTTTTATTTTTACTTATAACCTTTATCTTTGATTATCTCTCCTCAAACCTTTAGCATGCAATTGGGAGCTAGCACATCATTGTCTTGTTTGTCCCAGTATGCAATTCCCTTTTGCACCCTTTTAGCAAACTAATTGTTCAAATGCATAAGAAGTTATTTTCTTTTTGGGCTCCTTATAATACTAATTTACTATGTACACAAGACCAAACATGGGATGATGGCAGCTGACTCAGAACTGACCAAGCAACTTTGTCATATGACCTTGCTTTTCACTCAAAAATTCAAATAAATTCAAATAAATTAGGATAAATTGGAATAAATTAGAATAGGCAGTGGCCTTACTGTTGTAGAAAGGGAGCAGAGCGACCTGACTTACAACAGTGCAAATTACCAGTGAAGGAAGGGAGCATAGCGACCTGACGCACAATATTGCTCACTGTATCGCAGACCGTTATTGGAAGGGAGCAAAGCAACCTAATCAACAACACTATCTGCAGCTGCACAGACCATTGTTAGAAGGGAGCAAAGTGACCTGATAGACAACACTACTTACTGTCACATAGACTGTTGTGGGAAGGGAGCGTAGCGGACTGACTTCAGCACAATCTTAATAACACAGAATTAGTAGAGGGTTCTGAATGGGCCAGAGGCCCAGATGAAAAATTCAGTAAAAATTCAAATAAATTGGGAAAAATTGGAATAAATTAGAATAGGCAGTGAGCAAAGTGAGCTAACTATGGCCTTACTGTTATAGGAAGGGAGCAGAGCGACCTGACTTACAACAGTGCAAACTACCAGTGTAAGAAGGGAGTAGAGCGACCTGACTTACAATATTTCTCACTGTGTCACAGACCATTGTTGGAAGGGAGCAGAGTGACCTGACTTACAACAGTGCAAACTACCAGTGTAAGAAGAGAGCAGAGTAACCTGACTTACAATATTGCTCACTGTGTCACAGACCGTTGTTGGAAGGGAGCAAAGCAACCTGATAGACAACACTACTTACTGTCACATAGACTGTTGTGGGAAGGGAGTGTAGCGGACTGACTTCAGCACAATCTTAATAACATAAAATTAGTAGAGGGTTCTGGATGGGCTGGAGGCCCAGATGAAAACCTCGTCTAGTATGTACATGAGACTAATGTGGGAAGATGCCTGCTGAGTGAGCACAACAAAGCTTCACCTAATCATGACTAAGTTTTACCTAATAGTTCTCTTTTCATTCAAAAATTCAAATAAATTCAGAATAAATTCAAATAAATTGGGAAAAATTAGAATAAAATTAAAACAAGTAGTGAGCAAAGCAAGCTGACTATGGCCTTACTGTTGTAGGAAGGGAGCAGAGCGACCTGATGTACAATAAATATTACTCACTGTGTCATAGACCATTGTTAGAAGGGAGCAAAGCAACCTGGTCAACGACACTATCTGCAGCTATACAAACCATTGTTAGAAGGGAGCAAAGTGACCTGATAGACAACACTACTTACTATCACACAGACTGTTGTAGGAAGGGAGCATAGCGGACTGACTTTAGCACAATCTTAATAACACAGAATTAGTAGAGGGTTCCAAAAGGGCTAGAGGCCTAGATGAAAACCTTGTCTAGTATATATGCTGCACCAAACATGGGAGTGATGCTGCTGACTAACTGCTGACTAAATTTTACCTAAGCGTTCCCACATACTCTCTTTCTACTCAAAAATGCAAATAAATTCAGGAAAAATTCAAATAAATTGGAACAGGCAGTAAGCAAAGTGAGCTGACTATGGCCTTACTGTTGTAGGAAGGGAGCAAAGTGACCTAACTTACAACAGTGCAAACTACCAGTGTAGGAAAGGAGTAGAGTGACCTGACTTATAATAGTGCAAACTACTAGTGTAGAAAGGGAGCAGAGTGACCTGACTTACAATATTGCTCATTGTATCATAGACTATTGTTAGAAGAGTGCAAAGCAATCTGATCAACAACACTATTTATAGCTACATAGACTGTTGTTGGAAAAAAGCAAAACGACCTGATAGACAACACTACTTACTGTCACATAGACTGTTGTAAGAAGGGAGCATAGTAGACTGACTTCAGTACAAACTTAATAACACAGAATTAGTAGAGGGTTCTGGATGGGCCAGAGGCCCAGATGAAAACCTTGTTATTCAAATACATAGGAAATTATTTTCTTCTTGGACTCCTCATAACAGATGACTAAGTTCAAATCTTGGGTATTATCTACATATTAGATAGAGATAGGATTAACAAGAGTAGCTAATTCCAAGTCTGGGCTATTATTAATTTTATGAAGATTATCTGTATGTAGTAAGTATCACAAAAGGTCACTTACTATTTGTGATTGGGTTGAAAGTTGATTCAAAAAGTGCTTATAAGCAAAGTTTAGACAGTGACAAGAGATGTTGTTAAGTCTGAGGTCTAACTCTTAGACAAAAAGTCCTTATATATAGAAAAGTAATGGTCTATATACTAGAACAGGTTATCACATGCTACTACCTATTGTTCTACATATGGTAGTGCCTTTGTACTCTAAAATGCAATAACTTAACCATATGGAGGCTGTCCTTTGTTCTAATTAAAGGCAGATGACTATCTATGGATAATTAATGAAGTCTATGTACAAACATTGAGGCCTTCATATCTCCACTAATATTAATTACCTTGAGGTCATTTTAGGTTCATTCTGAGCATGATGAGAAGGGCTTCTGCTGAGCCTAAAACTGAAGCATTAATCATGGCAGTTTATGAGATATTAGTGATTTAATAAATGGTAATATAGTAGTTACTTGTTAATTTGCTTAATATCTCAGCCAATATTGATCGCCTCGAGACGTGACTGGCATCGATCGAAAGGTCTTCTTAAGGGCTTTAAGCTGGTTTTGAGACCGTGGGAATCGTTGAAGAATTGGCGGAGATATGACTGAATGAAGTTTGTGACAGAAGTAGTATAGGAAAGTATCATATGATAATGTCATATGTCACAATCACATGTCAGATCAAATTGCATGGGTGTTATATGATAGTGTTATATGATGAGTGTGGGAAAGTAGTGCACAGACCAGGTAGTAGTTGTATAAGTAGTATAGAAAATCAAATAAGAACTCTATCAAGTTCTTCTTGTCAACTCAAACTTAGAGAGTGATTAAGTCATCTCAGGCTAAGTTGCTACAGGTGGGTTCTTTTAATTACCTCTTCAACTTGGTTGTGGGTAATGGAGGAAGATACATCATCAGCTAGGTAAGAGATTTCTAATATCTTCAGATAGAATTTAGATTAGGAGAGTCTAGGGAATAAGATATTGTTTGAATTTATGGTGTTCATATCAGATGAAAAGACTATTTGGTTAGTAGTAATGATAATGCCTCTACTGTGTCACAAACTTCATTTGGTCATATCTCCATCAATTCTTTGATGATTCTCACAGTCTCAAAGGCTATGGAAAGCCCTCAAAAAGACCTTTTGATTGATGCCAGTCACATCTCATGGCAATCAATATTGGCCAAGATATTAAGTAGATCAACTGGTAACTACTATGTTACCGTTTATTAAATTGCTGATATCTCGGAAACTGCCATGATTGATGCTTCAGTTCTAGGCTTAGCAGAAGCCTTCTTCATAATGCTCAGAATAAGTCTAAAATAACCTCAAGGCAATTAATATTAGTGGAGATATAAAGGCCTCAATGTTTGTACATAGACTTCATTAATTACCCATAAATAGTCATTTGTCCTTTTCTTAGAACAAGGGACAGCCTCTATATGGTTAATTTATTGCATTTTAGAGTACAAAGGTACTACCATATGTAGAACAATAGGTAGTAACATGTGATGATCTGTCCTAGTGCACAGACCATCAAAATTATGTATATAAGGACTCCTTGTCTGAGAATTAGACCTCAGACTTAACAACATCTCTTGTTACTGTCTAAACTTTGCTTATAAGCACTTTTTGAATAACTCTTTAACCCTATCACAAATAGTAAGTGGCCTTTTGTAATATGCTGTCTGAGAAAATGTAATTAGCTATGACAATAGATTTGATGAATTTAAGAAGTCTGTTAATGTTAAGCATCAGCATACATAACAATGGTGTTAATGTTATCTTGGCTCATGATCTGCTTCCTAGAGGGGCCTTAAGTAGTCATAATTTTGGGTGTGTCTTTTTTTTTTTTGATCATCAATTTATTACATGGAGTATGGTAGTAGACTATAGTAAGTATATAGTACCTACTTAAATACATAGAGAAAGAAACAGGAGAAGAAAAGAGAAGGAAGTAAAAAGGAAAAATGCTGTGCCTTTACTCAGGGGAGTCACACTGCAATAAGATCTCAACCATTGTCAAAACTGAATGTGCTAGGATTGTCTGCTAGGAAGTGAATGAAGCTGTTTATAATAATGTTGCGTGAACATATGGATGGATCATGTATATCATATTCCATGACGATATGTTCTCTTGTCTGAACTTCAGCTTTACCACATGGGCAGCTGATGGGGAGGTAAGGAAGGAATCTTTGTCTATACTCTCCAATGGGAGCATGGCTGGTAGTCATGTGAGTGAAACGGGTGCAAAGCGAGTTGGTGAAGCCTATAGAAGGAAACCATGAACCATCCTTGGCATATGTTGGTATGATCACTTTTTGGTTTTTATCTTCGAAGTCAAGAAAGCACTGTTCTCTTTTAGGATTGGACATAAAGGAGTTTTGCCACTCAGAGAGGATATTGTTGCATTCTTTTTTCTTGTTGAAAAGGTGTGACTCTTTGCTGGGAAAGATGGGAGCACAGTTATCAGCTTTGACCTGATTGTCTACGAGTTTGTGTTTAGGCCACTTGGCTTTACTGGGGCAGAACCAAAATTGAATTTTGTTTCTGCTGTCTTTTTTGAAGAAGGAATCTATTGCCAAAGTGAGCATGATGAACATGTTTTGAAGAGGGTCAGTTTTCAATTTGAAAACTTTCTTTGCTACAGCAATAGAGTTGGTAATGACAATGATGTTGTGGATGTTTTCCTCTTCTATGGCAGATATTAGGCCTAGGCGTATAGCCATGAGTTCAGCTTCAATTGAAGTAACATTTATTGAGTTGGCTTGTAGGCATCGAATGATGGAGTTGTCAGTCCAGATGTGTGCAACTGCAATGGCTACTTGCGATTTCTTAATGCCTCTGTCTGCTATAATGGCAATGTTGTGGGGTGATATTTGGGATAATCTGAAGACCTGATTGAGGTTTTGTAGGTGGTGGAAGAGATCTTCATCAGATGAAGAGAGAGGAGAATAAAAACTAAATCTACTAGGGAAGTGATCAACTACTCTTGAACCCAGAGAAAAAAGAGGAAAAAGTAGATTGAAATATTCTCTAATACTATTGAGGCATTTGTTAACATCCTTGATAGGGCTTTTGAGGTTAGACCGCTGCTTGATAGTGAGTTTGGAGGTCACAGTTTTATGTAGAGGGTGATTTTTTGCATGCTGTGGGTCAAGGAGTGAGTTAATAGCATGTGTGGATGGGATAGAGCTGTATCTGAGGTGGTGTCTGCTGTTGAGTTTATGTATGTGAAGAGTGATTGGTATGAGGCCTGCAATAGCTTCAATGCCATCAGAGAGAGATATTCAAAAAGTGCCAGTGATCCAAAGGGCTGCCTTGCATTGCATTTTTTTAAGTTTGTTGATATTTTTGACGATTGGGGCGCTGTTACGCCATATAAACTTTTAGGCCAATGAAGTGACATTCTGAACCTTAATTGAAGGAATAACCAGCTCGAGAGACGAGCTCAGCCCTCCCAGAAACGTTCCTCTAGATGCCTAGTCGTAGACTTGAGCATCTAGCTCGAGTAGCAGGGTAGCGGCTGTGACCACCGCTATATACACCTCATAGATGCTTGTCCAGGTGCCCCGTATCAGATTCCTAACGGATCTCCCTTCTAGAAGTGCTCTCGAGGACGGAAACGAACTCAGGGCGGATTGCGCGACCTGAGCGACGTCATGCCATAGTTGCCGGAGAGCCTATTTAAAGAAGAGTTACAATCAGATTTGAGCCGTCATCACTGATAGCTAATTATAGCAGGATCAAGAAGGTCGCACCATCACGACGTCGGCTCGTAGTGGCAGTGGGAGGAAGCTGGAGGATAGAAGAAGGAGAAGTGAACCATAGAAGCAGGAGGAAGGACTGGGAAGCTGAGAAGAGGAGTAGCAAGGAGATTAGATGAAGAGAACGCACGCGAGAACCCGACAGCTCAAGACCGCCGTCTCTGTCTATGGTACGTCGAGACGCTCAAGGCCTAACCATTGTGCGAGGAGGAGCCGCTGGAGTAGGATTAGGGTGTTCGGGAGCAGATAGTCGGTGATCGGGAGGCGCACCGTATCATCATTACGGCCTTGTTAGAATTGGGAATTCGGAGGTTTTCTTTGTCTCACTTTCTTTGTTGTCTTTTTGCTTTGTAATCATAATAAAATACTCTAGGGCACAGGAAGGGAAAAGAGCATCATACCCCCATCATCATCCCTCTCTGTTGCTCTAGAGCTTAGCGGCTATTACTGAGTGACTGAGTGCCTGCCTCTTCTGAGTGTCTAGCTTCTTTTCTTAAACTTCACCCAAACTCTC
>Ga0157360_1000417_pt1 | contig 16064 bp, 14 predicted proteins | sample AttlaeALBM1_FD_111483 | JGI IMG/M metagenome (GOLD analysis project Ga0157360, IMG submission 111483) | Fungus gardens microbial communities from leaf cutter ant in Ribeirão Preto, State of São Paulo, Brazil - Atta laevigata ALBM1 | ecosystem: Host-associated > Fungi > Mycelium > Unclassified ... | reverse complement strand
GGTCACGGATGTCGAGAGCGGCGAGTCTGTCTCAATCCCGACGGAAGATATTAGCGAACCGATGTTCCACCAGGGGCGCGGCGGCTTACGCCATCGCGTTCACCCGGGGAACGACCATTTTGTACCCAACGATCGCATCGAGCGTCCGCAGGGCGGCGGTGGTGGTGGTGGCAGCGGCCAGGGCGATGCCAGCCAGGATGGTGAAGGCCAGGATGAGTTTGTTTTTCAGATCTCGAAAGATGAGTACCTCGATCTGCTGTTTGAAGATCTCGCTCTGCCAAACCTGCAAAAAAACCAGCAGCGGCAGATGAATGAGTACAAAACGCACCGCGCCGGGTATACCGCCAACGGTGTGCCGGCCAATATCAGCGTCGTGCGATCGCTGCAAAACTCCCTCGCCCGCCGCACGGCGATGACGGCCGGCAAGCGCCGCGAACTGCGCGAGCTGGAGAGCAATCTGGAGACCGTCGCCAAAAGCGAGCCGGCGCAACTGCTCGAGGAGGAGCGCCTGCGCAAAGAGATTGCCGAGCTGCGGGCGAAAATCGAGCGCGTGCCCTTTATCGATACCTTCGACTTACGCTACAAGAATTACGAAAAACGCCCGGAACCCTCCAGCCAGGCGGTGATGTTCTGCCTGATGGACGTTTCCGGCTCGATGGATCAGGCCACCAAAGATATGGCCAAGCGATTTTATATCCTGCTCTATCTCTTCCTGAGCCGGACCTATAAAAACGTGGAAGTGGTCTATATCCGCCACCATACGCAGGCGAAAGAGGTGGATGAACATGAGTTCTTCTACTCGCAGGAGACGGGCGGCACCATTGTCTCCAGCGCCCTGAAATTAATGGATGAAGTGGTGAAAGCGCGCTACGACCCAGGCCAGTGGAATATCTACGCCGCGCAGGCCTCTGATGGCGACAACTGGGCGGATGATTCCCCACTGTGTCACGAAATCCTGGCGAAGAAGATCCTGCCGGTGGTGCGTTACTACAGCTATATTGAGATTACACGGCGGGCGCACCAGACGCTGTGGCGCGAGTATGAACATCTGCAAACGATGTTTGATAACTTCGCTATCCAGCATATCCGCGATCAGGATGATATCTACCCGGTGTTCCGTGAATTGTTCCATAAGCAAAATGCAAATTAACCCATCCTCGAAATATAAATCAGCTAGTTAATTAACTCTTACTAGCTGATTTACTTTATTCGTGCGTCAATATGCCAAATAGATCCATAATGTTACATCTGGTTCTGGAGAGTAGGTTCCCAATAGGGAATGTGGCTTTAAAAATTATCGCGCAGGTATAAAAAGAGGGTTAATGAAGATTTTCATCATACCCTCAGAAATTACAACCTTTATCATTCAATGTGTTGCCAGTAAAATTCTAGCTATATTTAGAAGATACCAATATAAAAAATGCCTACCCCCTATAAGCGAAGAGCGGGAATATGCTTCTGATAGACGGGCGGAATTTTATTCTCTTGTTCTGAAGTACACTTACGGTTAGAGTAAAGCGTTAGGCGCTTTACAGGACAATCTTGAATATGAAAGAGACAGACACTGATTTTGATGCTGTGGCATCACCGTAGTCTACGATACTTACTCCTCCTGGGCGTAAGCCATGAGGCTAATAACCTCTTCCTGGCGTAAGAAAAAAACCAACAGTGATACTCTTAACACACAAAAATATGGACTCTAATGAATTAACATGCTTATTTACTTTTTCAATTAGTAGATTGAATCCTTACTCGTTTTGAAATCTTCACTCTTTGTCTTTGAAGCAAAGTTATGAGCCGCAATATTTTTTGTTCTAACTTCCTGGAAGTGGAACAACAATCTGAATAGAAGCAATACCTCGCCCATTAAAAGTTAGAGGTCGCGCGTAACGTCCGATTCTGGCAGTAGGTGACTCTTTTATGATGCCCCTTTATCATGAGGCATCAGGAGTCGGAGGTTCAAGCCCCCTTGTGCCGACCCAAATTCCCAGACTACCCCCCGTCGTCTGTAATCATCACTGCTCATCGGGTAGGTGATATTCTGTCTGTACAGCTCTTCCACTCTCGGTCGCAGGTAAAATCGTCACCCTACATGCGTCTCTGCTTACCCGGGTAACATTGCACGATCGACCCGTCTCTTGCCGGCATTATGTGCCCTCTACACTAATTTTAAATATTGCATTATGAGTTCAGACGCTTATCAAGCTGAAGCAGCATGGAAATTTGTCAACAGGTTGAAACGCTGGAAATTTACCTTAAGTAAAATCGCAGATAGCCTAAGATTGATAGACAACCGTAGCATTCAACAGATAAGGTCAGTACATGTCCGCCCCGTCGCTGTTTTTTAACATTTCATAATAAGCGACAAAAACCATCACTTCGATTTTTACATTTGATTGTTGTAATAAGTTAAATGTGGTATTTTTTGGGAACCAAAGCACTTACCCAATCTAAAATCATGACTAAAACAAATGATATGCTAAAGCAAAACAATCGCAATTTAGCAATTGATTCATTAAAAGGATTTGCAATTTTTTTGGTTTGTTGGGGACACTCAATACAATTCCTGAAGAAAGACGCAAATTCTTTTTTTGATAACCCGCTTTTTATTTTAATTTATAGCTTTCATATGCCGCTTTTCATGATGATAAGTGGCTATTTATTCTTCTACAGCCTTAGAAAAGACAGCTTGATTGGGATTACGTGGAGGCGGTTATTTCAATTAATCGTACCTTCTGTATCATGGTTCATTTTAGAATCTTTGCTTATAAATAGAGATATAAACATACCTAATATTAAGTATGGTGCTGTATTCCCTTTTTGGTTTTTATCTTCATTATTTATGGCTTGCATCACAATGGCTATATCTAAGTTTATCCTTAAAGATTCGCCATGGGTGTTTTTTATTTTAATATTTCTTACTTCTCTTTTTTTTGGAGACTCCTGGAATATGGACAGAACCAAGTTTCTTGCCCCATACTTCCTGTTGGGATTTTGTGCCCATTATTTCATGGGCTTGATTGAACGAAACAGGCATTGGATAGGTTGTATTTCTTCAATGGCATGGGTTGCCATGCTTTTGTTTTGGGATAAAGAATTTTATATATACATAACAAAAATGACGTTCCATGGCGTAGAGTTTTGGCATCAACTTTATGTAGTTGTATACAGGTATGCAATTGGATTTTTTGGCTCCGTTTCTGCAATATACCTTTACTCATACACCGTTAGCCTCAGAAGGTTTAGTCTGGTCGCTGCTTATATCGGAGGATATACGCTACCGATATATATAATTTCAACTTTAACACTCTGGCGAATAGCTGGTTTTATTGATGTTGGTCACTACATGAACAACAAAATAATTTACAACTTGTTGGCTACGACTTTATTTGCTTCTTTAATTATAATTTTTTGTATCTCTATTGCTGCTGTTTTGAAAAAAACCTCTCTGACACGATTTTTGTTTTTAGGAGGTCGTTGATTATTAGGGCCAGCTTCTTTCTTATTAGCTGGCCCCTTCATAGTCCAGAGAGACAGCAGTAAAAATTACAGTGCATTGAAGGAGGATGGCAGCAGATAAAAAGCAATGCATTGTGAAGGAGGAATCGATATCTTCGGCGGTTTAAGTTCTTTTACCCTATCCGGCACATTACAGGATCAACATCGAACCCTGTAACTTCTCATCAGCAAAGATAACCTCCGTCTCGCATCAGGATGTGGACATAGACACCCTGCCTGGTTAAAGCGCGGATGCAATGAGTAAACAATATAGAAAAGCCAGAGGAGTAGACTGGAATAGAGTGATGCTCTTATTACTTCTAAACACGGCGAGCTTATTTTTATATTGTCTTTTTTTTCTACAACGTTGGATGGATTATCTTTTGGGGAAGATATTTATCCCATAAAAACAATAAATGACATTTATGCCCTCTGCACCATAAGCATAACACTCCAAATTTAGTTATAAATAAGCTTATAGCAGAAAATTAACTGGCTAGTTCTCTCTCACCTCCATCACGGGTTTGCTTACTCATCATTCCGAATATCCTCGAAACCCACAATTAATTAACGCACGACACAATTGAACACATTTTGATTGATTTCAACTCTAATGGTTTCTCAGGCCCCTGCCGATAGTGTTCCACACCAAAATTGTGATGAGAAAACCGATGAAAATTTCTACACGTCTGAGCGTAGGGTTTGGCTTGATTATTGTCTTATTTATCCTGTGTGTCGCAACCGCGTTGCAGGGCCTGTGGCATGCGCGGGATAGCATGAACGACACAGTAAATTCAAAAATGAAGCGCTATGACCTGGTGCTGGATATGCGCAGCAACGTGCGCGATATGGCCATCGCCGTGCGTAACCTGGCGCTGCTGACGGACCCGGTGCAGATGCAGCCGGAGTGGAAGCGGCTGAACGATCAGCGCGACCTTTATATCCATAACCGTGAACTGCTGGCACAGAGCATGGCGTCGAACGTCTCCGATGAGGGCAAAGCAGCGCTTTCACGCATTGTTGACGCCGAGCCTGCGGCTCTTTCCACACTCATGGAGGCGGGAAAACTGGGGCTGTCGAACCGTCAGGAGGAGACCACTACCTACCTGATGAACACCGCCCGCCCGGCGCAAAAAGCGCTGCTGGATGCCCTTAATGCGCTGACGGATGTGCAGATGAAGTTAAGCCGCGATACGCTGGCAGAGAATGGTGAAAATATCTCCCGTACGGCAGTGATCCTGATGGGGCTGGCGGTGCTGTCGATCTTGCTGGCCGTGGCGACCTGTATGGTTACGGTGCGCGTGTTAATGCGCCAACTCGGTGGTGAACCCGCACAAGCGCAGACGCTTGCCGCCGCCATTGCCGGAGGCGATCTCAGCTCGCCGGTGACGCTGCGTCGCAACGATACCAGTAGCCTGCTGGCCTCTCTTGCCGGGATGCAGTCCAATCTGCGCAGCCTGGTTTCTGATATCCGCGATGCTTCCGTCTCGGTGGCGTCGGCGGCAGACGAGATCTCACAGGGTAACACCGAGCTCTCCTCTCGTACTGAGCAGCAGGCCGCTGCCCTGCAGGAGACCGCCGCCAGCATGGAGCAGTTGACAGCCACGGTAAAAAGCAATGCCGACGGCGCGCGCCACACCGCTGATACCGCCCGCACCACCGCCACGCTTGCCCTCACTGGCGGTGAAGAGCTTGAGCGTATGTCGCAGACCATGAACGCTATTTCTCAGAGCGCAGTAAAAGTGCGCGAGATCACCAGCGTGATCGAGGGCATCGCCTTCCAGACGAATATCCTGGCGCTGAACGCTGCGGTCGAAGCGGCCCGCGCCGGTGAGCAGGGACGAGGATTCGCCGTGGTGGCAGGCGAAGTGAGAACCCTGGCGCAGCGCAGTGCGAGTGCGGCGCTGGATATCAAAACGCTGATCGAACAGGCGGTCGCGCAGGTGGAAGATGGCGTAGCTGAGGCAGCAGATACCGGTGACAATATCCTGAAAGTTGTCGGCATGGTGGGCGATCTGGCCGACGCAATGGATGATATCTCCCTCTCCTCCTCTGAGCAGATGCAGGGTATCAGCCAGGTCAGCCTGGCAGTCAGTCAGATGGACGGCGTAACACAGAACAATGCGGCGCTGGTGGAAGAGTCATCCAGTGCATCGCAGTCGCTCTCTGCCCAGGCGCATGCCCTGCGAGGTATGGTCGACACCTTCCGCCTCTAATTTTCCACACTGCGCCGCCTGACAAGAGTGTCAGGCGGCGCATTTTACCGCAGATTCATAGATCTGCCTTAATTAGGTTGACGTCAACATAATTAAACTCAATACTTCGACCTATAACTAACGCGCAGGCCCTCTTTTCCTCTTCTTCTGCGCTTTTTTAATCCGAGCGTAAACGTGCCGGCCTCCCTGAATCCGTTGCCACTATTCAGAGAGAACTCTATCTTTCCAACAGGCCCGAACTGCTTATGTGTATCGACGTAAATAACGACAGTGATAAGAGCGATGATCTGCCGGCTCCGGGCGATGCACCGGTGACCGTAGATCAGTTTCTCTGCTTCGCGCTCTACTCCGCCTCACTGGCGATGACCCGGCTTTATCAGTCAAGGCTGAAACCGCTCGGGTTGACCTACCCGCAATATCTGGTGCTGCTGGCCCTGTGGGAGAGAGATAACGTGACGGTGTCGGAAGTGGGCACCCGTGTCCAGCTCGACTCCGGTACGCTGAGCCAGCTCCTGAAACGGCTTGAGGCTTCCGGTCTGGTCTGCAGAAAGCGCGATACGCAAGGCGACGAACGTCGGGTGCTCATTACCCTCACCGAAAAAGGGCAGCAGTTGAAGATCGACGCCGCTGGCGTCCCCGCCGATATGATCTCGGTAATGGATACACCGTTTGCTGAGTTATCTGACCTTGCAACCCGCGTTAGCGAGCTGCGTGAAAAACTTTTAAAAGCTCTGCCATAACACATTTTTTCATGCCTCAGGCGAGGCGACCAGTGACTGCGCGTTCGCACAGCCGCGGCGCACAGATGAGTCATTAACTGGATTAGCACCCCGAGGAACAGAGCATGAAATTTTCCCACTCAGGCGACAAAGAGGCCGTCCATGCCGTGATAGGCAATGCGGCACAAGCGTTGCTCCGCGCGGGGCGCACCTTAAGCAAGGGTAATATTCTGGCGCACCTGATCGCCTGCGAACATGAAGCGGTCGGTGCCGCGAAGGCGATTTATGCCCAAGCCATTGCGCTGCTGCAGCCGAGAAAACACTCATGACGCGTCCTGCGGAGCAATCACTGCCTGATACGACACCGTTACCAGGCCTGAAGAGGCGCGGGCTGGCCTGCGAGAAAGATTTATAATATTGGGAAAGCTTATACAGCAAGGGCCAGGCAGAATTAACATTATAAAAAGTGAGCCTATAAAGGGATTCGCTATGAACCCATTAAAATATCACTTTTTCTCCCTCTTTAACTCCAAGGCTTTTGTCATATTTAGCAGATAAATCCTCCCTGCTACGCTTCGCTTTATGCCTTCTTCTGCCCCATCATGCAGCAAACACGCCTTTTGAGAAAAATTTATTTATTCATTAATAAAACTCAATGATTCTTCACTGGAATTTGACGAATTTATGCCGATAAACCGTTGCTGGCTTAATTTAAGCCACATTCATCTTACCAGGAGAAAAAATGTTTCAAAATTTATTTAAAAAAAAATCTGCGAAAGAGCAGATACCTTCACCTGTCATCGCGGAACCCGTAAGAGAAGTGCGGCAGGTTGATCGTAGCGATGCCATCCTGTTGAAAAGTCTCATGCAACTCAGCAAAGAGGGCGTCTGGTATGTCGAGGCACCGGATCTGCAGAGTGATTCGCCTGCCTGGTTCTCACAGGAAGCGCGTCGGCTTTTAGGCGTGTCGGCACAGTCGGCGCCAGGGCTGGCATCGCTGATCCAGATGGTTCATCCAGATTTCAGAGATGCATTCCGGAGTTTTATTCGCTATGCCTTGAGTCACGGCGGTGTTGAGAAACCCCTGCAGTGCCGAATCAAAACGGATGCCACTACTTATCAGTGGTTTCGTATACGCGCGTTATACAACACTGAGTTTACCCCGCCACGTTTAGTGGGCGTGATTGAGAATAGCGAAGAGGAAACGACTCAGGCACGCTTGTTCGATATCGTTTCTACACGCTTTGACCTGTCGCGAGAGATGCTGAACGACGGGCTCTGGGATCTGGATATCATCGGTGGAAACCCGTTAAACCCGGATAACGTCTTCTGGTGGTCACCCCAGTTTAGAAAGCTGCTGGGCTTTGAAACTATCGAAGAGTTTCCGGATGTCATGGAGAGCTGGGCGTCACGCCTGCACCCGGAAGATAAACAGGCGGCACTCGATGCCTTCGTCAGCCATCTGATGGATTTAAGCGGTAAAACGCCGTTTGATATTGAATATCGCCTTAAGCTGCGCAGTGGCGAATATCGCTGGTTCCAGGCACGTGGTCAGACAAAACGTGCGGCAGATGGCACACCGCTACGTGCTGTCGGCGCACTTATAGATATCCAGGGTCGCAAAGATCGGTTAGTGCATGAGCAGAGCGAAGTAAGGCGCAATATTCAGACGGCTGAAACCGCAAAGGAGATCGCCGAACTGGTCTCTGAAAACGGCAGTATTGCGGCGCAGATTAAGCTTATTTCCCTGAACGCCAGCATTGAAGCCGCGCGAGCAGGTATCCATGGCCGGGGGTTCTCCGTTATCGCCAGTGCTATCAGGGGGCTGGCAGAAAGAACGGCGGATATTACCGGACAGATCTCACGCCTGCAGATGCGCATAAGGGATTCTGCTGCCGCAACTGAAAAACCGCGCGATCGTTAAGCCTCATCGGGGGTTAATGATTAGCCCCGCCCGCAGCACCTGGCTTGCAACGCGGCCAGGTGCAATCCGGGGCGGCAAACGTTGCCTACCGGCCGGTCTCAGGCGGTCATCTGCATACAAACTTCGGCGCAGCGGCGGCACTGCCCGGCGCAGTGCTGGCAATGATCATGTTGATGCTTCGAGCACTCTTCGGCACAGGCCCGGCAGACATCCGCGCAGATACGGCACACCTGCTGCGCATGTTCACTCTCAAGGCTTAATAACTGCGCGGTAACGCGGCAGAGCGCAGCACACTCCATATCGGTTTTGATGCACGCTCTCATCATCTCGAGGTGCGGCTCCTGCAGACAGGAGACCGCACAGCGATCGCAAGCTTCGGCGCATTGATAGCAGGCATCAATGCAGGCCTGATATTCTTTGCTCATAGTCACACTCCCCATGTGGATAAAGTGAATCTCTAAGTCTAGTTAACCCATCTGAGATCGCCATTTTTGCTCAGCATGCACCTAAGATGCCGTCACATAAGCGAAATTTGTCGTTAATAGGCAGAAATAGACGTAAAAACCGGGTTTATTTAGCCACTTGTCGCCGTATAGATATGGCACATTATCCTCAATCCAGTTTGATACGCAGCGGAGTCCTCGTTGCGAATGGCAATGTGAGCGAGTAAAGCCCACCAGGGCACTGAATCATTTCCCGTACACACAACGAATTGTTTGTAGTGCTTGTATTTTTTGGCCGCCCCCCGGGGCGGCATTTTTATTTTCAGCCCCCGCAATGTGAGGTAATGTAAACTTCTTTACATTTTCCGGGAGCGACCATGTCTGAGATTGCCAGCCGCGATATCCACGCGCATCTACTCCAACTTCTTACTGAGCAGCAGGCCCGGTTTCGCGTGGTTGAACATGATGCCGTCGGCAAGTGTGAAGCGGTGAGTGAAATTCGCGGTACTGCGCTCGGCCAGGGAGCGAAAGCGCTGGTGTGTAAAATCAAAGGCAACGGCGTGAAAAAGCATGCGCTGGCGATACTTGGTGCCGATCTGCAGGCCGATCTCAGCCGCCTAGCACAACACTTTGGCGGACTGAAAGCGTCGCTGGCCAGCCCGGCCGAGGTCGATCGCCTCACCGCCTGCGTCTTTGGCGCAATTCCCCCCTTCTCTTTTCACCCTGACCTTGAACTGGTTGCCGACCCGGTGTTATTCCAGCGCTTCGATGAGATCGCCTTCAACGCCGGGCTGCTGGAAAAATCAGTGATCATGAATACGCACGACTATTTGCGCATCGCCCGGCCAGCGCTGGTCGATTTTCGCCGCGAGAGCGCAGAGTAAGGATAGTTTGCATGTTTGATACCACACTGTTTATTCTGCTCGCCCTCGCCGCGCTCGGCTTTGTCAGCCATAACACCACCGTTGCGGTCTCGATCCTCGTGCTGATCATTGTGCGCGTCACGCCGCTTAACACCCTCTTTCCGTGGATTGAAAAGCAGGGGCTGACGGTCGGCATTATCATTCTGACGATTGGCGTGATGGCACCGATTGCCAGCGGATCCCTGCCGCCTTCAACGCTGCTGCACTCCTTTGCCAACTGGAAGTCGCTGGTGGCGATTGCTGTCGGGGTGTTTGTCTCCTGGCTGGGCGGGCGCGGGGTTACGCTGATGAGTTCGCAGCCCTCGCTGGTTGCGGGGCTGCTGGTGGGAACGGTGTTAGGCGTGGCCCTGTTCCGGGGCGTGCCGGTTGGGCCACTGATTGCCGCAGGCCTGGTGTCGCTACTAATTGGCCGGCAGTGAAAGACGTCGCTGCCAGCACTTCACACCATACTCCAGCGCGCTGCACAACAGGTAGTAGACCAGGCCGGTGAAGATAAACAGTGCCGCCGGATAGACCTGCACACGGTTATTGACCTGGCCGGCGACGGTGGTCAGCTCCGGCACATTGACAATAAAGGCCAGCGAGGTGTCTTTCAGCAGCGCGATCAGCAGGCCGATAAACGACGGCAGCGCGTTGCGTAACGCCTGCGGCAGCAGCACGTGGCGCAGGATCTGCACACTGGCAAAACCGCTGCTCAGCGCCGCTTCATACTGCCCGCGCGGAAGTGCGCCGAGCGCCGCCAGTGTCGAGTACATCACCGATGCCGAGGTAAACCATGCCAGCGCCAGCGTGACCGTTACCGCCCCAGGTAAGTCCGCCCCCGTTATCCACGGCAGTAAAAACCAGAGCCAGAAGATAACGAAGATCAACGGGATGCCGCGAATCAGCTCCGCCCACAAAAACAGCAGCTTGCGCGGCCAGCCGCGAAAACGCCAGGCGCAACAGGCCAGCAGAATACCGCCGGGAAACGCCAGCGCCGCTGCGCCAATGGTCATTAACAGCGACAGCAGTACGCCACCCGGCTCACCCTGCGCGACTCTGCCCCACAGCAGGTAGTCGAGGTTATCGGTAATGACGGTGATATTAGCGATCACGCGGCACCTCCGTGGCGTGGCGCAGCGACCGCCAGTGGCGCGGCAGATTAAACAGCACGCTCATCAACAGACCGAGCAGCAGATAGAGCGCGCTGCCCACGGCAAACGCCTCCAGCGCATGGGCATTAAAGCTCTCAATCTGCCGGGTCTGGTAGGTCAATTCGCCGAGACCAATACCGGTCGCCAGCGAGGAGAGTTTCATCAGGTTGAGATACTGCCCCACCACCGGCTGCCAGGCATTCTGCACCCCCTGCGGCAGCAGCACCCAGCGAAAAATTGCCAGCTGGCTGAAGCCCTGCGACTGCGCCGCCTCCACCTGCCCACGCGGCACCGCGAGTAGCCCGGCCTGGATCTCCTCCACCAGAAAGGCAGCGGTAAAGAGTCCAAGCGCCCACGCAGAGGAGAGGAATTCCGGCGTAAACCACCAGACATCGCCCGGCAGAATGCTAAAGGCGTGCTCGTCGTTGACGTACTGGCGAGCCGCCAGCGGCAGAATGTTCCATGCGGCGAAATACCAGAACAGCAGTTGCACCAAGAGTGGCGTATTACGAAACAGTGACACCCAGGCCGCCACCGCGCCGCGGCCCGCGCGACCACCCGCCAGACGCAGCGCCAGCAGCAGCACGGTGAGCAACGTTGCGAGGATCATCCCCACCAGCGTGACCCACACCGTGGTGAGAAAACCGGAAAAGATCCACTGTGCGGGCTGGCCAGTGAGCACGCCCGCCCAGTCAAGATGCAGTGCCATTACAACTCCTTGTTATCGGCATGCAGCGGATTGAGCACCTTTTGCAGAAAACGCTGCGCGCGCGGATGCTGCGGTGCGGTAAAGAAGTCAGCGGGCGCGGCCTGCTCAAGAATTTCGCCGCCGTCGATAAAAATCACCCGGTCGGCGATCTCGCGGGCGAACTGCATCTCGTGCGTCACCACAATCAGGGTGATACCGCTGTGCGCCAGCGATTTCATCACCTGTAGCACTTCGCCAATCATCTCTGGATCGAGGGCCGAGGTCGGCTCATCAAACAGGATAATGTGCGGGTCGGCCGCCAGCGTGCGCGCAATCGCCACCCGCTGCTGCTGCCCGCCGGAGAGCTGCGCCGGGTAGTGCTGCGCCTTCTCCTGCAAGCCAACGCGCACCAGCAGCGCAAGTGCGATCTGCTGGGCTTCGGCAGCGCTTTTGCCGTGAATATGGCGCAGCGCGAGGGTAATATTCTCGAGCGCGGTGAGATGGGCGTAAAGGTTGAACTGCTGGAAAACAAAACCGACATGGCGGCGCAGCTCGCGCAATTTACGGTCGGTGAGCTGGCTGGTCGGCTGACCATCGACAAAAATCTCGCCGCTGGTCAGGTTTTCGAGTTGATTAATCAGGCGGATCAGCGTCGATTTCCCGGAGCCGGAAGGGCCACACACCGCCACCACTTCCCCCGCCGCGACCTGCAAATCAATCGCTTTCAGCACCACGTTGTCGCCAAAGCTTTTGCTCGCCTGGCGAAACACCACCGTGCCTTTTTGCACGGGCAACGCCCCTGCGGCGTCCGCCACAGGGGAAGAGAAGAGACCTGCCAGCATCGCTATTTCGCTTCTATGGTAAAGCTGCGCGGAGCCGGGGTTTTGGTTTGCGGGCCAAACCAGGTGTCGTAAATCTTCGCCGCTTCACCGCTCTTCTCAAGGTTCACCAGCTCTTCATTAACTTTGTTCAGCAAAGCACTCTCCCCTTTGCTGACGCCGACGCCAATCTCCTCTTTCGACAGCAGATCGGGCAGGATCTTAAACTTCGCTTTGTCCGGCGCACCCGCCAGCAGCCCCGCCAGAATGGTGCTGTCCTGGGTAATCGCCTGCACGTTGCCGTTACGCAGCGCGGTCAGCGCCAGTGGGATGTCGTCATAGGCCAGCACGCGGGATTGCGGGAAGCGCTGATGCAGCGCCTGCTCGCCGGTGGTGCCTTTCACCGCGCCGATGCGCGCTTTACTGTACGCATCAAGCTTGTCCGGTGAAGAGGCAGGGACGAGGAACTGCTGGCCGGTGACAAAGTAAGGTGTAGAAAAATCGATCACCTGCGCCCGTTCAGGCGTAATGGTGATATCCGCAACAATCAGATCGACCTTGCCGGATTGCAGCAGCGGGATGCGGTTTGCCGGGTTGGTGGCAACCAGTTGCAGCTTGACGCCGAGGCTTTTCGCCAGCGCTTGTGCAAAATCGACGTCGTAGCCAACAATATCGTGGGTTTTAGCATCGATGGCGCCAAAGGGCGGGTTAGCGTCAAAGGTGGCGACTTTGACGACGCCTGCCGCTTTGATATCCGCCATCTTGTCTGCCTGCGCGGAGAAGGAGAGCGCCGAAAGTAGCGCCAGCGCGCTGAACGCAGCCATTTTTTTAGTTTGTGATGAGATTGCCATGCTAATCCTTATGCCCGGTTATGGTGTTTATTGCCGCGTTAAAGTCACATAGGTTTTTCACCACACAAATATCAAAAAGTGCATTGAATATCTGAAAAAGTTATTAAAAACAGCCTGGCGATATTTATCACTTATCCTCTCTTCTTGAGCGTTATAAACGTTTTAATTCCACATAAGATGAGTGGACTTAGCAGGGAAAAATATTACCGCTCCCCGAGCGTTGCCAGATAGCGCCCCGGCGTCTGCCCTAACCCCTTTTTAAACATGGTGATAAACGCCGTGGTCGAGTCATACCCCAGCGTCTGGGCGATGTGCTGCACGCTATAGCCCTCAATTAACAGGCGCAGGGCGAGGATCAGCTGTAACTGATGCCGCCAGCGGCGAAAACTTAGCCCTGTCTCTTTCACCACCAGCCGCGCAAGGTTGCGCTCGCTCATCGCGAAGCGCTGTGCCCACTGCGCCAGTGTCTGCCGGTCGGCCGGTGCCTGCTCCATCGTCTCCACCATCTGGCGGATCTTCGGATGCGTAGAGACGGGCAGCTGGAGCTGCATCTGCGGCTGATGGGGTAACTCATCAAACAGCACCTGGATCAGGCGCTGGGTCTGCGGCTCACGCCGAGCGGCGGTTGAACGGGCAGCAAGTTGCAGGATCAGTTCGCGCACCAGCGGCGAGATCTTGAGGGTGTAGCAGTGCTCCGGCATCACCACCGCCCAGCGTTCAATAAACAGAAAGCAGAGCTGGGCATTGGCGGTGGCGTGATTGCTGTGCGGCACAAAACCCGGTAGCCACATGGCGTGGTGCGGGGGCACCATCCAGCGGGCATTCTCCACTTCACAGGTGATCGCCCCTTTTAAGGCGAGGATCAGCTGCCCTTTGCGGTGGTGATGCGCGGGAATACGCTGTTCATGCGCCGCCATGCGGATGTGAAAGGCGACAGCGGCTTCCTGCTGGCTGTCGGGATCGAAGCCTGCTAAGGCCAGGTCGTGCATAAAGTTGTCCGAATTTAGCGATAAAGTGTCATTTTAGCTTGATTCAAACAGTGGTGAAAAACGCTATCGTAGTGCCCTCTTTTTATGGATGAGAATACCATGACCACTCCCTCCTCTGACAGCAAGCAGCGTGCACTGCTAATTGTTGGCATCCTGATGATTGCCACCACGTTGCGCGTCACCTTCACCGGCGCTGCGCCGTTGCTGGATGCTATTCGCGCCGACTATGACTTAACCACAGCACAAACGGGTCTGCTCACCACGCTGCCGCTGCTGGCCTTCGCGCTCATTTCACCGCTGGCAGCCAGCGTGGCGCGACGGATCGGCATGGAGCGCAGCCTGTTTGCGGCACTGCTGCTCATCTGCGCCGGCATCGCCCTGCGCTCGCTCCCCTCCTCCCTGCTGCTGTTTATCGGTACGGCGGTGATTGGCTGTGGTATTGCGCTCGGCAATGTGCTGCTGCCCGGCATGCTGAAGCGGGATTTTGCCCAGCATGTCGCCAAACTGACCGGGGCGTACTCGCTCACCATGGGCGCGGCAGCGGCGATCGGCTCCGCGGCGATGGTGCCGATTGCGCAGAGCGGCGCGGGCTGGCACGGCGCTCTGCTCACGCTAATGATCTTCCCGTTACTGGCGCTGCTGCTCTGGCTGCCGCGCCTGCGCCACGGCGCACCGGCGGCGCTCAGTGCCACAGGTGCGCTTCACAGCCGCGGCATCTGGCGCTCGGCGCTGGCCTGGCAGGTAACGCTCTATCTCGGGATCAACTCGCTGATTTACTACATTGTGATCGGCTGGCTGCCGTCGATTCTGATAAGCCAGGGGTTCAGTGAGGCGCAGGCAGGCTCGCTGCACGGCGTACTGCAACTGGCGACGGCGGCACCTGGTTTACTGGTTCCACTGGTACTGCACCGCCTTCGCGATCAGCGGGCCATCGCGGCGCTGGTTGCACTGCTCTGCGCGGCGGGTGCGCTGGGGCTTTGGCTGCAGCCGGATCATGCGGCGATCTGGACGGTGGTGTACGGATTTGGTTCAGGAGCGACGATGATTCTCGGCCTCACCTTTATTGGCCTGCGCGCGAGTTCGGCGCACCAGGCCGCGGCGCTGTCGGGGATGGCGCAATCGGTGGGCTATCTGCTCGCCGCCTGCGGGCCGCCGCTGATGGGGAGAGTGCATGACGCCAGCGGCGACTGGCATCTGCCGCTGATCGCCTGCGCGCTGCTGTCTGTTGTGATGGCGCTGTGCGGCGCGTTTGCCGGACGCAACCGGGAGATCGTTACCGGTTAGAGGCTGGATGGTGGGTAAATGCGGGATTGAGGATAAATGCCGGATGGCGCGTAAACGCTTATCCGGCCTACAACAACCCGGTACCGCTTTTGTAGGCCGGATAAGGCGCAAGCCGCCATCCGGCACAATCCACGCACTTATTCGCCTGCGGCGCGTAGCATCGCATGCACCAGCGGGACCGGGCGACCTTCCAGCGCACCGCGCTCGTGCTGGAACAGCGTGGCAACAAAGAACGGATGGGTAATCAATTCTACCGCCCGCACCTCACCCTCTTCATCCCAGCCGGTTACCCGCAGATCGCCATGCTCCAGCTCGCTGGCAAACTCCGGGGAACCGCCAAAACTACAGCGGTAGGCTTCATCAATCTCATTGCGGCCATAGGCACGTGCAATCAGCGTATTGGGCCTTAACTCAATGGCACCCGTTTGATCCACCAGCGCGCAAGTCAATGGTGAAATCACCATCCGCCCTGTGGTTTCGGTTTCCGCATGGGCGGCATCATCCCAACCCAGCACATTGCGGGCGTACTCAATCACCGCATGCTGGAAACCGCCGCAGGTGCCGAGAAACGGAATGGC
>Ga0157360_1000416_pt1 | contig 16074 bp, 15 predicted proteins | sample AttlaeALBM1_FD_111483 | JGI IMG/M metagenome (GOLD analysis project Ga0157360, IMG submission 111483) | Fungus gardens microbial communities from leaf cutter ant in Ribeirão Preto, State of São Paulo, Brazil - Atta laevigata ALBM1 | ecosystem: Host-associated > Fungi > Mycelium > Unclassified ... | reverse complement strand
AGGCCAGTTCAGCAGAGTACCAGTCAGAGTGCCAGTAACAAGCCGGGGACGGCGGGGGAGGCCGCCCCTGAGGCTGGGGCCGTCAGGCCCCGGATTTTCCCAGGTTGGCGTCAAATGTCAGCCAGCTTTCACGCATGTCCACTACGCTGCGGGTTTTGCGTGCCTCATCGATTTTGATGGCGGTGAGGCCCGCTTCCAGCGCGTCCACCACTGAGACTTTCAGCGGTGTTCCCTGTTTAATATGTTTGACGATCTCTTCAGCCATCAGCGCATCCGCGCCGTAATGGCCATCATAAGCGTTGCCGCTGTAGGCGGTATCGACCTCTTTCTCACCGCTGCGGGCGTTGTGCACCCGGAAGTAGTTACGCACAAAGTCGCCCTCCGCCATGCCGTCAGTGCCCATGACGCAGAAACGGCGGAACTCATCCGGCACGTTCAGGTTGGCGTGGAAGGCGAGGGTGGCTCCCCCCTCATACTCAATCAGCGCGGTCTGGTAGTCGACAATGTCGGCATCGCTGTCGAAGACCGCATCTGTGCTGGACCAGCCGCTGGGTTTGACGTGATAGAGCTCAGAGTCAGGGGTGATCGCCCCCTGCGGGGCGTGAGCCGGGGTAAAGGATTTCCGGCCACCAAAGCTGGCGACGTGAGTCGGACGCCGCTGCAGCAGGCCCTGATAGAGATCGATGTCGTGGCAGCACTTCTCCAGAATATAGGGACCGGCATACTTCTCCAGACGTCGCCAGTCGCGCTGGAAGAAAGCACCGTGATAAGGCTTGATGTGTTCGGTTGCCTCAATCGAGGTGATTTCGCCCAGCTGGCCCGCATCGCGCGCAGCCAGCAGATCGTGATAAAGCGGTGAATAGCGCAGCACCAGCCCGACCAGAATGCGCGCCTCGCCATACTGACGCACCAGCTTTGCCATCGCCATGGTCTGCTCTTCATTAATTACCACCGGCTTTTCGGTAAAGACGGTATAGCCTGCCGCCAGCGCCTGACCCACATGCTCCAGATGCAGAAAGTTGGGTGAACCCACCAGCACCACATCCATTCCGCCGTGAGCCAGCAGGGCGTCCACAGACGCAAAAGCCTGGCCGGGCGCAATACCAAAGCTGTGCAGATTCGGCAATCCGGCGGGGGCCGGATCGTAATAGCCCACGACGGAAAAGCTGTCGTCAGCCTTGCTGAACTCTTTCATGACGTGGGACAGACGAAAGCCGAGACCGATAATGCCTACTTTCATGGTAAACCCCTGCTCCTGAGATCGGATGATGCAAAGCCCGCCAGCGGTCGGGCGCGGCTGCTGATAATCTGACCATCAACTTATTACGGCAGAAAAAGTAATGTCAACATCGCACTGCACGTTTTGCGGGGTGGGTTTTTGTTATATTTATGTAAATTAAGGAAAAATAGTCAGGATGTTTTTACCATATTTATTTGTTATTGCGATTTAAGTTTTTTTATCCTATCGTTCGCTCATTATGGCTATAACCCTTAATCAGGGAAGGAAGCGCGTGCAACCACACTATCTTCTTGGCATCGATGGCGGCGGAACGCAGTGTCGCGCGCGCTTAACCGATCGGCAGGGCCGCCTGCTGGCAGAAAGCATCGGGGGACCCGCTAACGTCTGGTCAGATTATGATGCGGCCCTGACCTGCGTCGGGCAGCTGACTGAACAGGTATTTATCCAGGCGGGACTCACCGCAGAGGCGCTGGCGCAGACCGCGCTGGTGGCGGGGCTGGCGGGCGCTAACGTCGCCTCAGTGCAGGCGCGCCTCGCCAGCTGGCAGCCCGCCTGCGCGGCGTTGCAGGTGGTCAGCGATGTGGAGATCGCCTGCGCGGGCGCGCACGGTGGCGAGCCTGGGGCGGTCTTTATCATCGGCACCGGCAGTCAGGGCGCCGCCTGGGATGGCGAACGCTTTACGCTGCTTGGCGGCTGGGGCTTTGCCCTCTCCGATCAGGGATCGGGGGCGGAGCTGGGCCGTCGCGCGCTGCGTCTGGCGCTGCTGGCGCATGAGTCGATCATTCCGCACGGCTCCCTGACCCGCCAGCTGATGGCGCAGTTCGGCGACAGCCCGGAAACCATGCTGCTCTGGACGCGCACGGCGGTGCCTGCTGACTGGGCCCGCGTGGTGCCACAGATTTTTGCAGCCGCCGACGCGGGTGACAGCCACGCTCGGGAGCTGCTGCAACAGACCGCCGCCGATATCGGCCTGATGGTGCGACGCCTGATCGCCCTGAGCAGCGGGCCGGTGGCGCTGATGGGCGGCGTGGCCGCACCGATTCAGCGCTGGCTGGATGAAGATATTCAGGCCCGGCTGGTGGTGCCGCAGGGCGATGCCCTGAGCGGGGCGCTGACCCTGGCGCAGCAGCTGACGCCTGCCGATTACCGATCTCAAGCGGGCTGAGCTGCCTCAGCCCGATAACCCGAGGAATCTATGACCGCTCCCAACGTAACCGCGCGCATTCTGCGGTTGATTGTCGAAAATGCGCCAATCAGCCAGTCAGATCTGAAAGTTCGCAGCGGACTGAGCATGTCGACCGTCTCACAGGCAACCAACCGCCTGCTGACGCAGGAGATTGTGCAGGAGCTGGGGCTGCGTCGCGTGTCGATGGGACGGCCAAAAACCCTGCTGGGGCTCAACCCCGACCGCGCCAGCGTGATTGGGATTCAGCTCAATGCGGAACGCAACCTGATCGTCATGACCGATCTCAGCGGCAACCTGCTGGGCGAACAGCAGATGCCGAAAGGCACGCTGACGCCGCGCCAGCTTGGCGATGCGCTGGCGAAGTTTCTGCGCGGCGTGGAGGAGAAGCGGGTGGGGGCCATTGGTCTGGCGCTGTCGGGGCTGGTCGATGCTGAAAACGGCTACTGCATCCGCTCCAAGGTGCTGGGCTGGGATAACGTTCCGATTGCGCGCCTGCTTGAAGAGCGCTTCTCGCTGCCGGTCTTTATCGAAAACGACGCCAACGCCATGGCCATGGCCGCGCTGGTGTTTGGTCAGCTCGGCAATGCGCAGTCGGCGGTGATCGCCACCTACGGCAAAGGGATTGGCGCGGGGATCATCCTTAATCGTCAGCTCTATCGCGGTCGTCACGGCAAGGCGGGCGAGATTGGTAACGGGCTGGTGGGCGACGGTTCGCTGCGCCTGCTGGAAGATGTCGCCTCCTCGCGCGCCATTCTGCAGCGGGTGGCGGAGCAGGATGCGGAGGGCGTGACGCTGCAGGCGCTGGATCAGCGGCCCACGCCAGAGGTGCTGGCGGCGCTGGAAGAGGCGGGACGTGAACTGGGCATTTCGCTGGCGAACCTGTCGGTGGCCTACGATCCGGATGTGGTCTATCTGGCGATGGAGCCGCACATGGCGTCACGCATTCTGCTCGATCACATCACCCAGAGTTTCCAGGCCTACCGGCTGAAACTGACGCCACAGATGACGCCGCTGCAGTTTCTGACGGAATCGAACCGGATGTGGGCGCTGGGCGCGGCGGGATTTGCCGTTAACCGCTTGCTCGATCTGCTGGCAGCCCAGGCCGACGAAGAGCCGGTCACCTGAGTTAACACTCGAATAAAAACGGGCGCTTAGCGCCCGTTTTTGTTTCCGCGCGCTCCTAGCGCAGGCGCAGACCCTGCTCATCAAACAGCAGGCAGTGCGCGGCAGAGATGCCCAGTTCCACCTGCGCACCGAGATCGCGCGGGGTGGCCTCGCGCTCTTCCACCACCAGCATCTGTTCACGTCCGATATCCAGGTAGAGATAGTTGGTGTGACCCAGCATCTCGCCATAGGCCAGCTCGCCGTGAAAACGCAGGGCGTCCGGCGTCTGCGCGGCAGGCTGGAAATGCTCGGGACGGATGCCCAGCGTGACGGTCTGGCCCTCGCGGCAGGCAGCCGCAAGGGGCATGACCAGCCCCTCAATCTTCAGCTCCGGCACCCGCAGCTGCACTTCACCTTCGCCCGTCGCGCTGATCTCGGCGCGCAGAAAGTTCATCTTCGGCGATCCGATAAACCCGGCGACAAACAGATTATCCGGGTCGTGATAGAGCGTCAGCGGTGCGCCGACCTGCTCAATCCGGCCCTGACGCAGCACCACGATGCGGTCAGCCAGAGTCATCGCCTCCAGCTGATCGTGGGTGACATAAATCATGGTGTTACCGAGTGAAGCGTGCAGGCGGGCGATCTCGATCCGCATCTGCAGACGCAGTTCGGCATCCAGGTTGGAGAGCGGTTCATCGAACAGGAAAATACGCGGATGGCGAATGATGGCGCGGCCAATCGCCACGCGCTGCCGCTGTCCGCCAGAAAGCGCACGCGGCAGGCGGTCGAGCAGTTCCGTCAGATGCAGCCGTGCTGCCGTCTGCGCAATAGCCTGGTTGATCTCCGCTTTGGACTTTTTCATGACCTCCAGCGGATAGGCCAGATTGCCGCGCACCGTCATGTTGGGGTAGAGCGCATAGGACTGAAATACCATCGCGATGCCGCGCTCGGTGGCGGGCTGCTGCGTCATATCCTGCCCCTCAATCAGCAGCTGACCGCTGCTGATCTCCTCCAGCCCGGCGATCATCCGTAACAGCGTCGATTTGCCGCAGCCGGAAGGGCCGACAAACACCACAAATTCGCCGCTGTTGATCGTCAGATCGATGCCATGAATGACATTGACGTGCTCATACGACTTCTTCACATTCTGCAAGCGCAGGCTGGTCATCGGCTACCTCACTCAGAGTAACTGGCCCATGTAGATGGCATTACTGCGCAGGATAGGGGTGAACCCCATACGCGTATAGAAGGCGCACACCTGCTCGTTCTGCAGGCTGACGCCAAGATGGACACCGCTGACCCCGGCGGCCCGCAGCGCCGCCAGCTCATGCTCAATCATCCGGCGACCCCAGCCCCCTTTCTGGGCGGCAGGCAGCAGGTTGATATGCAGATGCGCGGGCCAGCGGGTCACCAGCGTCTCCGCGGCCTGGTCGGGCTGGCGGATGGCGTCGAGCACTTTACTGTCGAGCGGGGCGCTGGCGCTGCGGTCGCGATATTTCTCCTGCAGCTGTGGCCACCATTCAGCGTCGAGCTGAGCCTCAAACTCGCGGGTGTCAGGCACGGCCACAACGTAACCCTGCACCTCACCGTCACGCTCCAGCACAAAGGCGAAGTCAGGCGCAAACCGCGCGTAAGGCACGGCAAAACGCTGGCCGGGATAGTCGGGATCGGAGTAGAGCGCGCGGGCATCGCCACCGGCATCCGCTGTTTCCAGGCAGATACGGTAGAGCGCCGGGAAGTCCGCCGGTGTGGCCGGACGAATGACACCTTGATTCGCCATGGTGAATTCTCATGAGTGAGTGAAACGGTCAGGGAGTAAACAGATCCACAGGATAAAGTTACGTTAATGAATGTGGACTTAGTTTTCAAGATAGAATAATTCCCTTATCGCACTAACGCTGACGGTTAAGCAATCTTTCACGGCGTCATGATGCACAACTGTGATCGCCAGCACGCCCGCAGGGCGGCGGCTGGCGGCAGATTCAGCGCCGGTAAAAAGAGAAAAGTGTGAGCGTGATAGGATTTTCGTATGGTTTATCAGGGTGTTATTTTGTCATTATAGCCTGGCGATCTCCTGCTGTGAAAAGCGCGCGGTGCACGCTGCCGCCGCGGTTAACAGGCGTCAGACCAGCGTGTTGTGCTGATATTCACGCCGGATTGCTGTTTATTTGCGCGCGCTCACAGCGTTGCAATTCCCGCGGCAGGTTGTTTGACTTTATTTTTTTATTAAAGTAAGTATGAATCAGTGTGTTTGTGTGCGGCTTCAGCCTGCAGGATGTCAGGCGGTGAGATGCAGGGATGCCGATTCTGGTCTGAAGAAGGTGAGCATAATGTCTGTTTCCTCCGTTCGTTCGTTCCGAATTCGCAATGTGGGTCGGCTGCTGGCAGCGGGCCTGCTGGCAGGCAGCGTCTCGCAGGCCGCCCACGCCGCCGTGACCCTCAATGAGTGGGATATCTACAACTATCCGCAGCAGACCGCCGCGGTGGATGAAGGGATCAAAGAGTTCTCTCAGCAGAATCCCGGCATTGTTATCAACCGCTCGGTGCACTCCTTTGAAGATACCCGCATCCCGCTTAAGCTGGCGCTGACCGCCGGTGACGGCCCGCAGATTGCGCAGGTTAACCAGGGCGGCGGGGATATGGGCTCGCTGGTTAAAGATAAGCTGCTGCTGCCGCTCGACAGCTACGCAGCCAGCTATGGCTGGACGACCCGTTTTCCGGACTCGATTCTGAAACGTAACCGCTGGTCAGACAGCGGTGAATTTGGCAGTGGCAAACTCTATGGCATCGCCAGCCTGGGGGAGATGGTCGGACTCTATTACAACAAAGCGCTGCTGGATAAAGCGGGCATTCCGGTGCCGAAAACGCTGGCAGAGCTGGAAAGCGCCATGGCGAAACTCAAATCGCAGGGCACCGCGCCGATGATGCTGGGGCTGCTGGACGGCAACATGGGCCAGCAGCTGCTCAGCACCCTGTGGCAGGCCCAGATCGAGAGCCGTGACCGCAAGACGCTGGATAACCTGATTTACGATGTGGGCGGCACCTTCAGGGACAGCAAGCTGGTCAACGCCGCCACCATGATGAAGAGCTGGACCGACAAAGGCTACTTCTTCCCCGGCTTCCAGGGCATTGGCCATGACGATGCCGCCACCCTGTTCCAGAACGGCCAGGCGGCGTTTCTGGTCAGTGGCACCTGGTACCTCGGCCAGTTCAAAGACAACAAAGATATTCACTTCGCGGCGATGCCTGCCGGTGAAGGTGTGAAGCAGCCGCTGATGGTGGGGGGCACCGATCTGGCGTTCTCCATCACCAGCACCGCCAAAGGCAAAGATCAGCAGGAGGGGGCGGCGAAGTTCATCAACTATATGGTCTCTGATGCCATGGCGAACCGCTGGCTGAAGGTCGGTTTCCTGCCCGCCAGCACCAACAAAGCGGCCACGATGCCGGCGGACAATCCGCTGCTGGCCGAAGCGTATCAGGTCTGGCTGACGCTCAATGAGTATGACGGTTTAGGTCATTACGTAGACTGGGCGACCCCGACCATGAATGCCGAGCTGAATCAGAATGTCCAGCTGCTGCTGGCGGGCCGTCAGACCGCCGATCAGATGGTGGTCAACTTTGATAACAACTATCAGCGTTACCTGAAAACCCTGAAACACTAAGCCGGAGGCCCGGCGAAGCGCCGGGCCTGAGCACTGTTCTGAGTCACGAGTAGGGTTATGTTGAATTTAAGCGGCTGGCGTAATTTTCTCTATGTGCTGCCTGCGGTGCTGGTCTATGCGGTATTTCTGCTCTTTCCGCTGCTGGCCTCGCTGGGCATCAGTTTTACCGAATGGGACGGCACCTCACTGCCGGTGTTCAGCGGCATCAGTAACTATATGCGGATGTTCAGCGATCCGGTGTTCTGGATTGCGCTGGGCAATAACGCCATCCTGATGCTGTTCTATACCCTGTTGCCTATCGGCGTTGGCCTGCTGCTGTGCAGTTTTCTCTATGAGACGCGCAACAACAAGGAACGCAGCGTGCTGCGCATTCTCTTTTTCCTGCCCTACATCATGCCGATGGCCGTGCTGGGGGTCGTGTGGCGCTGGCTCTATAACCCGGCGTTTGGCCCGATCGATCAGATACTGCGCGCCGTCGGCCTGCCGCAGCTGGCCCTGTCGTGGCTGGGCGATTTTACCTGGGCACTGCCCGCGGTCGGTCTGGTCGCCACCTGGTACTTCTTCGGCTTCTGTCTGGTGCTGTTTATGGCGGGCCTGCAGCGTATGGACCCCTCCCTGCTGGAGGCGGCCGACCTGGATGGGTCGTCGCGCCGTCAGAAGTTTATGCGCATCACGCTGCCGGGTCTGCGACCCGAGCTGCGGATTGCCCTGCTGCTGACGGTGATCGCCAGCCTCAAAGCCTTCGACCTGGTCTATGTCATGACCCAGGGCGGGCCGGGCACCTCCACCATGGTCACCAACATCTTTATGTATAAGCAGGGCTTTGATCTGCACTACTTTGGCTATGCCTCGTCAGTGGCGGTGTTCAGTATGATCATTGTTCTGGGGATTAACTACCTGATCCATCTGGCCTTAAGGGAGCGTTACTGATGCGAAGCACGCCGGTCATTTCACGCGCGCTGATCTGGATCGTGGCGCTGATGACGATTCTGCCGTTTCTGATGGCGCTGATGACCTCATTCAAAACCCAGATGGAGCTGTTTCAGGGCGTCTTTACGCTGCCCGCCTCGCTTAATTTTAAAAATTACCTGACCGCGTGGCAGCAGGGACACTTCAACGTCTACTTCCTTAACTCTGTGCTGGTGGTGATCCCGGTGGTGCTGTTCAGCGTGCTGCTGGGTATTCTGGCCGGATTTGGCTTTGCCTGGCTGAAGATCCCCGGCAAAAAGGTGATAGCCGCGATGCTGGCGCTGGGGATGGTGCTGCCGAGTGAGGCCTTTATCATTCCGCTCTATCACGAGCTGCGCTGGATGGGGCTGACCAACACCTACCTGGCGCTGATCCTGCCGCAGATTGCCCTGTCGCTGCCCTTTACCACGCTGATGATCGCCAGCGCCTTTCAGCAGGTGCCGAAAGAGCTGGTGGAGGCAGCGGTGATGGACGGCGCGTCGCGGGTCAAAATCCTGTGGGGCATTCTGGTACCCGCTATCTGGCCAACCCTCTCCACGCTGGGGCTGCTGCTGTTTATCTGGACCTGGAATGAGTTCCTGATCCCGCTGATTCTGGTGAACAAAGATGAGCTGCGGACGCTGCCGATTGGCATGATGTTTTTCCAGAATAAAAATACCATCGACATTCCGGTGCTGATGGCGGGGGCGATGATTGTGATCATGCCGCTGATCCTGGTGTTCCTGATTTTCCAGCGCAAATTTATCAGCGGCGTGACGGAAGGGGCCGTGAAGTAATCTGTGACAGCCCGCACGAAACGGCGAACTGGCGACCAGACAAAGGTTTGCCGCGCCGTTTCGTGCTGCAATTTTTCCTCCTCAAACCTGCGGGAGACGCACCATGCACCTTTCCCTTGCTGATTTTCATCCTGCCGCCGACGGCGAAACCCCGGACACCGCCGTGCTGCAGCGCGCCCTTGACCAGATTGCGGCGGCGGGCGGCGGCCGTCTGACACTGCCTGCCGGACGTTATCGCAGCGGCTGCCTGAATCTGCCCTCAGACATTGAGCTGCATCTCGACGCGGGTGCGGTGCTGATCGCCAGCCAGCAGCTGGCTGACTATCAGGCGGTGCAGTCGCTGAGCTGCGCGGAGAAATCCCACAACGTGCTGCTCTATGCGCTGGGCCAGCGCAATATCACCCTCAGCGGCACCGGCCGCATTGATGGTGAGGGTGACGCCTGGTTTGCCGCTGAGCGGGATGCACAGGGCTATCGCCTGCCGCACGCTGACCGGCCACGCCTGATTGTGTTTGAAGATTGTGAGCAGGTAACGCTGACCGGCTTTACGCTGGTGCAGGCACCGATGTGGACGGTCCATCTGGTGAGCTGCCGCCATGTGCATATCGATCACCTCACCATCGACAACGCCATGACGATGCCCAACACCGATGCGCTGGATATCGACAGCTGCGAAGCGGTGTTTGTCAGCAACAGCTATTTCAGCGCCGCCGACGATGCCATCTGTATCAAAACCACCCATAAACCCGCCGCACTGCGGCGGCCGGCGCGGCAGATTATGATCACCAACTGCCTGCTGCGCAGCTACAGCTGCGCCCTGAAGATTGGCACCGAAACCTGGGACGATGTGGAAGATGTCACGGTAACCGGCTGCACTATTTTTGATTCGAACCGGGGGATTGGCATTCTGTCGCGCGACGGCGGCGCCATGCGGCGTCTGCTGTTCAGCAATCTGACGTTTGCCTGTCACCACGCGCCGCCCTGTCACTGGGGCAAAGCCGATCCGCTGCATATTTCGGTACGCCGCCGCGATCCCGCCATCACACCCGGCGTCGTGGAGCAGGTGCAGTTCAGTACCATAACCGGCGTGGCCGAGGGGGCGATTAACCTGCATGCGGCAGAACCGGGCTGGATACGCGATGTGGTTATCAGCCAGCTTCAGATGCAGCAGGCGGTGGCGTCATTGCCCCAGGGTCACTACGACGTACGGCCGCCCTGCAACCCGGACGCCCCGACCGGCATGGGCCTGGATAACGCCTACCGGGTTGACCCGGCATCCGGAGAAGCATTTGGGGTTGAGCCCTATCCCGGCGGGCTGCCAGGGCTGTTTGCGCGCGGCGTAGAGAACCTGCACCTGCATAACCTGAACATCGTGCGGCCGGATCCCTTACCCGCAGGGTGGCATCCGGCGATGGTCGTCCGGTTACCGGAATAAGTGGCGCGGTGGTGAGAGGGCTGCCGCCGGGGGCGGGCGGCAGCGTGATTCACTTACAGTGCGGCGGCGATGGCCGCCCCCAGCTCTTCTGTACTGGCGCAGCCACCGAGGTCACGCGTCAGGTGCTCACCCGCCGCCAGCGTGCGTTCAATGGCGTCCAGAACCGCTTCGCCTGCCGCCTTGTAGCCGAGATGCTCCAGCATCATCGCACCGCACCAGATCTGGCCGATGGGATTGGCAATGCCTTTACCGGCGATGTCGGGCGCGGAGCCGTGAACCGGCTCAAACAGGCTGGGAAAGAGACCCTCCGGGTTGATGTTGGCGGAGGGGGCAATGCCGATGGTACCGGTACAGGCCGGGCCAAGGTCAGAGAGGATATCGCCAAACAGGTTGCTGGCGACGACCACATCGAACCAGTCCGGGTGCAGCACGAAGTTGGCGGTGAGAATATCAATGTGATACTTATCGACGCGAACCTCCGGAAACTGGCCGGACATCGCGTCGACACGGCTGTCCCAGTAAGGCATGGTGATGGCGATGCCGTTGGATTTGGTGGCCGAGGTCAGATGTTTCTTCGGCCGGCTCTGCGCCAGCTGATAGGCAAACTTCAGAATGCGATCGACGCCGGTGCGCGTCATCACCGTCTCCTGAATCACCACTTCCCGATCGGTGCCGGGGAACATGGTGCCCCCCACGCTGGAGTACTCGCCCTCGGTGTTTTCACGCACCACATAGAAGTCGATATCGCCCGGCTGGCGATTGGCCAGCGGCGCTTTGACGCCGGGCATCAGGCGCACCGGACGCAGGTTGACGTACTGGTCGAACTCGCGGCGGAACTGTAACAGCGACCCCCACAGGGAGACGTGGTCAGGCACCACCTCCGGCCAGCCTACGGCGCCAAAGTAGATGGCATCGAAGGTTTTCAGCTGCGGGAACCAGTCGTCAGGCAGCATTTTGCCGTGCTGCTGCCAGTACTCAGCGCTGGCGTAATCAAACCACTCCCAGCGCAGCGGAATGTTAAATTTTTCGGCGGCGGCATTCATCACGCGGACGCCTTCCGGCATCACTTCTTTACCGATACCGTCGCCGGGGATCACGGCAATACGATGGATTTTCTCAGTCACAGGGCACCTTTCCGGTTGATGTTCGAATTGTGACCGCAGTATAACTGTCGCTTCCGGGGAAATAATGAGTCTGAAACGCAAACCAGTGTTGAATAAAAGTAGAGAATCCCGCACCTCCACCGATGACCTGGCCTTCTTTGTTCGCCTGGCCGGGCTGGAGAGCCTGACCGCAGCGGCACGTGAGCTGGGTCTGTCGCTGGCGGCCGTCAGCAAACGTCTGAGCCAGCTGGAGCAGCGTCTGGGCGTGCAGCTGCTGCGCCGCACCACGCGACGGCTGGAGCTGACGCCGGAAGGCCACCGTTATCTGGCAGGTGCCCGCCCGCTGCTCGATCAGCTGGTGGCGCTGGAAGAAGCGGTCAGCGGTGAAACCGCTCAGCTGCGCGGCTCGCTGAATATCAACGCTTCATTCGGGTTTGGCCGTCGCCATATCGCGCCGTGCGTCTCCGCCTTTGCCGCGCTGCATCCGCAGCTTGCGCTGTCTCTGCACCTCAGCAGCCAGCCGCTGAATTTTCTCGATGCGCACATTGATATCGATATTCGCGTCGGTGAGCCGCCTGACTCGCGGCTGGTGGCGCGTAAGCTGCGAACCAATCCGCGTATTCTCTGCTGTTCGCCCGCTTATGCTGCCCGGCACGGCCTGCCTGCGACGGTCAGCGAGCTGGCGGAACACAACTGCATTTTACTGCGTCAGCACGACAGCGATTTTACCCTGTGGCGACTGACCCGCGGTGAGCAGAGCATCAGCCAGAAGGTGCGCGGCAGCCTGATGACCAACGATGGCGAAGTGGCGATGCGGCTGGCGATGGATGGGCATGGCATTCTGCTGCGTTCCTGGTGGGATGCGCAGCACAGCCTCGCGGCGGGGGATCTGCTGCCGGTGTTGCCTGAATGGCAGGCACCCGATGGCGACATTTTTGCGGTCTGGCAGGCGCAGCGTCAGCTTCCGGCACGCGTGACGGCGTTCGTGGCGTTTCTGCAGCAGACGCTGCAGAAGGTGGAGGCGTAAAAAAGGCGGCATCGCTGCCGCCCTGCGTGTTATTTGTCGATGCCCTGCACCAGCACCACGCGATAGTTCGCCCCTTTCAGACGGTGCGCTTTGGCAGCCTGATATTCCGGGCTGTCATACCAGGCGTGCGCCGCTTCGCGGGTCGGGAATTCCAGAATCACCACGCCTTCCGCTTCCGGACCTTCCAGCGTTTCCAGCGCGCCATAAAAGGCGAGCGGATTGATCGGATGATCGCCGCGTGCCTGGCCCGCTTTCTCAGAATAGGTGTTCATTTCGTCCTGGTTCAGGGTGTTATCACGAATAAATACGACGTATGCACTCACAGGTTAGCTCCTTACGCTTTTTTATCCTGGGTCTGGGTATCGAAGTCAGCGGCATCATGACGCTCATGCAGCTGATCGGCCGGGTCGCCCATGACACGATTGACCTTGCGGCCACGAATAACGGCGGGACGCTGCGCGATCTCTTTCGCCCAGCGCACCACATTTTTATAGGACTGCACATCCAGGAATTCCGCCGCGCCATACTGGTCATTCAGCACCATGTTGCCGTACCACGGCCAGGTGGCGATGTCAGCGATGGTGTAATCCTCACCGGCCAGATAGCGATGATCTGCCAGCTGGCGGTCCAGCACGTCGAGCTGACGCTTCGCTTCCAGCGTGAAGCGGTTGATGGCGTACTCAATTTTTTCCGGCGCATAGTGATAGAAATGACCAAAACCGCCACCGAGGTAAGGCGCAGAGCCCTGCAGCCAGAAGAGCCAGTTGAGGGTTTCAGTGCGGCCGGCGATATCTTTTGGCAGGAAGTAGCCATACTTTTCCGCCAGATAAAGCAGGATATTGCCCGACTCGAACACCCGCAGCGGCGGGGTGACGGAGTGATCGCTCAGCGCCGGGATTTTTGAGTTCGGATTCACGTCCACAAACCCGCTGGAGAACTGATCCCCGTCGCCAATACGGATCAGCCAGGCATCATATTCTGCGTCGTTAACGTTCAGCGCCAGCAGCTCTTCCAGCAGGATCGTCACTTTCTGACCGTTCGGCGTGCCGAGTGAGTAGAGCTGTAAAGGGTGTTTACCGACCGGCAGCGCTTTTTCATGGGTAGGACCCGCGAACGGACGATTAGTTTTCGCGCCGTTGCCTTTGGCTTCAGGATCCCAGTTCCAGACTGTTGCAGGCTGATATGCATTTTCCGACATAATAAACGTTCGCCTCGTGGTGTGATGTTTGTCTGGAGTGTAGCAGGTGCTGAAAAGGCGGTTTAACTCTGCTGGCTGCGTGAGGGCGCGCGGCAATCCGCTGATGTCTGGGCGATCGGGAAGATGAAAAAAGGAAAAGCGGGGCGGTTATCGCCCCGGAGGATCACTGCCGGGCTGCATGGCTGCGGGGATCAGAGCAGTTCGCGCTCAATCCGTTCGCGGGTTTCAATGGCCTGAACTGACATCTTTTCCGGGTAGCCAAACAGCGAGGCCGCGATGATTGGCTCTCCGCCAACTTTGTAACGGCGTGTGGCAAAGCCGGTGTCGCGCAGGGTCTGGAAGAGGGTGTCGAAATCGACCTCACCTTCACCAACACCGACGTGCTGATGAATAGTGGCGTCGACGCCTGGCGGATTGACGATGTAGCGGCAGTGGCGGGTGTGGTTCATGGTGTCGGCAATCAGCATATGGGAGAGATCGTCTCCGGCGTACTCCAGCATCGGTTTCACATCGCCTTTGCCTTTGTCATAGAAGAAGGTGTGCGGCGCACTGTAGATATACTTCACGTTATCGCTGCGGAACGACTTCACGATATCCACGGTTTCGTTGTTCTCTTCGCAGAAATCCCACGGATGCGCCTGAATTTCGACGCGTATTCCTTCACGTTCGAGGATCGGCAGCAGCTCCTCCATCGAGCGATAGAACATCTCTTCGCAGATTTCCGGCTCGTTTGGCGTGCCGGAGAGTTCGGTATTGATCACCGGCACCCCCATCTCAACCGCGATCTCAATCATCCGCTTCCAGTTCTTCACCGCCGCCTGACGACGCAGCTCATCCGGGCCGGACCAGCGATAGACGACGATAAACGAGGAGATCGCCAGGCCGGTCGCACGCAGCGCATTTTTATATTCGGTGATGATTTCGCGGCTGGCTTTGGGATGTTTATAAAACGGGTTGATCTGCGGATGCGGCGACTGTTCGATATATTGATATCCCCAGTCGGCGACCTGATGAACCATACGGGTGATGCCCAGCTCTTTAATCACATCTACATCAAAAGCGATTTTCATCTCTCTGCTCCGGCAAGGTTGAAGGAACGGTTCCTGAGTGAAGAGGACGCCTGTCTGCGCGCCGCTTTCGCACAAGCCTTTCACCGGTTTTAGCAAATGACTGTTTTAAAGAGAACGCAGCAAGAAACGGATGTTTCATTTTTGCGAAAGCGATCAACTTTGCATGAGTTTTTCTATCAAATAAATGAGAGAAAAAGGACGTGCCGGGATAGAGTATTATCGTCAGTCACCACAACAGAGCGTGAAGAGGGAGAAACAGGATGCCAAAAGTGACGATGACCGCCGTTGCCCAGGCGGCGGGCGTGGGGGTAGCCACGGTGGATCGGGTGCTGAACCGTCGCGCACCGGTGCGCAGCGCCACAGAGCAGAAGGTGATGGCGGCCGCCAGATCGCTGGGCTATCAGTTGACACAGGCCCACAGCCAGCATATCGCGCCACCCGCCGCGCAGGCGTTACGCTTTGGCTTTATCCTGCTGCCCGCGCGCTATTCGCTCTATCAGCAGCTGGGCGAGGCGCTGAAACAGCAGGCGGAGCAGCAGCAGCCTGCGGGCAGTGAACCGGTCTTCTGCTGGCATGATATTCATGACGTGGAGGCGGTTGCCCGTTCAGTGCGGCAGCTGGCGCAGTGCTGCGACGTGATCGCGCTGGTGGCGCTGGATCATCCGCTGATTCGTCACGCGATTCAGGATGTTTCGCGGCTCGGCGTGCGGGTTTACGCCCTGTTCTCCGACTTCTCCGCCTGTGAACATGCAGGCTTTATCGGCATCGACAGCCAGAAGGCGGGACGCACTGCCGCCTGGATGGCCCGCCACCTGTTGCGCCGGCCAGGGTGCGTCGGCGTGCTGATCGGTGACCATCGCTTTACCTGTCAGGAGAGCAGCGAAATCAGTTTTCGCTCCTCCCTGCGCGAGTCGGGCATCAGCCAGCGCGTGCTGGAGCCGCTGAAAACACACGAGACGGCAGAGGGGGGCTACCAGGCCACCCGGGCGCTGCTGGAGAGTCATGATGACCTGGTCATGATTTATGCCCCCTGCGGCGGCATTGAGGGCGTGGTGCAGGCGCTGCGGGAGAGCGGACGCACGCAGATCGACCTGGTGTGCCACGGCCCGCTGCCCGGCGACAAGCTGGCGCTGATTGACGGCACCATCACGCTGATGCTGCGTCACCGTATTGAGGCGATAGCCGAAGCGGTGGTCTCGGCCTGTCTGAACGGGCGGATGGAGCCGCGGGCTCATTTTGCGCAGATTACCGTGCCCTTTGAGATCGTGACGCGGGAAAACCTGTAGAAAGAAGGTGTTAGCTTT
>Ga0157360_1000414_pt1 | contig 16180 bp, 16 predicted proteins | sample AttlaeALBM1_FD_111483 | JGI IMG/M metagenome (GOLD analysis project Ga0157360, IMG submission 111483) | Fungus gardens microbial communities from leaf cutter ant in Ribeirão Preto, State of São Paulo, Brazil - Atta laevigata ALBM1 | ecosystem: Host-associated > Fungi > Mycelium > Unclassified ... | reverse complement strand
CTAGAGCTGGCACGAGAAATAAGGTTGAGTGAGTCTGGAGACTCACCAACACTAGTAGGAGTAGCCTGGGGACCAGGGGGATGAGCGTTGGTAGTATAGGATTTATTTTGAGTATTCGATTTATCTGGGGTGGGGTTAGGGGAAAAAGAGGTGTTCTTTTCTTTATTTTTTTTTTTTTTTTTGTTTTTTCTTTTTGAGTTCTCTGTTTTTTTTTTTTTTTTTTTTTTTTCTTGGTAGGAGGAAAACTGGTGTTCCAGCATGGGATAAATCCCATAGTGTGGGCTTGGCTAGGCCGACCTACTAAAAACCCCCTTGGGTTGCGAACTCTATCTGAGCTTCTCACTGAAATGAGGTCAAAAGAGAATATAGCCCTTTTTCCTTTACTTGGAGCAAGTATACTGTACTAGTAAGGTAGAAGCCCTATTTGTTTATTTTGGTTATTATCTTTCCCCATTTCTTTTTCAATGTCTCCTTGTCTTTGTGACTTGTATCTTTTATATTTGTGATATAAATCCATTCTGTTTCTATTTTGACTTGTAAGGTTCTTTTTATCATTTTTGTAGCTAGTTCCATTGGCATTTCTCTCTTGTTAAATATCCGGTTGTTTCTTATTGTCCATATTAGCCATATAGCTTCTGTTACCCTTTCTATGTAGGCTTCACTTATCCATCTTGGGCTTTTTCTTAGTTGTATTGATCTTAGTCCTCTTATCAGTTCTATTGTCGGTTGTAGCCACTGAGTCTTTGGGAAAGTTTGTTTCTATTCACTTTTAATGTAGTTCCAAATTGTGGGTTCTTGATTCAGTGGGCACTCCATTATAATGTAATTCATGGTTTCTAGTTTTCCGCATTTACAGTGAGCTCTGTTCTCCCATTCTTTGATTTTTAGAAACCATGGACCTATCTTGTGTCTGTTGTGATATAGTTTTCATAGGAAATCATTGATCTTGGGAGGGATTATTCTTTTTCCATTGTTTACCCATATGTCATTTCTAGTTATACAAGTTCCTGTTTTTCTTAGTAGTTCTTCCTTGGTTTTTTTTATTCTTCTCTTTGTTGGGTTATTACCGGATTGTCTGTTACGTTGTCTTAGTATCATTTTGTATGCTTTCTTTTGTGTTAGTTCAGCTAGTTCACTACCTTCTAATTTGAAAGGTTCTGGTATTTTTTCTTTGTTTAACCATATACTTTCAGCTGGTTTGCCGTTTCCTAAAGTTTCTGTTATTCTTTTTATGATGTCTATTTCCTCTTCTGTTTCTATTTTACTTATTTTGGTTTTTCCTTCATGCAGTCTTAGTTGGTATGCAATGGCTCGCCATGCTTCTCTATCTTCTTTTTGGAAGAAGTCTTTTTTCTTCCATCTTTTGATGTTTAGTTTTATGTCTTTTATTGTTTCTATTCTATTTGTTCTTATATGTATGTCTCCTCTTATTTTAAGTACTTCTATTATGACTAGTATATCTGCGGTTTCTTTTAACAGACTTGAGTTTATATGGTAGGTCTTTGTCTCATCTGTTTCATCTGTTATGGTTCTCATGGCTCCTAGATACTAGGTTCGGTTGTCTTCTGTTTCTGGTTCTAGTACTGTGTAGTATGCATTTATTTTTTTATGGGAATTGTCTACTCTTCTTTTGATTGGGGTCTTCAGTAGTCTTGATTCCTTTTTATTCTTCTTGTTTTTATATCTTTTATATGATCCAAAAATGTATATGGCTTTTTCGGATGATCTATTATCTATTGTGTTTGGGTCTAGGGTGTCCTGGATTTTGTTGTTTCCTTCTTTTTCCATTCTTAATCTTCTGGGTGTGAAGTCTAGGTTGTCTTTTATCTCTAATTTTGAGGGATGTAGTTGCGGCGGTATTTTGTTTATTATTGTTCATGCTAGGCGTTTGCAGTGCCAGTGTCGGCTATCTTTTTCCATGTAGTCTTCTAGGTTACCAACTGTTCTGACCTTATGGGTCAGTCTTAGACATGATGCCAGCTTTTTATTCTATGAGTGGTTGTCTAGTACTCCTACATAGTGTCATAGTGGCATTTTTCTTCTTTGATCTTTTCCTGCAACTATGATATCATATCCTATGTTGTATTTCCTGCCAATTTTCAACATTTCTTTAATGTAGTCGGGTACTTTTCTTTCTTTTGTATCAGTTATATCCTAGGTTTGTAGGACCCAGTTTATCTTGTTATGGTTATTTACTACTGGGGCTTTTTATATGTACTTGAAGACTATTTGGTCTGTTACAAATGCCTATATTGGTCTTTCAGTTAGTGGGGCTAGGTATTTCCTTAGCCACATTACTTGTATCGCTTTTAGTCTTGCTTTTATATCTAATAGACCTAGTCTTTTATTTTTATTAGGTTGTGTTGCATCCATCCAGTTCATTAGTAGTCTTTTATTTTCCCATGTAAAGGATTTCATTTGTCTTGTTATTCTTTGAGCTATGCTTTTTGGCATTTCATTTGCCGTTGCAAGGTATAGAGCTCTTGATTAGATTAGAGCTTTCAGGATTAGTTCTTTTCCTTTTAATGATAGACTTGTTTTTGACCATCTTTTAAGTATTCTCAATTGTTTTTTGAGGATTGTTTCCCATTGTACACTGGTTTTGCTATTATTTCCTATATATGCGCCTAGGGTTCTGAGTGAATCCTTGTCTTCTATAATTCTTATTGCTTGGTCTAGTTTTCTATTATTGGTTTTATTTATGGTTTTTGTTTTTATTACACTGTTCCTATATTCTTTTGTGCCTATTGGCAGAACTTCTGATTTTTGATCATTGAATTTGGCTGTGGATGCTTCGCAGAAAATTTTTATCATTTGTTTTAAGGTCTTTTTATTGTCATCTTCATTCATGTAGACTAGTGTGTCATCCACAAATAATGATACTAGGACTCTTTCTTCTAGGCCTTGTATTTTAAAGCCTTTAAGAGATAATTTTCTTATTGATTCAGCTAGTGGCTCAATTGCTATATCATAGAGTAGACATGACATCGGACATCCTTGCCTTATACCTTTACCTATTTTGATGGCTTGAGGTAGTACTTTATTAACTGATACTATGGTCCGGGCGCTCTTATATAGTCATTGTATCTTTTGTATGAACTTGGACAGTAGTCTGTATTTTTCTAGTACACACCATAGGTAATCGTGTGCTATCTTATCATATGCTTTTTCCTAGTCTAGAGAGAGTACATAGCTATTTTTCTCATGTGTTTCACAGTAGTGTACCATGGATCTTGTTAGTCTTGTATGATTATGTATGTTTCTGCCCGGTATAAAGCCAGCCTGGTTTAGGTGGATTATTTTATGGGCTATTTTTCCTAGTTTGTCTGCTATTGACTTTGTGTATATCTTATAGTCAGTGTTAGTTAGCGTTATTGGTCTGTAGTTCTCGATTCGTTGTTTATCTTTTTTCTTATATAGCAAGGTCATCGTTCCCAATATAAAATTGTCATTGTATAGGTCATTATTTTCTGTTTCATTGTATACTTTTCGCAGGATCTGTGTTATGCTCTCTACTTTCTTAACTACGGGGTTGTTTTCATTTCCTTTATATTGTTCATGTTTCTTTAACCAGAACTTGTAGAATTCATATGGTATTTCATCTATTCCAGGTGCAGTACCATTTTTACTGTCATTTATTGCCTTTGTGATTTCTAGTTCATTAGTGTCTCTTTCCAGTATTTGGGCTTCTTTGTTTCCTACAGTTGAAGTCACTATTTCTAGGAATTTATTAATCCTTTGTGCATTGTTTCTTTCTCTCTTGGGTGGTTTCTGCAACTCCTCATGGTATTCTGATGCTATTTCGCACATCCTGGTGGTGTCCGTTATTAGCTTTCCATTCTTATTTAGTAGTCTAGTAATCACTTGTGGGTCATGCTTGTTCTTGTTCAGATTAAAGAAATATTTTGTATTCTTCTGACCTTTCTTTAGGTACCTGGTTTTGGCAGTCTTTTGGGATTTTTTTGTTCTTACTTTACCGTTCTCGTTAAGTTCTTTCATTAGCTTTTCAATTTCTTTTCTATCATTTTTGGTGTCTTGGAAGGTTTTGACTTTTTTCCCTAGTTTGCTTTTCATTCCTCTTTTTATCTTTTGTATTTGTCATCTTCTATTGTTTGTTTCCTCTATTCCTATTTCCTTAATGGCTTTTTTGGTTTCTGTCTATATGTTTATCATTTTATCTTTCTTTAGTTTCATTTTGTTGGCCATTTCTAATAGAAGTTTTCTAACCCTGTTTACATAGGGTGGCCACTTTATTATCTCTTCACTAAGTTTCCATAGTCCTTTTCCTATGTGGGATGTGTTTTGTTTCATTATTTTAACTGTCACTATCTGGTGGTTTGATATACCATAGTTACTCTCTATTGTCCATTCTAAGCAGTTTTTGAGTAGGTATCTTGTTGTGTATATTCTGTCGATTCTTTCTAGGCTATTGCTTTGTTTGTACGTAAATTGTCTTTTATTTTCGTGTATAAGTCTCCAGCCATCTATTAGGTCATTTTTGGTTTCTATTGCAGTCCAGCTGTCTACTAGTCTGGTGTCGTCTAAATGAGGTGGTAATCTGTCTTGCTCATTAGTTACTAAGTTAAAATCTCCTGCAATCAGTATGTTGTCTCTTTCTTGTTTATTCTCAAGGTGAGTTCTTAGGTTTTCAATTAGCTCAGCTTTTTCAGATTGTGTGTTGGGCATGTACACATTTATAATAGTCAGTGTGTAATCACTGTACTCTAGTTGCATCTTTGCTATTTTGCCTTTTTCTAAGATTTCATGTTTCCATGGTTTGTTTTCTTCTGTGTCCCATTTCACAATGTCTTTATTAATTACAAAGGCTGTTCCAGCTTTTCTATTGCTTGGGTTACTTTCTATTATCAGTTCCAGATTCTCTTTCTCTATTATCTTAGTGTCTTTTTCAGATAGCTTAGTTTCTTGTAGGGCTATTACTGCTATTCTTTTATGTCTCATCTGTGTCATTAGGTCTTTGTATTTGGATTCTTTATTTGAGTACTGTTTGCCTCTAATGTTTAGAGAGGCTACAAGTAGGGTTTGTTTGTGGCTTGTCTTTTTGTCATTGAGATTGGATTTTTCATAATATGATTGAGGGACTCCTAGTTATACTCTTTCTCCAGTTAGGGTCCCACAAACTGGTTCAGAGGAGGCCCTCATTATTGTAATCTGGGGCATAGGGCCTCAGGTCTGCTCCAGGCCTGGGAATTCATGTGTGTTCATACTTCTATCCTGAGGACCAGTAGAAGCAGGTAGTGCATATACCCCGATGTCACTGTCTGTGGTAGGGACTGCTACCTCCAGACGGTCTGCACTTCTAGTTTTATTGTAGTTTGTGTTATTCATGGTAATTGTGGTTTTCACTCCCTCAGTTATGGTTTTAGTTCCTTTGTATCAGAGTTCTTTTATGTTTAGATCTTCCAGCTACTATTACTTGGAGCTTTGACTAGTGGCTTTTACTATGTACTTTTGAAGTCTAGTCACTCTCTTCTCTCCTCTTTATTAGGAAGCCCTTCATCTACATAGTTTCTCTATTCCTATTCTCTTCTCTTCTCCTCTTCTCTTTCTCGCCTTGCTTATCTACGTACTAGCAGATAAGACACTCATTTGGACTCGGTGCTAGTGATCTACTCCTGTCCATCAATAGTTGAGTAGTACCGGACAATCTCGTTTACTCTGGAGTATTCCAGTCTTGAGTTCCTTTTGGTCGTAGGAATGTATGTGTCCCCAATTGTCTTAGGCGCGTTCTAGTCTGTGGTCTGTTTGGTTGTAGGAATGTGTGCTGTTAAGCATTTGTTATCTTTGTATTCTGGTGTTGTGTTGAAATGGTTTCTCGTTTTTTTGCTCTTCTCTCCTCCTCTATCCTCTGTATACTTAATCCAGTGTTAAGCATATCTTAAAATGTGCTATTTAAAGTTTTAACAATGAGCTCAATGAGCTCTCTGTTTCCTGTCACTACCGGTAGTTTGAGGCACTTTTAAGTGATATACAAAAACCTCCTCTTAAAGCTTATGAGTTGTTCCTCCTCTAATAAGTTGATTCCAGCATTCTCTCTACACAATTTTCTTAGATAATCCATACTACCTTATTCTTCAGTAGTTAGTTCCAGATACTCTGTCTTAAGTCTATCTAGGAACCAATTCCAAGATCCAGCTTCATGTTCTTTGAAGCTAGTCCACTAGTTATGTATATTGGCATCCACATATCCAGTAATCCAATCTAATTTCTTTTGATCATCTGTTATTTTTGCAGTTTGGAACAACTGTTCCATTATTCTAAGGAAATTTCTAAGTATCCTTGATTGTCTATCCTACTTAGGGGTGCTTGGGCTAAGGGGTAAAGGCATGTTCAATTTAGCAGTCATATTTGATTTTGGGTGCAAAGTAGTAGCTTAGGTAATAAATGGCAGCATTAATATTCAAGATAGTAGTAACAAAGTAAGTTTGTCAGAAAGCACTTATATCACCTTTGATGTGGGTTCTTCTGGCAATTCTTTGGGGATTATATATACAGTTGAAAAACTAGACCTTCCTAGGAAAATAGGTCCAATCTGTTCTACTAAAGTATCTAAGAAAGGGTTTAGCTTGACATCTGAGGGAGATCCAAGGCTCGGCATAGGCTATTTTGATAGTTCTGATATCTTGGAGGTCATTTCCATACTTGCTCATCTTCTGTTAACTACAAATCTTGCTTTTTTCTGTAATATATGTTCTGGGTTATCCTACTAGATGTACTAATCCAGCACACTGTGCTGTAGAAGTTTAATGACTCCTAGTTCTAGTTTCTGGTTGGTTTTCTACTCTAAAAAGATTTAAAGAATTAGGCATCTTTTTGAAAATAAAGTTTAGGATGCTCAAAGTATTAAAGTAAAAGAGGAGCAAAAAGAATAGAAAACCCTTAAATCTAAAACTCCCTTTATGGTGGGCTCCAAATGAAAGGGTACAAAAGAGAATTGCATACTGGGACAAACAAAATAATGATGTGCCAGCTCCCAATTGCATGCTAAGGGTTTGAGGGGAAATAATCAAAGATGAAGATTTATAAATAATTAGAAAAGTAAAATTATATGCAGCTCTAGTAAGATATATATTGGTTGTTATAAAAGGATTGTAAGATTTTTCTAGATTGTTGTTGCATAGTCTTCCTAAGGTATTAACCTTTATATACCATGACTAGACTCAACTGGAAAATACAGTTAGTTGATCACTCATAGATCCTCCATACTCAGTTGCCCCCTTGTCTGCACTCCTAATATCAAACCTTATAGGTGTGATGCAATCCAAGTGTGCACCTAGCTAAGCTTTCCTAGCCTGCTGTCCTCTCTAAAGCCTGTCCAAGTTGCATCTGCTATTTCTCTCTAGATCGAGTTCTGGGTATATTCAGTGTTCTTCTCAAGACATCTCCCTGGTCCCAGTCTTCTTATTCTCAATAGATCCACATTTATGATTCCAGAGATAGTATAGATAGAGGTAAGAGTTAAGAGGTTCTTTTCCAATCTAACTATACTCCAGATACTATATTAAAGTTATTACAAATCTCTGAAACTCAATGAATAAATATAAAAAGGGAACTATTGCTACTTTTGGATTTTCATCAACTCCTTCTCTTGCTAATTCTCTCTAAACTTCTAAGGCTTATGCATTTCCCTTCTTTTTTTATGATGACATGTTCCCTTACCAAGTCCTTTTCATCAAAGATGACGTGTTTTGCAATAGACATCTTTTTAGAATGTTCTTCTTTTCTTCTTGTGCTTTCTCTCAATGTTGTCTTGTGATTAGTAGCTCTCTAGTTACCTGTTAGTCATTAGCAAGCCCTAACTGTTATTTGAGTTTTTTAAGTCGTATCCCAGATGCCATTTATCTAAATATACCTGAGTTGATGCCATCAATGCTTATTTATAAGCACAGAGTTTATCAGTCTAAGTTCATTATCTGAGTACCATTGGTTCTAGAATATAAGTTTACCATCTTTCTGAGTTAGCCCATTCAAATGTGGATCTAGAGCGTAGGCCCTTAGTAACTTTCTTTATAATCTGATACTAGCCTATCCTAGTTGCCTCTCAAGGTTTCAACATGAGCTTTAGGTCAATTATCACCTGCTTAATATATTTATTATATAATATTACATTCTGAGGATATAAAAAGGGTTCTAGAGCAAATCCTAATTAAGAATCCATTGGTATAAAGCATATCAAATGTTATCTTCTATGGAAAATTTGCTTGTAGTATAACACTAGACTCAGCTATATTTCAAGAAGAAATCATCATGAAACACCATGACTTTGAATTGACCAGACATCTAGGATATACCAAAACATATGAATTGATAATAAGAAACTACTAGTAGCCTTGAATGCTAGAAAATATCAAACGATATGTTGTGGAATGTAAAAAGTGCCAAGTAAATAAACCTAATTGGCAATCTAAGAAAAATTGCTTATATCCTAGCAAAGTATCATAAGGCTCTTAGAAGGTTATCAGTGTTGATCTAATAGGATCTTTATTGGAGTCAACAGGATATGATAGTATATTAGTAGTAGTAGATTGCTTTTCCAAGATGGCTCATTACATGCTAATCAACATGAACATTACCATATAAGGGGTAGCCAAGATATCATGGAATAGAGTCTTTAAGAATATGAGAGTCCCTTAGAAAATTATCAGTGACTGAGGACCACAATTTGTATTGAGATTTATAAAGGAACTATATTTATAACTTGGCATAGAAAGGAATCCATCAACTGCTTACTACTCTTAGACTGACAGTCAAACAGAAAGAGTCAATCAAGAACTTGAACAGTATCTCTGACTCTACTGTAGTTATAGGCAGAACAATTAGACAAAATAGTTACTAATCACAAAATTTTCCTATAACAACTAGATTTATTCTAGCATAGGATGATCTCTCTTTATGATTAACCTAGGATACCACCCAAGCATAGGGAGGGATATAAGTAGGACTACAGAAGACTCTCCAGGAACAGAACAATTCCTCAAAACAATTAAGGAAATTAGAGCCAAAATAGCAACTGTGTTAAAAAAGACTAATGAAGTAATAAAGAGGAAATGGGATGCTAAGAAGAAATATGGAGTTGAGTAGTCAAAAGGAAACTTAGTATAGGTAGATGTGATGTATTACAATACTGATTAACCTGCTAAAAATTATCCACCAAGTAATTGGGACTATTTTCCATAATACAAAAAATTGGTAAATCAGCATATGAACTCAAGATCCCATCTACTTAGAAATCTATTTATCCTGTTATCAACAAGTCATATCTTACTTCCTACATTACACCTACCTTTAAATAACAGTTGCAAAGATCTGACAACAAGATCACTAACCCCATAGGCCAAACAAATATACAAGAGATAGAAGAAATACTCAACTCTTGATGGAGGGAGAATAAACTACAATATCTCATTAAATGGAAGGAGCAACTACTCAAAGAAAGAACCTAGGAGTATAGGGAAGAAGTAATTAATAAGGGAGCCCTGAGGTCATGTAAGGAGTTCCATCAGAAATATCTAGACACTCCTAGAGTTTCCACTATCTAGTTACCTGTAAAGATGTATGTTGATATTGCAAGGATATGATCTTAAAAGAGGAGTAATGTAACATGTTCATCTCATGTCTGTATGATGAGGTATAGCATTTGTTATGATGAAGGTATGATGTAATATCTTAAAGAAGGCACGAGGACAGATGTAGTATATATATAATAGTTGTTAGCATAGTAAGGACTCTAACTGTTACGAACTCCTCTAGAACCTGGTATTTAAGTTGGAAAGGATATTTATTAACCAGGACGAAACTAGGGTTCTATCACCCTTACTAACTACTTATATACACTTCGTAGCCTCCATTTTACACTACGTCATTGACTCGTGTCTTTCTCTTACTGCTATATCATTGCCTCAAGTGTTTCTTCACTTACTATGTCACTATTCTGTCATAGAACGAAGACAAATCATTACATTACCCCTCTCCTAAGATTGTGTCCTCGCAATATCAGCATATGTTTTTCTGGGTAATCGGATAGTAGGGACTCTGGGAGCGTCTGGGTATTTTTGATGAAACTTCTTATATGATCTTGGAGCTCCTTTAATTACTTTGTCCCTATTTTCCCAAGTTCTTTCCTTAAGTAGTTAATCCCTCCATTTGATGAGGTATTGTAGTTTACTTCCTCTCCATCTGGAGTCGAGTATTTCTTTTATCTCTTGTATGTTAGTTGGAGTGGTAGGGTTAATGACTCTATTATCGGATTTTTGTGATTGTTGTTCAAACATGGGCTTCATGTAAGATGTGAGATACAATTTGTTGATGATGGAATGAATTGACTTCCATGTGAAGGGAATTTTGAGTTCATAGGCTGATTTGTCAACTTTTCGTATTATAAGAAAGGGTCTTAATTGTTTGGTCGACAATTTCTTCGAAGATTGATCTGTACTATAATGTGTTGTATCCACTCATACTAAATCTCCATTTTTCTGCTCGATCTCTGACTTCTTCTTAGCATCCCACTTCTTTTTCATCATCACATTCATTTTCTTTAATGCCTCTTCTACTTCGTTTCTGATTTCTCTGATTGTTTTGAGGAATTCTTTGGTTCCAGGGGAGTTGTCTGTAGTTTTCTCTATGTCTTGTGTCATGTTTGGATGACAACCTAAGTTGACTAAAAACAGTGACCATTCTGTACTAGAGTGAATCCAATTGTTATAGGAGAACTCGGCAATTGACAATTATTCTGCCTAGTCATTTTGTCGGTAATTGCAGTATAGTCTCAAATACTGTTCGAGTTCTTGATTAACCCATTCTGTTTGTCTATCGGTTTGGGGATGATAGGCAGTCGAAGGATTTCTTTCCACTTTGAGTTGACAACATAGTTCTTTCATGAATCTAGACACGAACTATGGTCCTTGATCACTGATAACCTTCTGAGAGATCCCTACATTCTTGAAGACTCGATCCCATAATACTTTGGCTACTCCTTGTACCGTGATGTTCATGTTGATTGATATGTAATGAGCCATCTTGGAGAAGCGATCTACTATTACCAATATTCTATCATACTCTAACGACTCTGGTAACAGTTCTATTAAGTCGATACTGATAATCTCCCAGGGACCCCTTGGGATTTTGTTAGGATAGAGATTATTTCTCTTGGGTTGTCGGTTGGGTTTGGTTGCTTGGCATCTTTCATAGCCTGCAACGTATTGTTTTATGTTTTCTAGCATTCAAGGCCACCAATAATTTCTTGTAATTAATTCATACATCTTGGTATAGCCTGGGTGTCCTGCTAGTTCAGAGTCATGGTGTCTAGTGACAATTTCTTCGTGAAGCATAGCTGAGTCTGGAACGTAAATCCTTTTCTTCCATAGTATCACTTTTCCTTCTCTCCTCTAGTCTTCTTCTGACCTTTCTACTGCTCCTCGCACTTCTTCTTCTGTAAACTCTTCTGCTTCTTCTATCTTTTTCCAAAATTCTCCTTCTTGAGTTGTAATGTTTCTGAACTATTCTTCTTTCAACACCGTCTGATCTTCATTATCGCTCTTCCCTTGGCTGTGATCTGGTCTTCTGGATAACACGTCTACTTTCTTTTGAGAGCTTCCGGGCTTGTGTACTAGCTAGAAGTTATATTCTTGGAGTTCTGTTGTCCATCGAGCTTGGCAACAATTGAGCTTTTGCGGTTTCTTGAAATATCCCAAATTTTTATGATCAGTCCATATTTCAAACTGATCACTTTCTATAAGATATTGTTTCCATTGTTTGAGTCCTTTCATAATTGCCAATAGTTCTTAATCGTAGATTTCATAATTTCTTTCTGTCTCGTTCATTGCCTTAGACAGGTAAGTGATGGGTCTCCATGAGCTATCTTGTTGTTGTTGAGACAACACTTCTCTTAGAGCATATCTAGAGACATCAGTTTCTAGTCGTATTTTTCGCTTAGAGTGAGAGATAGCTAGTGTTGGGGGGTTTGTCATCTTGTTTTTGAGTTTATTGAAGGTGCTCCTCTCTTCTTCTTGCCACTTCTATGCTTTCTTTCCTGTTAACTCTGTTAGCGGCTTGGCTACTTATACAAACCCAGGTATGAACTGGTGATAGAAATTATAAAATCCCAAGAATTGTCGTATTTCTCTCTTGTCTCGAGGTTCTGGCCATTAGGCTACTTCTTTTGTTTTGGTAGGATTGGTTTCTATGCTATCTTGTGACAGAATGACTCTGAGGTATTCAATCTTTGTTTGGTGGAACTTGCATTTCTTTGGGTGAAGCAATAATTTGTTGTCGGCTAGTATTTGTAAGACTTGCTTTACTATATTCCTATGTTTATCTATGGTTTGGGTAAAGATCAGAATGTCGTCCATATAAATCATGATCTTTCCTACCATTATCAGCTCATGGAATAGAGTGTCTATTATGAGTTGAAAGGTCGCTGGTAAGTTGTACATGCCAAAATACATGATCAGAGGTTTGAACAGACCTTTGTTAGTTTGGAAGGCTGTCTTTCACTTGTCTCCTTCTTTGATTCTCACATTGTTGTATTCCCATTGAATGTCGAGTTTGGTGAAATATTTGGCTCCTCTTACTTTGTCGATCAATTCTTGGATTAATGGCAACAGATATTTATTCTTTATTGTTATTTCGTTGAGTCGCTGATAATCTTATACTGGTCATAGAGATCCATTCTTTTTTTTTATGAAAAAGAAGGGAGCCACACATGGTAACTTAGGAGGTCGAATTTGTTCTGACTTTAAATGTTCTTCAAGGAACTTATTGAGTTCTTCTTGCTCTTTGACATTTAATGGATACACTTTGCAGTCCTTTAATGTTGTGTTTGGTGTTAATTTAATGGTGTGGTCCTATTTGAATTGGTCTAGTAACTTTTCAAAGACAGTTTTGCTGAAAACTTGGTTATTGAAGTTCTCATATTCTTTGGGGATATTTTCTTCTACTTCTTCTGGGTTTTTGCTTTTACTCCTGATTTTTAGTTTTTCTCTCTTCCATGCTTCTTCTTCTAGGTTGACAAATAATACTTTTTCTCCATCTTCTATCACATCTTCCTCTATTTCTTCTTTAATTTCTTCTTCTGGCTCTTTTGTAATGTAGATCTTTTTACACCATTGTCAACAGTTTTGGAGACTTATCAAAGAATCTTTTCAGTTGATAGTCGGATTATGTTTCTGTAGCCAGTTGTACCCTAAGAATAAATTGTGTTTGCCGAGATTTGTTACCAATAATTGAATCAACTCTTGATAATCACCAATAGTCATGTTCATTTCGACAACTTCTGTAATACTTCCGTCTTTATTGGTGGAGCCATCAGCGTTATAGTAGGTAATTGGAAACGGTAGCTAATGGGTGTTGATAAGGTTCTTCTTTACGAATTTTTGACTTATACATGAGCTCGAGCTTCTTGAGTCGACTAAGGCCTGTTTGTAAAATGTTCTATGAGTATCTGTTGTCGACGATTTGACTTGAATGTTTAGTTGCTTATCTCCCATTTTTCTAAGTACCAAGGGTTCCTCCAATGCCTTGAGAGCCATTAGAACTTCATCATCCATCATCTCGTTCAACTTTTTCAGTTTCCTTTTTGTACATTCTTCTTCCCTTGAACTATGGGCCCATACTTTTAGTATGCCCAATGCTTCTTCTTCGTTACTCTATTTAATCTTCTTTACTACCCATTCTGTGGAGTAGCCTTTGTTTTTTTCATATTTTCTTATACCAAAGTAGTCTAAAAAGTCTTTCATTACTTTATCTGGTAATTGAACTTTTGAGTCTACTAAGGCAGACAAGTTGGTGCTTACTCCCTGCCCTAGGAAAAATTCTCCTTTACTCCATCGACTATCCTTACTTTCTCACTTCTTACTTTTCTTGGTTTGGAGCACCTTGCAGTGAGATGACCTGTTTTCCCACAGTTGTAATACTTCCTTATCTCCCTATGTTTGTCCACGTTCATTGCGTTGGGATCTCGCCTCAGAATGTCCAAAACTGATTTCTTTCCTGCATCTCCCAGATTCTCTATATTCCTCCTTTCTCCAAATTCTTCAATTGCTTCTCTTTTCAACCTCTCAAAACTTAATGCCTTCTCATACTATTCATTTAACAGATCCGAGTTCCTTAATTGATCAATCTCGACTAATTTTTGTGCTAATGCTGGGTGAATCCCTTTCTTAAATAACCCTACTAGCGCTACTTTGTTACAACCAGACAGTTCTTTCTAGATGACAAATTCAGATCAAAAGTCTTTGAGTAGTCGGTTTCCTTGTTTTAATTTGGCTAACTTTTCAATTGCATGGGTCTGTGTCTCTGTTGATATGAAAAATTGCGCCATTTCATCAGCTATCCTTTCCCAAGTTTTGAACAGGGGCTTGTTGACTATAGTTGATACATTGAGTTCTCTGCCAGTCTCTTTCCACTCCTTTTGAAAAGGTAAGAATTTCCAGATTTGCGTGTCTGCCCATTGTTGGGCCCAATTTTCCTTTCCTCACTTTGATCTTTCCAAGAGCTATTTCAATTCTTTCCCATTCCCTTGAGATATTGTTACTTTGGAAGAACAGCGTCATTCTTCAGCACTAAGCCTTGACTTCATCTAGACCTCCTTCGAAGTCGTTGGGTTTTTTCGTTCTCCTTTTGGTTGGTTTATCAGCAAGATCCTTCTTGATTTTTTCCACGAAGTTCTGTATGTTTGTTGTGTAAACGTCTTTGGTTTCCCTTCTGAGTTCGTTCCATGCATCGGCTAGAGAGTTGAAGAAGAGGGTTATGATAGTGCCTAGGAATGCCGTGATGACAGCAAGTGGAATCATGATAGTGGAGTGAGAATTTGTAGCTAAACTCAATTAACTAGGAAGGGTAAAACAATATTGGCCCTAAGAAGGACACTTTTAGTTTCTAGACAGCCTTTTAAGAAGTAACTGTCAATCCCCTGTGTGGACTTGTGACAATGCACACAGCAGCATGGAGTATCTAGTGAAATGCTATTTTTACTACCTCCTCAGATTAATCAGGTCTGGACTTCACACAACTATCCTAAGCTAATTGAAGTGCGTCCTCCTCCAGTGTCTTCCCACTGGTAGTACCCCTTTACAGCTAGGGTCCGCTATCCAAGAGGCTTCCTGTCACTGTGACAGGTAGTGAGTAGATTTAGAGAGTAAGTAGAATACAAGGTTGCGAGGTTGAATAGAAGTTTCGTCCTTATGTTACAAACTCCTCTAGAACCTGGTGTTCGAGTTGGAAAGGAATTTATTAACCAGGACAAAACTAGGGTTCTATCACCCTTACTAACTACTTATATACACTTCGTAATCTCCATTCTACACTATGTCATCGACTCATGTCTTCCTCTCACTGCTACATCATTGCCTCAAGTGTTCCTCCACTTACTATGTCACTATTCCATCATAGAACGAAGACGAATCGTTACACTAACCTCATTCTGGTTTATATATTCTTTCTTAACTCAAACACCAGGTTTGGAGGGAGTTTGTAACAGCAAGCTGACATCTGCATAAATCAAGTATAACATCATCAAGGTTTTGTGGAACATGTACAGAAGTCATATGGAATCTTCTTCCTCCTCTACCCCTTCCTCTATTCCAAACAGGAGCTGGAGGTGGTGCAGCATACATACTAGATACTAGACTAGACTAGTACTAGATTCCTCAGTTCTGTGCTTATCAGACTGAGTCGAGTTATGTGGCAGGCAGCGGAGTCTTCTATCTGTAATAAAACCTGAGGCACCACATAGAGTACTTGTACCTCACTGTGGATTACAAGTATTTAAAAGAAAAAAAAGTGTGACATGACGTTATTGTTCTTGCGAATTTCCAGGGCACGTTTACACTATCGTTTACCTAGAAGATTTCATTCCAAGATCCACACAATCAGCATGTCTTTTGCGCCTGAAATCATATCAAAATCTGATCTTCCTACTCAAGATGCCAAGTTCGTAGACTCTGCTTGATCCCACACATGAATTTGACCAAACTTATCCTCAGATGGATTATCCTTCAGAAGATCAAGTATTCTGACGCCGAAGGCAGAGAGGTACTGCACTATATGCATGAACTAGACTTTGGAGCTGACAGTACTTGAATCTACTGAGAGGGTTTGGGAATGCGCTGAACGCAAAACCCGCAAATCCACTGGCGTAGATGGTGCGGGTATTTTTTGGTGGCTT
>Ga0157360_1000412_pt1 | contig 16212 bp, 13 predicted proteins | sample AttlaeALBM1_FD_111483 | JGI IMG/M metagenome (GOLD analysis project Ga0157360, IMG submission 111483) | Fungus gardens microbial communities from leaf cutter ant in Ribeirão Preto, State of São Paulo, Brazil - Atta laevigata ALBM1 | ecosystem: Host-associated > Fungi > Mycelium > Unclassified ... | reverse complement strand
GTTGATAATGTTTCCGGAACGATCAGCGGATACCTCAAGAACCAGGCGACCATTACAGGCGGTAAGATTTATGGCGCCCATGTTGATAATACGTCGGGAACGCTGGCTGGAAGCGTAAAGCTCGATGGAGGCAGTGTAGTTACAGGCGGCACGGTTGCGGCCGGTGCGAATGTCGAGATGGGAGCAGGAACTACATTAGGTGGCGATATCGAGAACCATGGTAATATTGTTGGATCTTTGAATTCTGATCCTGCAATAATTTCTGCTACACTTACGAATGATGCCAGTTCAACGATGAGTGGCCGTTTCCAACTATCGTCATCTTTGACGGGTGGAAATTTCAAAGGTATTGTACTGGATGCTGTCAATGGGATATTTCATGGTAATATTTCTGTTGATGCAGCGTCAATTATTGAGGGTGGGCGTGTATCCAAGGATGCTCGCCTCACTGTTTCGCGTAAATCATCAATTCGACATCTATCGTTTGAGATCGGAGCTTCGATCGATGTGGATGATATTGCTTATTCCGACGGCGAGACGGCAGTTGTAGAAGGGGGGGCAATTCATATCAAGGATGCTTCTGGCACGGTTGTATGGTCGATGCCACTTTCGTCAGGTTCTTATGATGTAAATGACTTCCATATTTCTCGCGATATAGATGGGAGTACGGTTGTAACGTATACCCCTTGTTTTCTTGCGGGTACGATGATCCTCACAGCAAAAGGAGAGCTTCCTGTTGAGGAAATCACTATCGCGGATCAGGTCGTGGCATTCGTAGATGGAAGATTTGTCCTGCGCGACGTTGTATGGGTGGGTAAAAAGACTGTTACGATCGATCCAAATATACATGCCGATGTCGCTGGTTACCCTGTATGCGTGGAAAAAAGCGCGCTAGGAGATAACCTTCCCAACAGAGATCTTTTTATTACGTCTGAGCATTGCCTTTTCTTTGATGGCAAGTTCATTCCGGTACGTATGCTCGTCAACGGTCATAGCATTCGCTATGTCAAAACCGTAGATTCATACACTTGTTATCATATCGAAACGCAGAAACACTCTATTATTCAAGCAAATGGCGTCTTAACCGAAAGTTATCTGGATACGACAGGGAAGACGACAGCCTTTGTTAAGAATGGCCTATCGACTATCGTACGTACGCGTCCGCGAACTTGGGATAAGGACGCGGCTGCCCCACTAGATACGTCCGTAGAATTCGGTAAGATGCTTTTTGAGCGTATTCTTAGTCGATGTCCCCCCAAACTTGTAGAGGATTCATGCTCTATTAATACAAGAAGTGAGGACAGTCAGATTCATCTACTCACCCCCGATGATTGCCTTATACGTCCGGCACGTGTAAATGGGCGTCGAGTCACGTTCTTCCTACCTGAAGGCCTTACAGAGGTCACGATCAAATCGCGAACTAGTAGACCCTGTGATATCGAAGGACCGTTCTACGATGATAGGCGAGAATTAGGGGTGCTCGTCGGTAGAATCGAGGTTTATGGCTCTAGACAGTCACATGAAATAACTAGTCATCTTTCACAAGGTATCAAGTATGGATGGTATCACGATAGTGACTGTCGTCTACGCTGGACAAACGGCGCAGCTCGCTTAGTCTTGCCCCAAAAGAATCAACCCGGCCTACGTATTCTGCTAATAGAGGTCGTTAAGGCTGGACCTTATATAGGAGAAGGTCTCAATACTGGGGAATATACATTTCGTAGCCTCGTTATGACGGTTTGATTATGTTACCACTATCACTTTAAGTGGAGTGTGGTAGCCACCTCGTATGAGTAAGGTACTCGTAAAACACAAACGGCATTGTTTCTCGCGCGATTTGATCGCGCGGGCGATGTTGCTCTATATCCCGCTCCTACTAGCGCTTTCATGTTGATTCGTACTTGGCAGACGCCGCGGATGAAAGCATCAAGGAATGGCGACCCTGATTGATGCTCGAAAACTTGTAATGCGGCAAGCAAATTGCCAAAACGGTTTGGAGATGGTTAAGTGACCTTACTAAAAGAAAATTGAGGATTTAGCTTGCGCAAAAATATCCTAGGGACCCTATTCAGTTCAAAATCATTCCATATAAAGAATATACCGATATCGGAACTGTATTGTCAATGGAAAATATGCGCGAGATCTTATGCGACCAATAAAACAGGCGTTTTATTATCCTGAATGTTTTATTCAGTTTCGAAGGTGGATTAATACCGTGGTAGCACAGAACAGATACATTGGACTTGTAACTTATAACGGTTTCGAACTGTTAGATATTGCAGGTCCAGCGGCCGTTTTCGAAGCGGCTAACATCATAGTTCCTAATTCTTATACTTTATTTGTATTGTCTTCTTCTGGAGGGCTTATTAAATCATCTATAGGGGTAAGGGTTCAAACGGATAGAATTGATTCAAAAAAATACTATCACACTTTGATGATATCCGGAAGTCCTGACTATAGGATTCCTCTTCACAATAAGGATCTAGAGAAATATTTGAAACAGTATGCTAACAAGTGTGAACGCATTGCGAGTATATGTACAGGCTCATTTGCTTTAGGACGTGCTGGGTTGCTTGATGGTAAGCGTAGCACAACACATTGGCCAGATTTGGAAACTTTTGCGAAAGAATTTCCTACCACTGAAGTAGATTATCATTCCATATATGTCAAACATGATCAGATTTGGTCTTCTGCCGGTATGATGGCCGGAATCGATATGTCCCTATCTATAATTTCCGAAGACCTTGGTCATGAAGTATCTGATAAAACTTCTGATCACATGGTTAATTTCTATAGACGACCATCAGGGGTTGGGCAAAGGGAAAAATACCTATCGATAAAGCCAAAAGACGAATCCTTCAATGATATCTTTTCTTGGATAAGAGCGAATTTGGAAGGAAACCTATCGGTTGCAACGTTGGCAAAATACTCTGGTATGAGCATACGGAATTTCACCCGACATTTCTCAAAAAAAGTTGGCTGTAGTCCAGCCAAGTATGTCGAACATATCCGTGTTGAGGTCAGCACACATATGTTATTAAATACTAATTATACAATTGATAGGATAGCTTCAAAGGTAGGTATTTCTAGTACAGAGACTTTAAGAAAAATCTACATACGCAGATTTGGATGCTCTCCACATCAAATCCGGGTCAAAGGTTCGAGAAATTTGACGGAAGTAAGTAGCGGGAGGGGAAATCACCGGAAGGAGGCAGGGGGAGAAAACAGGAAGAGACAGATTATGACCCCAAAACGAGACTAGGGTAAGGGGAACCTCACACATTTTTATCTACAGAAATAGATAGGGTATTGGCCTGTGCAAGAACAGGATGTAGCTACTCTGCATATAGAGCACATTGGCAATGCTCCTGAGTCCGAGAAACAATTTTTCTAGCGCGCCTCTTGTTCAAAAAAGATCTGCCCTCATTGCTCTCTTATGAGAGTGCCTAGCCTTGCAAAGGGCGCCTTACCCGGGGGTAGACGGCCTTGGTGCATTAATCGTTGAGGGTGGCTATATGACGGGACATGCCGTTCAAACATTACGCGGCGCGTCGGTACTGTATTCCGCGCAAGACCTGTCGTGTTGAAAACTGGTCTCCCTATGAAGCGGGTCTACGCCAGCGCGGATCGATCACGATCTGGTTGGATTCCTCGACCAGGGAGAATGTCACGATCGTGGTGGATACGGCTTATGACACGCTGTCTTTCTGGAATCTGTGTGCCATGCAGCAGGCAGCCTTGAGGATCGTCGTTCCCCCGCAACCGATCTCGACAGTGCCTGAACACGACGCGGTCTTTACTCAACGTGACCGCACCTGCGTGTTATTGCCGATCAAGGCCGCATGAGCTTGCAAAAAAGACGGGCTACGGACGACGCTCGAGGCCCTGATGAGCCGCTATAAGAAGGCCTTCGGCATAACCCTGCGCGCCCGTTTCGAAGAAGGTCGGGCCGGAGAGGCCGCGATTGCCCAGCGCCGCAGGGAGCGTGTATAGTTCGTAGCGGACTTCAGGCTCCACCGCTCTCAGCGACCAAATATCTCTTTCGCGGGCTTCGGGGACCTCCTGTCATTTAATATGATATCGCCTAATAACCAACAAAAAACTCTCAACAAAGCCAATACACCGTGAATAGAATAAGACAATAAATGCGATAAAAGGAGGGTATTATTTTAGACTTCGATAAAAAGTATGTCGATGAAAACATTGACCTCGGCACGCAAGGGATCACCAGTGCATCACATGCAGTGTGGGTTGCAGTAGCATTGGTATGGCTTAAAGGCAAATGTAAGATGGCAAATATTATTACTTAGGCGCATAATTATCTATATTTTCTGTATACTCCTCTTGTCTTTTCTTTGAAAAAAATACCTGTTTGTGAGGGTCATTCCTATGTCGATAGGAAATTGTTTTATTTTCTCAATTGCCTTGTCGGTCGCAGCAATCGCCTCTTCAAGTGCGTCGTAATCGACGTTGAGAGAGGCTTGAGCAGAGATGGGGGCTAACGGTCTGTCTCTTTCTTCAGGACTACAGATCGTCTCTTCTGTCTCCCGACGTGGTCGCCCGCGGCGACGTCCCGGAATGGGTCGGCGTGGTGCGCTGACGATATCGCGTAATGGTTCGAACCCTTTCAGGGCAAAAAGCCGCCGTGCAGAGCGATGGGTTACTTCAACGACGATCCCGTCAGCCAGAAACCGCTCCAGCATGACGTAAGACGCCTTGATCGAGATGCCGAGCATTTGGGCAAGACGTGTTGCAGAAACCAGGGGGATAGCGGCTATCAGGTCGATAGCCGTGTTGGCACGGGAGGTTGATCGCTGTGCGCCGCTACGTCCACGTGCATGGCGCCATTGTCGCTCGATATTATCGACACGTGTCTCCATTGCCTCGGCTTCCTCCGCAAGACAATCGAGAAACCGCGGTATCCATGATGCGCGCTCCCAGGATGTGCCGGTCGTAAAAGCCCTGGCACCGGTAAGTGGAAGACCGACCCGCATGAGTCGTGTCTCCTGCCAGAAGAGGACAAGGGCACCACGCATGGGAGCACGCGCGTTTCCGGCATCGATCCATGCATGAAACGCCCTGGCAGCCCCGAGAAGTGGGCCAACAGTGATCGACTTGTCTCTTATTTGCGTGACAGCTTCACTGATCTGCAGGAGCTGGTTCTGTGTCGGCCGACAGAGCCACTGATACTGCTCGAGAGCTGTTCTTGCGTTATCGATACGGCCTCCGCGCTCAAGAGCATCCTCACCTTCGAACCTGGGACGCAATCCCTCCAGTTCTGCAGCCAGATGCCATGGATCAATAAGACAGCCGTCAGCTGCAGCACAGAGACGTGCCGCCTCGAGCCGCTCGCGAAAGAGTATGGCCGCAAGCAAAGGATGCGCGTGCAGACGCTGGTCCAAGCGCCCTATGGAGACGGCAGCCCGCGTGAGGACGGCGTGGAGTCTGTCATCGGAGGGGGAGAAAAAGTTCTGCTGACCGCTCAAGAGCGCTCTGCGGCGTTCCGATAGATCGCTTCCCTGTCGCGCCGGCCCATAGCGATGACAAGGATCAGGATCTTGCCGTCATCGACCCTGTAGACGAGCCGAGAGGACATCCGGCTCTTCAAGTCGTTGAACAACAGGACCTTTCTGAGTTGTGCCTTAATACTGCCATCCAGAGCGTCCCACTCGCGTTTGGCACGTGGATCGAAATGGAGCGGGTCACAGATCATCCAGACTGACAGCAATCGAGCCTTGGGGTGAGGTCATACGTTCACGTACAAGAGCGAGAAGATCGCAATCGTCATTCGAAAGGATGACGCGCTGAACCGGCAGTTTTCCGGTCTCGACAACGTATTCGAAGGTCTGACGGATCAGATCTGAGGGCGTGGTGCCGAGTTCTAACAAGCGCTGATACGCAACATTTTTGAGAGCATCTTCGATGCGCAAATCAATGGACGCCATAACCTCTTATTCTCACAGAATTGAGTGCACTATACCTCTTTACATCCGTAAAGGCAAAAGAATTAACTTACCTTAAAGTGGCTCCAAGTTCAAACAACGCCTTTTCCTGTTTTTGCCCCCTTCCCCATACCTACTTCCGATAAATTATATTATCGGAAGTAGGGGCAGAGGGCGCAGAACGGTAGCGGATGGGCCACAAAACCTGCCTCAGAGGCTCGGTTTTGATGCAGCGCAGATCGTCTGTCTGCCTGTACGGCCGCGCTCAATGAAGGATGTCAGCTTTCGCCTCATCTCTGACATACATCCTCATACTCCCCATTCCCGAAGCGGACCGTCCACATGAGAGTACGGTGGGAGCGGTGGAGACCGAGCATCAGCGATACTTTGTGTCGCGTCAGGGGACAGCGGAGTGCCAAAGCAATTCAACAAGGATGAGCGTCTCCAGGCGCCGGAATGAAAATGGATCAGGGTTAAGGTGGCGCTGGCTGTACCATCCGTAACTTTAACCGGTACAATGACGAGCAGATCGTTTGATTAAACCAATCATTGGATAGTTATATATTTTGGCCACGCGGGCTGGGCCCCAGGTTGGAGAAGAGGACATCTTGAAGAAAATACAGTTTTTGATCGATTTCGTGACGCCGTCTGAGGAAGCGATCTGCTTGCATGAGGCAGGCCATGCTTGCGCGGCATTTATGTTCGGCCTTACACCCGAACTTATTGAGTTTTTGGACGACAAGGGCTCGAACGGACGCGCGCGCAGCCGTATAACTGTCGGCAATCGCGAAGAACGACGCATGGTGGCCTGCGCCGCTTTTGCGGTGGAATACAATCTGTACAGGGCTAAACGCCTAACAGATGCCTCAGGCGTCGCCATCAATGAGGAGACCTTCATCCATCATGCGGTCGCACAGAACGCAGCCCTAGATAAACAGAGTTTTTTCGCGGATAATCGCGAACAGCCCGATGGGTGTTGGCCGAAGGCAGACGATGAAGCCTTTATGGAGGCCGGGCAATGCATAGCGAAGAAGATCCCAATGGAGTGCGTTGAAGCGCTCGCAGAGGCCCTGCTGAATGAGCGCCGGCTGGAAGGTGATCGAATCACCGAGATCTGTGGCCGCTTTCTGTCTCTGCATAGAGACAGTGGCTAAGGCGCGAACGTCTCGCTATCGCCAAGAGAACAGTTCCCTAGCATCAGGTATGGCTTAAGAATTTGTAGAGCAGCGGGAGAGTTATATGACTAAGTCAAACGAAGCGGATCGCTTGAAAAGCAAGAGACCGTACAATGAACGATCAGACCTCGAAAAACTGCAGTCCCAATGGAACAAGCTCTGCGGACTTCACTTAGATGACGAACCATCTGCGGCAATCGTCAGATGTGCGACGGCGGCGGAGATCGCCGCGAACTACGCCATAAGGCATGAATGGGCGAAGCGGACCAATTTCGATGCTGCAATCGTGGATCAATTCCTGCTGTGGGCGAATGGACTGCGCGGCAAGATAGACCGGCTGTTCGTGCCGGTTTATTTCGCGCATCCCAAGAAGGATAAAACCGCGAAGATGCTGATTACCTCGGCGGAAAAGATCAACAAGGTGCGTAACGAAGTTGTGCATCAAGGCCGTTTCAGTAATCCAAAGGAAGCCAAAGAAATCATAGCTGAAGCGAAGAAATTCATCGACATAATTATCGGGATTTCAGAACCATCATTCGATATTAAAGATCGAAAGCGCAAAAAGTAACGGCAGAGGTTTTTCGAATCCTCCACTTCAGCCCGCATGAAAGTCCCGTATTCTGAATTTTCCGCTGAAAGCGGACCTTCCGTTCCCCCCCATTCCAGACAGAGATCCCTGGAATGCCCCCCAATATGCCGACGTATCGCCAATAATCTTTATTATCGGAAGTAGGGTAGGGGGGTGGTCGGAAAACCGAGAAGAACGGGCGGAAAAGCGTGCCTTTGCGGGACAGTTTCGATGCGGCGCTAATGATCTGTCTTCCTATACGGCTGCGCCCAAGCTTGGATGTCAGCTTCCGCCTGCTTTGTGGGCATTGAGGTGTAGTGTTAGGCTTCCTGGTCGCAGACGTGGCTATCGGCTTGCAAGAATTGGTCTTCGTCGAGCTTGGGGCGGTTTATTCTCCCCGAGCTGCGCTTTGAGAGAGGTCGGTTTGATTAAGCGCTTGGAGATATCTACCTGGCAGGCCGCGAAACATCGACGACATAGACATCGATCACGTCGCGGAGGTTCTCGGGCAGACGATCGATCAGCATCGCCCTAAGGTCATTTGGTGTTTTCGGTCGCGCCAAATTGTCAGGATGGACGGGTAGATTCTTCCCGGGCACATCGCCAAACCACAGAACGATGTAGACGCCTCGGCCTTCGGCATGCCAGTCGCGCAAGTAGCGTGCGGCAAGCTGCTCGACTGGTGCGGTCCAGACCTCAGGGTGCCACTGCCCTTTAATTTCGACCGGCAAACCAACCTTACCGGAGATCGCGGCAATATCTGCACGCTTCTTCTGTGGCATATGCATTTCCGGCACGAAGCGGATCATCTCAGGCAATTGGCCGGAGATGTGCTCGACTAAGCGGTTGCGGCAGAAATTTTCGTCACGTGGTTTCGCTCCGTCCCAATAGGCTTCCCACATATCGGTGGCTGTTGAGTGTATCTTGTCATTGACGTTTATGATGCGGTCGCCGAAAAACGCTCGCATATCGTCGATCGTCGTTGGTAACCCGCTGTTGACGACGGCGGTTAGGCCTTCGACCGACACTGGCTTAAACTTTGAATCGCTCTGGATACGCAGTTGCAGCGCCAAGGCGTGCCGGAGTGAATCGACATAGCTCGGATCGGTAACGGAGATTAGATGTTCGAGCGCAGCAGTTGCGTCCTGCGACGGGTCGGCGCCAATGGCGTAGCCGCTGTCCTCAATCAACGCTGTAGCATCCCAAAGATTGGTATCGCCTTTAAAACCACCCTCCGGACGGGTGGTTCGAGGCCAGGCACGGCTGAATCGCTCGACAATAAACTGGCGCTGGGCAATCGAAAGTCGCTGATCCGCATCCCCTCGCCTGCCGGACACGCGGTCTCTGATGAACCAGAGAAAGTCTCGATCCTCCCTCGCAGCTTCTACGAGCCAGTCATAGGTCGCCTCGAAATCAACAAGGAAATCGAGCGCAAGCCATGCCAGCATCATTTCATAGTCGCGGTGTGTGCGTTTGCTGGCTTCACGCGCAAGACCCCGCAGTTCAGCCTGTTCGGCATGACGGGTAGCGTGTCCAAGTAATTCGGTCTCGACGGTTGCCGGGAGTGAAGGGTAACGAAGAAGCCACTCAACCGATAGCCGTCCCGCTAATGGCTGCCAGCGCGGATCATTGCCGAGAAAATGTAGATCATAGATATAGTCCGCCTTGTGTTCGAGTTGCGGCTCGATCGACGTACGGAAAAACCGCTCTATCGCGTCGTCGTCGCAGAGCACAGCATCCTCAAGCGTCTTCAAGGAGGCGACGCTGGAGTTTTGGGATTGGGTCGTTCGTCGCCAGGCCATCAAAGCGGACTCACGTGCTTCGACCGTCAGATCATCAATACCAAGGCCGCGTCGCAGCCGCTCGGCCACGCCGCATATTAGGCTGAACTCCGCGAATAACGTATAACCGTTTAGGTGTATCTTGACGATGTCAGCTGCGGACGGCCTATCGTTACGATCTAGGCTCGCCATGAAACCATGTAGTACTCGCTCGCCAAGGTCTTCGCCTAAGAAAGCCATAACGCGCATTTCGGGCGAAGCTTCCCTGTCAAAGTCCCGAAAGTGGCCCAGATAGGCTTTGGCCGGATCTGCCAGCAGTTTCGGCGCGCCCGCAGCGGCCTCCAGAAGATCCTGGGTAATTTTGTCGCGAAAGCTCTGATGAATGGCCGTTCGCTCTGCTTCGGCTTTCTTCCTGTCCGCCGTTTGCTTCTTCTCCCATTCATGGACGAAGGGCTTCGACAGTTCATCGAGCTTGGCCATGAATGCGGGCGAGTGAGCTCCGATCTTAGCTGCCGCCTTACATATTGTGGAGGCAATCCCGTTTCGACGGGGTGCAAGTAAGACAAGTGCCTCAAGCATTTGCAGATCGGCGGCTGCCTCTCCACGGCGACAGTCGAACTCCTCAATCAGCGCTAGGATGTCATCCTCCGTGAGACGAAAGATGGCGACACCGCACGTGTGGAAAAGATAGGCAGCGTCGCTGACCTGCTTACAGTCACCGTCGAATACTACATAGGTCTGGACCGCGCGCCGGACAGCGTGATGCGTGACAAACCATTGAGTGAGCTTATCTGTCGTCTTGCGGTCATAGCCTTGGTCACAATCGACCCAATGTAGTCGTCGCCAGATGTCGCCTGCGGCCATCTTGGGGTCGAGCGTCAGCGCGCAGAGTGCTGCCAGGCATACTAGGTCGGCAACCTGGGCTAGAGGCCTGTGGTCACCGTATCTTAACGCTGGCTCGCCGTAATCCCGCGCCGCGTCAAGGAGTTCTGTTAGCTGAGTGCTGGTCAGGGCCCCGATTAAGTCTTTGGCGATATAGGTTTGTTGGTGTCGGTCGACATTCTGATCGAGATCGCAAACTGTGAGGCCAATGTAAGCATAGAGCGTGCGGATGACGAGATCCATTGAGACCGTGCCGAGACCTAGGCTTTGTAACAATTCCCAAGCCAGCCGGTAATCATCAGCCCCACCCCGCGCCAGCAGCTGTTCGATCGTCTCAGCGGGAATGTTGATCCGATTCATTACCCGTAGCGCGTCGGCGGCGCGACAACGCTCGCCATAATGGCGCGCTGCATCAAACATCATTGCCCGCAAATCCGGTTCCAGGGCCGCAGCCAGCTCAGTGCCCACCATCGCTTCGAGCAACAACATTGTAAGTTGGCTGCACTGATCAGGCATTGCGATCAGTGTGTGGATGTCGTCCTTGAGTTCCACGCGCATGAGACCGCCCGCCGGATGCCGAGCCCAGTCTTCTGCCCGGAAATACGGGTCATGTTCGGATAGCGTAACTAAAGCTCTAAGTAATTGCTGCGCGATATCAATAGATATCGTCTCGGCATCTCCATAACGTAGAACTGCGTAGGGATCTGCGTCGATACATCTCTTTGCTATAGTAGCATCAAAATGGGCCATCCAGGCGTGCAATCCGCGTAACGATGTCGGTACGCGCAGGCCTGGTCCGAACAATGAGAACAGCCGTTGTTGCGACACGCCGGACTGGAAACAGTGTGCGAGCCACCTTGCGCCAAGATACTCAGCGATGACTCTGTGTATTAGACGAAAACACTGGCTGCTCTCTGCTTCGAATAGCCTAGTATGGAGTGCGGATATTATCGCCTCAGCGTCTTTCAGCGCGGCAATGCTAGTTTCATGGACGCAACCATTTGGAGTATTGTTTTTCGGGCCGTTGAAAAGCCCCGTGATGTCACATAGTAGCTCGGTGGCTGCGAAGGCGCCGGCGGCAAGAAGGAGTTTCTCGCCCTCAGCATGTGCATGTGCGGCGTTGTGATGGCGGGGATTAATTTCCTGTACCAGCAGTTGACAGGCGCGATCAAGCAGTCGTGCTCGGCTGGTCGGCAAGGCCTCTTCACGTGCCGCCACCTCTCCGATCAGTCGCAATGTCAATGGATTCTTATAAATTTCCTCAAGACCGTGGCCCGCAAGATGGGTCAAGACGCTCTCGGCATCTACAGAAGGAAAACTTCGGCGTAGAAAGAGCGTCGCGTCATCGTAATCGAATGCCAGTAAGTGAAGGATGGTGGGGGTGTCATCATAATCATCCTCAAACTTGATTCGATCGGCCGCCCCGCGCCAGTCAACTTCGCGGCTCGACAGAATGAAGCGGGGATAGCCAAGCTTCGACAGTTGGCGAAGGATGGCATCAACACCGTCGCCAACGGTCGCGGACGCGATCTCGTCCAGACCATCGATGACAAGGCATTCGCCGTTGGGAGTCAAACGTTCAGGCTTAGCATTCCTCACGAAACTTGATGCGTGGACATAGACGAAGCCAGCCTGCCGCCCGATCTCCTGCGCCAACACGCTCTTGCCGAGACCCGGATCACCAAGGATGATCACGGGACCAGCGAGGTCACAGATTGCTGTCTGATCAATGACGACAGGCTTACCCTCAATGAGATCTTCGCGCTTCAGCCTCCGGCTGACATGGACGCTTGGTTTTTCATCCGCCATGGTATCAATCTAATCATTGATGCTCTTGTCGATCAATGCTCAGCGTCTGCAGCGTACTTCTACCGGATAGGGTTCTGCGCAACGGGTTCCCGATACCCCGCCTCAGAGGCGCGGTTTCGATGCGGCGCAGGTCATCTCCCTGCCTATACGGCCGCGCTCAATGAAGGATGTCAGCTTCCGCCTCTTCGTAGACCTTGCGGCCTAAATATTCGTTTCCAGAAAGCGGACATCAACGCAAGAAGTACGAATGTTGATCTATATCGGTTCCGACGCGGTGCAGTATTCGGCGGATGTAAGACTACAGTCGACCTGGGCGAACGAAGCGCCGCGCACCCGACCTCAAGAGGCCCGTTACCGGATCAACCCTCTGCCCAAGCTGGTCTCGCCACTCGATCGCATTAAGCATTGGCGAGACCTCGACCTCCAGCCCATTGAGGAACCGACGTTCTCCGATGACGATTCCGATTTGTTGTGGCGGGCCACGGGTGTAAAGCGCCGCCAATTGGGGCGCGCCTCCAGACAGGGGATCATCTCCCGAGATGATAGCATCGTGGAATGCGGATAGGATCGCCTGACTGCGGGTGCCGATATCGGAGTTCAACCACTTGACCCGATGCTCCCTTGCCGCATCCTGACCTGTGCCGAAGGACTTAATAAGCCCGGTGGTCGCGGGAATGGCGATAGGTGACGACGTACACTGCCCTTCCGTGACATCGTAATCAATTGTCCATGCACGAAACTCCGTAATCGGCCAATCAGCCGAGCGCATCAGGTGGTGGATAGTGAAGTCTAGGGATGGTGTCGCAACAGCCGTTGTTACGCAGCGCCGAACCGCGCCGAGCACCGCTTGGTGCTGTTCGTCCGCCGTCGCAAGTGGATCGATCAAGATGCCCGCCTCGATCGCCGCCGACACCTGGCCTAGGATAAAGTTCGGAAGGACGACATCGCCACAAAACCCGAAGAGATGTGGCGCGGTTGTTGTCGCGAATACCTTGCGGCCGCTGTCCCAGCGACGGGCGCTAGTTTTCCAAGTGATCCTACTGTCAGACGCGAGATAGACAGCGCGGGGCTTGTCGGGGGATTCTCCGGTGTCACTAAACGACACCCAGGAAAGGAGTGTGGTCAAACTGCGCCTCTCAGGACGAGGTGGAGGGATTGAAGAACCCTCGGTTGATGGAGCTGGCTGGTGCTTTCAGGCTTTATTCGCGCTGACTGACAACTCCCGAGGTCGTATCGTTGTCAGCCATTTGCTTAACCCCTTCCTGAGAAACCTGCGTAGTCAGCCCCCTCACCAATGTACTGACACAGCCGCTGCACCGCGACTAGTGCGTCGGCCGCATCACGAGGTCCATCGAGCCAACCGGTCTGAGAATTGAGAGAGATTAAGGACCAGACTTGATATGCAGCGTCTATCTCAAGATTGACGCCGACCATTCCAGCCCGTCCTTCACCGTGGCGGCAGTAACAAGTTCATCTGTAGAAGCGGCCGCAAGTTCTTTTGATTCTGCTGCATCTGCTGCCGCCTCGGCGACAAGGGCTTGAAGCGCGGGGCGCAGGGATGGTGGAAAGCTAGCCTCGGTCGTATAATTTATATCTGTCATCGTCTTTCACTGGTCTGAGTATAAATCTGGATCCCAGAAGGGCAGCGCGCCACCTGCGTCTTTTACGACTTTTCCGAAAACGTATCCTTCGTCGCCGCAGATCCCTGACGATGACTTTGTCTCTTGGTGCAAGCTCTCAAAGACAAAATCTTTCGTATTAGGGTCAAGCCTTATTATCCCCCAGTCAACGTCTCCGCGACGACCGTGACTGCGGATTGTAATGTCTCCGGAATTATCGTCGCTCACCGTGCCAACGTCATTCCCATGTCGGTCTCGCGGCAAATTTCCGGCTCGTAGGAGGTTGTCATGTATCTGTGTTACCCTCCCAGGGGTTGATAATTGAAAGGCCTGCGGCTTCGAACGGGCTGACATCTCGAGTGGCGATCATCATGCCATTCGCATGCGCGGTGGCTGCGATGTAGCCATCTTCTTTCGCAATCGCGCGGCCGCCAGCGCGTGCGTTCGCCATCAATGTGGCGTAGTTTTTTGATGTTTCCAAATCGAAGGGCAGTATGCGGCCCCTGAAGACAGGCAGCACTTCCCGCTCAAGTCGATCATGATAAATCGCGCGTCGCTTGCCAGCTGGCATAGCGGCGATACCAAAACGGAGTTCGGCAACGGTGACAGAGGCCAGGTAAAGGCTTTCCACGACTTGGGCGTCGATCCAGGCCAAGACCGCCGGATCCGGTTCCCGCTTCCACAGTTCGGAGATTACGTTGGTGTCCAACACGATCATTCGTCGAAGCTCATAGGTGCTGCCGGCGTCTTGCTGCGCTCGAACAGAGCATGCTCTTGGTCGGTGAGACCGCCTGCCTCACTGGCAATGGAGACCAATAACGTGCCGAGCTTCATGCGGCCAACTGGCTTAGACGCCTGTTGCAAGATGTCCCGAACCTCGGCCTCAGTGCTGCGACCGTGATGCGCGGCACGAACACGAATGGCACGATGTACATCGTCAGGTAAATTACGGATCGTTATAGATGCCATGACTTACTATCCTCTCTTCCGTCCACGATTGCACTGATATCATAAACAAAAAATGCAATCAACGAAGCTATTCGAGCCGGCACACGACCCGGGCCAGGAGAACGGCCATGCACCCTCGTCCCAACTGCAATCCGTAAGTTCGCACTGCGTTTCGACCGTGGTATGCGTAGCGGGGATGAGGTTTAGGCGGACTACACATCTATGATTGATGAGGTGAGACTGTTTGGAAGCCGATCGGCAGGCAGGCAAGCCGTCCTCGATCGCCTGGATGGCACAGCGATTGGTCTCATCGGAAATGCAGAGCTGCGCAACGCGACCGCAATCTTATCGCAGGCAGTGTTTACCCCTCCCCTTTCCGTAATTCTTACCGGCGGCCAATTACCGAACGGTGACTTCGCTGACGACACGATAACCGCAGAGCCGGCCGAGACGAGTGATCAGGCTCTTGCAGCACTACGAAGGCTGGTCGGCGTTCTCCCTAAGCAACAAAAGCTAACCTTGTGCCTCGAGGTAGAAAACGGTGTGCCTCGCTTCGTCGGTGAGTTGGGAGAGGTTCGTAGCGCGGGGTCAGGTAAGGTACTTGCAGAGCTACCCCCCTGCCCTATCGGCCAACCGCCCGCCGCCGTCTCGGCGTGGTTCTCGCATGTCTCCTCGATCATCCTGCCTGAGCATGACGGGACCCTGCAGACGGCCCGCGATGCTGCGGAGGTATTCAACCAGTTAGCCAAGTCAGGCAACACGCTGCGGACCTATCGTTCGGCTGTGCGTGGCTGGTGCCGCTGGGCAAGCGACCACAACCTCCCTGCCCTTCCGGCTCGCAGTGATGACGTGGCCGCGTACCTCTCTGATATGGCACTACGTGCGCGCAAGGTATCTACAATCGATATCCATCGCGCCGCCCTACGCTATCTGCATCACTTGGCGCAGGTCGCTATTCCTACGAGCCATCCTTTAGTCTCAGGGGCTTTGGCAGGTATTCGGCGCAATGCAACCAACCCACAGCCGGAGCAGAAGACTGCGCTTACCTGGGAGTCATTGACGGAGGCAGTCGACGCGATACCCGGTTTGGATCCGACCTCGCGCAGAGACCGGGCCATTCTGCTTTTGGGCTTTGCCGGGGCGTTTCGTCGTTCTGAGCTGTCAGGGTTGCTTGTGTCCGACCTTACTTTTTCTGAGGATGGGTTGATCGTTCGTCTGCGACATTCGAAAGGTGACAAGGCCCGGAAAGGCGAACTGATCGGCATCCCTTCCGGCATAACCCGTCACTGCCCTATCCTCGCGCTTAACGCCTGGTTCCGTGTGGCTGGTATCAAAGAGGGGCCAGTGTTTCGCAGGGTCTGGCTACCTGCCCAGGTCAAAGCCGGCATGCCCTCCCCTGCCCTACCGAAGATCGGCGAGGGCGCTCTTTCCGACCGTGCGATCGCAGACATCATCCGCAAGCGATGCTCCGCTGCTGGGTTGGAAGGT
>Ga0157360_1000409_pt1 | contig 16280 bp, 7 predicted proteins | sample AttlaeALBM1_FD_111483 | JGI IMG/M metagenome (GOLD analysis project Ga0157360, IMG submission 111483) | Fungus gardens microbial communities from leaf cutter ant in Ribeirão Preto, State of São Paulo, Brazil - Atta laevigata ALBM1 | ecosystem: Host-associated > Fungi > Mycelium > Unclassified ... | reverse complement strand
GCTAGTGATGTACGGTAGAATACCTTACCTCAACAATAGTTTGAGCTCCTGGGCTACTCATTGCTCTAACTTAAGACGCCTGCTTTACTATACTGCAGTGTGACTGGGTGCCTCACCAAGCGTTGTTACACTGCAAGTGAATTTTCCACAGAAGATAACATTTGATACGCTTTATACCAATGAATTCGTAATTAGAGTTTGCTTTAGAGCTCTTTCTATACCCTCAGAACGTACTACCATATAATAAAGACATTGAGTAAGGGAGACCCAACCCAGAGCTCATGTTGATACCTCAGGAAGCAAACAGGATGAGCTGGCATCCAGTCTAGAAAGAAAGTCATGGAAGGACTACGCTCTAGATCCATTATAGGATGGAACCGACTTAAAGATATGGTGGATCAGGACTCTAGAACCAGTAGTGTCTGGATGACGGACTTAGATAAATAGACTCTGATTGCAACTAAGCGTTGATGGCATCAGATCAATTATATTTAGATAAATGGGCCCTAGGACGCGACTCGGAAATACTAGACATTAAGCGAGGTTTACTGACTACTTAATAGGTAATCAAGGAAGACCTTCTTACGAAGCAGCATCGAAGAGAGTGATGGGAGGTCAGGAAGAATATTCTAGAGAAAAGCAACGATAAAGACGCGTCATCTTTGATGGGAAGGATTTGATAAAGAAGACGTGTCACCCTAAGGACGCATCATCGCTGGAAATTGGGATGGACTTAGCATGAGAAGAGGTTGAAGGAACCCCAAAAGTAGTAACAGTTTCCTTTTTATATTTTATTCCTTGAGTTTCAGGGCTTTGTAATCATTTTAATATAGTATCCGGTGTGCAGTTGGAGAAAAGGGAAGGAACCTCTTGACTCCTATCTCCATCTACACTGCTTCTGAAATCGTAAATGAAAATCTATTGATAGTAAGAAGACTGGGACTAGTGGGGTGTCTTGAGAAGAACACAGAATATACCTAGAACTCGATCTAGGGAGAAGATGCAGATGCAACTCAGACAGGCTTCAGAGAGGACAGTAGGCTGGAAAAGCTTGGCTAGGTGCACACTTGGATTGCATCACACCCATAAGGTTCGGTGTTGGGGGTGCAGACAAGGGGGCAACTGAGTGTGGAGGGTCCATGAGTGATCAACTAACTGTATTTTCTAGAGGAGCTTTTGTCACGATGTGTAAAGGTTGACATCTTAGGGAAGCTATGCGACGACAATCTAGAGAGATTTTACAATCATTTCACAACCACTAACATATATTTTATTGGAGCTACGTATAATTTCTATTTTCTAATTATTTATAAACCTTCATCTTTAATTATCTCCCCTCGGACCTTTAGCACACAATTAGGAGCTGGCATAGTATGGTTTTGTTTGTCCCAGTATGCAATTCCCTTTTGCACCCTTTTAGTGTGTTCCTTACAGTATAGTGGTAAACCATACAGTATGTGATTACTGGTCCATAGCATAACTGTGATACTTAAATAAGAAAGAAAAAGAAAAAGAGGAAAAAGAAATAACAAATAAAAGAAAACAGCAAATAAGAAAAAGCAAATAAGCTACACTTTTATTCTAAGAAATCATATCATATGATGGAAAATAAATTATTTAATAATATAATTTCTTTTATAATTTATATTATTACTAAATTTTACTCCTGAACTTTTGTTGTCTACTCCTATAGGATCATGATATAGACTAGTTACTTGTACTCCTTCTATTCTAGACTTAGTATAAATATTGTATTAGTTATATTCTAGTTTTTTAGTTTATAGATTAATGTCTTTAATGTCTTTTATGTATTTTATCCTCACTCCTATCAATCTATATACCACTCTTCTCCTGAACTCCTGGCAACAATTCAGTCCTCCTGAAATATGCAACTATATATACAATAGCAGATTGAGATATAGTGCACAAGCTGAGGCCAAGATTGTTTCCATTTGTGTTGTCAACTCCTTTTCACTTTAGAGTAACTCTGTAAGAGGACATCTAGGGTGATGCTTAGTAAGTATTGAGGGTCTGTTCTATTAGTGGCCTGGTGACAGTACATATATGCATTCTATCGTTTCTATTTTTTCTCTGTCTGTGTCATATGGTATGACGCCTTTTTATCTAAATATAGGACATTGTGATTACTGATCCATGTGCTTATGTGATAGCACGTGTGATCGTCTAGTGTAGAAGTATATATACTAGCAAGCTATCGTAGATATACTTTACTTGAATCTCAACTTAGCTTCCAAAACTATCTAATAGCTTAAAGAGTGACTGCCTCTGAGTGATCTTTTTACAAACTCTGCTCTACTCTGGATCACTCTGTTCCTGCTCTGCACATTCCTGACAAGTCATGCCATAATGGGACCTTAACCATTGCCAAAGCTAAATGCACCAGAGTTGTCTGCAAAGAAGTAGACAAAGCTGTTGATAATGATGTTGTATAGTCACATAGAGAGATTATGCATGTTACATTCCATAATGATGTGTTCTTAGGTCTAAACTTCAGCTTCGTCACATAAGCAGCTAGTAGGAAGGTATAGGAAGAATCTCTGTCTATATTCCTTAATGGGAGCATGTTCAGTAGTCATACAAGTAAAATAAGCACAAAGTAAATTAGTAAACCTTATGAAGGAAAGCCATGAGCTATTCTTAGTATACATCAGTTTAATGACTCTTTACTTTTTGTCTTTGAAGTTTAGAAAGTAATGGCCTTTTTTGAGGCTGTTGGTGAAAGACATTTGCCATTTGCCAAGGATATTGTCACATTCTTCCTTTTTACTGAATAAATGTAAATCCTTGCTAGGAAATATGGGGATGCATATGCTTGCTTTGACTTGATCATCAACTAGTTTATATCTAGGCCATTCAGCTTTGCTAGGGCAATACCAGAAGTAGATTTTATTCCTGCCATCTTTGTTGAGGAAGGTTTTGATAACTGAGGCTAGTGGGATGATCATGTTCTAGAGGAGATTAACTTTGGACTTCAGAATCTTCCTTGCAGTGGCAATGGAATCAGTGACGATGGTAATATTGTGAATATCATCTATTTCTATAGCAGGGATAAGACCAGTGCAAATAGCCATAAGTTTGGCCTCGAGAGGTATGACATTTATAAAGTGGACTTGTAGCTTTTTAATGACCAAGTTGTTAGACCAGCCATGAGCAACTGCTGTAATAATATGAGATTTTTTGTTGTCACTATCTGCAATAATAGCTGTGCTGTTGTGGTTTACTTAAGATGACCTAAAGGCAAGATTAAGGCTTTGGAGGTGCTGGTAAAAGTCTTTATCAGAAGAAGAAAAAGAAGAATGAAAACTAATTCTATTAGAGAAATGATTGGCTATCCTAGAGCCAGGGGTGAAGAGGGTTAAAGCAGCTTCTAACACTATTAAGACACTCATTAATATTCTTGATAGGACTTTTAAGATTAGCTTGTTGTTTTATAGTGAGTTTGGAAGTAGCGACTCTGTGAGGGGACTGATTCTTGGAATGGTATGAGTCCAGGAGCAAGTTAATAGCATATGAAAGGAAAATAGAAACATAGTATAGGTGGTGTCTACTATTTAGTTTTCAAAGGTATAGATTGATAAAAATGAGGTCTGCAATGGCTTCAATACCTTCAGATGGTGAAGTTTGAAAAGCATCTGTGATCCAAAAAGCCGCTCTTCACTACATTTTCTTTAGTTTAGTTAAGTTTTTGATAATGGAAGCTCTTTTGAAGAACCAGAGCTAAAATCTGTATAAAGCAATAAGCAGGATATACATTCTGTACAAGAGTCGTTTTTGAATGGAGAGAAGACCTCTTGAGGAGTTTCATAATATCTTCATGGTACTGAGAATGGAAAGGCACTTTGTAGCATAAAAGTAAGTATAGTAATTGAAGTTGAGTTTGTGGTCGAAGTAGAAGTCCAAGTATTGCCAGATAGGTTTAGGGGAGATAACAGGATCTCTGACAGATGTTAGGTTAATAGAGGAGTTAGAGAGGTATTGAGCTCTTATGAAATAGAAGAATTCAGTTTTGTTATATTCTATGACAAGGCCAGTATTGAAAAGGATTTTTGACATAATATTGTAACTACAAAGTAAGAAAGAAAAAGATAGTAATATAAGAAAGCTAAACTCCAAGCCAGAATAAAGTCAACTGCTTTTTGTTCAGTGATTGACAAAGAGAACTCAATAAAGTTCTTATTAAATTTTCTACACTACTTATACAACTACTACATAGTCTATATACTACTTTCCCATGCCTATTATGTGACCTATTATGTGACATCATGTAATGTGACACTGTGACTTCCTGTCATGTGATTATGACTATGTGATACTTATGACATAACACTTTTCTACATTCTCTTCTGTATAGTAAGTCTAAGAAAAGTAAATAATGACTTAGCCATTTTGCCAAGTCATAACAAGTGAGTAACTCTTCTTCTGAGGAATTAAAAGACTATTATCAATGAAGGAAAGAATATCAGTTAGAATATTTTCTTTTAGGTTTTTTATTTTATTTTGAATGTTTTAATGATTAAAGCGAGATAAATAGCAAAAAGGATAGGGGAAAAAGCTGAGCCTTGGCCCACTCTAATATTGGTATTAAAGAATAAAGAAGAGAAGCTGTTCCAGGAATAAGAAATAGATTAACCTGAATAGTAGCTGTTGAAGAAACCCATGACATTAGTATTAAGACTGGCTTTTTTTAGGTACATAGACAGGAAATTATGATTTAGAGATGAAAAAAACTATGCAATATTAAACACTATGACATTAGTATAGCATTTTTTAAGCCACTTTGCTTGAATAAGGTGTGTGAGGTAGATGCCTGCGTTAATAGTAGACTGTTGCCTAATATCTCCTAGTTGATTTGGGTCCAAAAAGCTATTGGCTACCATGTGAAATTGGAGTTGATTGCTAATAACTTTCTCAATAAGTTTGTCAGTGGTGTTGAGTAGAACATGGGCCGAAAAAATTTGGAGATGCTATAAGAGTCTTTATTCAGCTTGGAAATAGTTTTTCCAAACAATGATTATTGGAAAATATAGCTTTGAGATATTTCCAGGAGATATGATCTAGTTCAAAAGATAATAATAATAAATACTTAGCTATTGTATCTCTGAATTCTTGCTTAGAGAATGTGGACCAATCTATAATATTTACTTGAGGGATTTCATTAAGGAAATGAATGTTTACAGGTCTGTTTTCAGCTACGTTATTATTACAAATGGCCACTTACTATTTGTAACAGGTGTTTTGATACTTTAAATAGTTCAAAAATGCAAAATTAGACAAGTGACAAAAGATATTGTTAAGTCTGAGATCTAATTCTTAAACAAGGAGTCCTTATATATAGAATTATGATAGTCTATATACTAGAGCAAATCATCACATGCTACTACCTATTATTCTACATATGGTAGTGCCTTTGTGCTATGAATAGTGATAACTTAACTATATGAAGGCTGTTCTTTGTTCTAAGAAAAGGACAGATGACTATTTATAAATAATTAATAAAGTCTATGTGCAAATATTGAGGTCTTTATATCTCCACTGATATTGATTGCCTTAAGGTCTTTCTAGGCTCATTCTGAGCAGTATGAAGAGGGCTTCTGATGAGCCTAGAACCGAAACTTAGATTGTGGTGGTTTTCGAGATATTAGCAATTTAATAAATAGTACCATAGTGGTTACTAGTTGATCTGCCTAATATCTCAGCCAATACTGATTGCTTTGAGACGTGACTGGTATTAATTGAAAGGTTTTTTTAAGGGCTTTCTGTAGCCATTGAGACTGTGGGAATTGTTGAAGAATTGGTGAAAATATGACCAAATGAAGTTTGTAACAGTTATAAAAATTATGAAAAGCATGCCATAAGTCAGGTAAAGTATTGCAAAGATGGTTTTCATATGCTATAGTCTCAATGGCTAGCAGAAGTTTTTTCTGAACCCAATTCATTAGATCCTAGGACCTTTTGTTTAAAGATACGATTTCATGTATCTTATCATCAAAGAACTTTTTCTTTATATTATATATGATTACTTTGAATTTCTTCTAGTACTGAAGATTGCCTAATAGTCGATATCTATTAAGACTATTAAAGCAATCTTGATTCTACCACTTTTTAGAGTATTTCATGATGTATTTCAATTTTGAGTAGTTGTTCCAGGTGATTTCAAATACAAGGACTATCTGTTGGGTAAGATTTTCTAGGCTCTCTTTGGACATGATGGCTGATGAGTTTAAGTTCAAGAAGCCATTAGTTAGTAATGTTGTTATGCTGCAAGTGAATTTTTTATAAAAGATAACATTTAATATACTTTATACTAACAAATTCTTAATTAGAATTTGCTCTAGAATCTTTTTTATAATCCTCAAAACATAATACTATATGATAAAGACATTGAACAGGTAATAATTGACCTAGAGCTCATACTAATACCTTGAGAAGCAACTAGGATGAGCTGGCATCAGGTTACTAAGAAAGTTACTAAGAAACTACACTCTAAATCTACTTTTGAATGGACTAACTTAGAAAAATAGCAAACTTGTACTCTAGAATCAGTACTACTCAAAAGATAAACTTAGACTGATAGACTTTGTACTTGTAAATAAGCATTGATAGCATCAGATCAATTATATTTAGATAAATAACTTCTAGGACATGACTTAGAGATACTAGACATTTATTGGGACTTACTAACTGTTTAATAAGTAATCAAGGAAGTCCAAATTATAAAGCAGCATCAAGAAAATGATAAAAAAAAAAAGGAAAAATATTTTAAAAGGAAGTGGCGGTGAGAATGCGTTATCTTTGATGGGAAGGACTTGGTGAGAGAACACATCATCATAAAAACAAAAGAGAAACATATTATCAGTAGGATTTTGGGAGAACTTAGAATAGAAAGAAATCGAGGAAATCCTAAAAGTAGTAATAGTTTTCTTTTTATATTTTATTCCTTGAGTTTCAGGGCTTTGTAATAACTTTAATATAGTATCTAGAGCAGGATAAAAGGAGAGAATTTCTTGGTACTTATCTCTATCATCACTGCCTCTAAAATCATGAAATGCGAAACTATTGAGTATAAGAGTTCAGAGTTAGTAGAATGTCTTGAAAAGAACACAAAATATATCCAAAATGCGATTTAGAAAAGAAGAGCAAATATAACTCAAATAGGCTTTGAAGAGAACAGCAGGCTAGAAAAGCTTGACTAGGTGCATACTTAGACTATATCACACCTATAAGGTTCAGTGTTGGGGGTGCAGATAAGGGGGCAACTGAGTATAAAGGGTCCATGAGTGATCAACTAACTATATTTTCCAGTTGAGTCTAGTTATAACATGTAAAGATTGATGTCTTAGAGAGGCTATATGACAACAATCTAGAGAGATCTTATATTCATTTTACAACAACCAACATATATTTTATCAGAACTGTGTATAATTCTACTTTTACTTATAACTTTCATCTTTGATTATCTTCCTTCAGACCTTTAGTATGCAATTGGGAGCTGGTACATCATTGTTTTGTTTGTTTCAGTGTGCAATTCTCTTTTGTATCCTTTTAATGTGATGAAGTCTTTCTCTGCCTCGCTATCTTTGCTAATTGACCTAGTACTAATGTCAATGTTGGTTTTTATGATGTTTGTTTCTATAATAAAAAGGATATGATCAGAAGGCTTGTATATATTAGAGTGGAGTGTGTGTTGACCAAACCTTCTATTGTTAGGCAGCAAGAAAATAAGGTCTATAACAGAGTTAGAGTCCTGTGGGTTACTTGCAAATCTAGTAGAGCCAAGGTTTAAAGGTAGTGAAAGCTCGAGGTCTAGGCTGTCAGCAATGGTAATGAGATCATCGGCATAAATGGAGTGATGGTGGAAATTGGGATTCCAGTTGCTGTTTCTTATGTTGAAGTTACCTGTCATGATAATAGTATTGTCCAGATTGATGATATTTTGGCATAGGAAATATAGAACAGTTTGGTTGCTATCAAAATAAATGTTAATTATGAAGTTAATGTTGTGATCACTATGAAAGGCCAGAACATTAATGTCTTGGTAGTTGACGATGTCAAGATATAAGGCGAATCTCATTCTTGAAAGTCATTTATTAACGTATGTAGCGACTCTTACATAGTTGTTCTGTAATATATCCTAGCAGAGGAAAAAAGTCCATTCAGGATGGTTAGGAGTGCTATATAGAGGGTCTCCTGAAGAATTAGTGTGGCTTAGGAGCTAGCATAAGAGGAATCTAGAAGATTCTTGAATGAAAATTATGTCAGATAGATTTTTTTGGGTTTCTAGAATAGTATTGGTTAAAGCTTTGTTTTTTCTAATGTTCTAAAAGAATATTTTTAAGTTATGCTTAATCATGATTTAGTTCTATTCACAGCTAGGTGAGTTGAGTTAGCCCTAATTTCATAGGCTTCTTAAGCTTTTTTTATGTGCCATTCATAGTTAAAATGATGTTTTCAAAAGAAGCATGAGTGGTTGTCGGCCAGGTGTTTACCTTTGTAGTTGATATACTTAAAGGAGTGAGGACATGGTTCACTCTGTCTTGTCTTTAATCTAGGGGGGTTTGTTTTAGGGTTAGCCTTATAACACCAAGCCAAATCCCTGTGGTGCTCTAGTCTGTATAGGTCACTGTACTTCTGATATCTTGAGCTGTGAGCTCTGTATAAGAAGATAAAGTGACCTTATTTCCAGCAGTTGTAACATTGTGGGATACCAGAGTTCATGTTAGTGCTTCTGATAGTGACAATGTATCAGCTGAAGTTGAAGAAGTGATTGAGACAAGTAACTTTGCTTTAGAACCATTCTAGAAATCCCAGACATCTATCCACACAATTGTCATATCTGACTTAGGCAATGCTTTGATGACCCTAGGTTTTGAGGTGAGTGAGACCGTTTTAAATAGGGTAAAGTGTTGGATAAAGTTGATAATATCTTCATGAGTGAGTTTATTACTATTGGGTTGAATGAATAGGATGCTAGTTATCTTGAGATATGACTTGGATTGTGGAAGGCATGAGGAGAATGATTTCTCTTCATTGATACCATTGATCAACTTAAAGTGTTTCTCGATAATGCTAAGATCACTAGGTGCAGAAACACTATTAGTTATAATAGATATACCACCAAAGCATAGCTGTAAGGGGACCCCTAGTCCATAACTCCAGAGCCCGTTCCAGTCCTCCAGAGTGATCCTGTAGCTGATCTAATATTACTATGTAATATTGGGTCTTACTCCCATCATTCCAAGAGCACTCCGTTGCCACCCAACGCACTTTCCTTGTTCAGACCCTGGTTACCAATGCAGGGACACGAAGACACTGTAGTATATAATATAGATTATTCCCTTCAGGAGCCTCATCTAATTCTCTGAGGAATCTCCTGGAGGTAGGTTGTAACCATATTTCATAAATTATAATTAACTGAGGAATCTCCTGGAGCTCTACTCCGGTCACCCTAACAATAGCTTAATGAATTCAGAGCAGGTGCTTGACTTGGTGCTTCTTAATAGGCTATTAATAGTACTGATAGTACATATTAGCTTCATTCATAATAAGGTTGGCATATGTCTTGGTTATTAGTACGATAGCTTGCTTCCTTAAGGAGCCCTTAGTAGTAATTTGAACTCTCTTGTTCCTGTTAGCTGGTTTGTCTATAGCTATGTTGTGTATTTTTATTATTTTCTTTTTAGATAGAGTAAGAAAGGCCTCCCTGATCTTGAGGATGTTTTTGGCTATAGCTATGGCCTATGTAAAAGATTTGGCTGATATCTTGCCACTATTACCTTTATTCTTCTTGGTTGACTAGAACTTGGATTTCCTTAACTATTCCTTGGTGGAACAAGAGAGAAGAGGGAGAGAGACATTTCTAGCTATGCTACTATGAGGGAGCTTTGAGGTAGGAGGAGTTTAAGGTGAGATCTTGGTAAACTTTGACTTGACTATGGATCTAAAGGAAGTATTAGCCGTAATATAAAGTTGATCTCAACTAAACTCGTAAATTGTTGATATGAATTGCCAAGCAGCATCGCTAAATAAACTGAGTTATTGAATGTTATTGCCATTTCAATTGTTTAGTTTTTTCTGGTTGAGGAAAGTAGCCATATGTTAGAAGACATGCAGAGTAGAAACAAAGTGACCTAGAGTAGAGCAGAGTTACTCCAAAGTGAAAGGGAGTTGATAATAAAAGTAGAGAACAACCTTGGCCTCAGCTCATGTACTGTGTCTCAATCTGCTATCACATATATGGTTGTGTATTTTAGAGAGACTGAATTGTTGCTAAGAGTTTAGGAAAGGAATGGTATACAGATTAATAAGAGTGAGGATAGAACATGTAAAAAATGTTAATCTACAAGCTAAGGAACTAGGATATAACTAATGGAATACTTATACTAAGTCTAGAATAGAAGAAGTACAAGTAACTAGTCTATATCATAATCCTATAGAAGTAAACAACAGGAGTTTAGGAGTGAAATTTAGTAATATTATAAATTATAAAAGAAATTATATTATTAAATGATTATTTTCCATCATATGACACTATACATAAAAGAAACGTGACTATATTGTTGACATCATTTCACAAAAATTTGTTTGTACCAAAAAAAGAGGTGATACTGAAATTGCCATCCCAAAGGCTGGGATCGGCTGGAATGTTGGTCTTATATAGGATAACGTCTGGGGGCAAAGGTTAGGAGAAGGGGTCTGGTTCCCTTATATTGTTAGACACTGTCTTATTGAAGACATAAGGGTACGAGCATGCCATATTAGACTCCTTGCTTTGGGCAATAGTTTCATCAACTTCTATATTGTTTTGCATAACTACTCTTTCTGTGTACTCTATATTGAATTGACTGGAGGAAGTTTTTGGTGAGAGAAAAGGGCTACAAGGGTTTTCTATACTAGCTCTTGAGATGGGACGGCCACGTTATATGTTGACTGCCTGTCACGATAGTGACACTGTGATGTACACTGTGCGTGCACGACGTACGTGCATGGCTTAGTCACCTGACTATCAGCCACCCTGGAATCTTCCGAATTATTTTATAATCCAATTTATTGTAATTTACCTTAGTTTCGTTCTCCCTTGGGAAAACTCCATTCTGCTTGTCACTACTTCTTTCTTCCAAATATAATCTTACTGAAATCCAGAAGGGGCAAGTGTAGAGGTGGGCACAACCAGCTATTGAGGCCAAGCCCCCCCCTAGAGTAAATTTCCCTCCTGGAGTCGTTCCTGACACCGCCATATTATTAGGTTTTGCAAAGTACAATGAAGCTTGGGGTTGATTGCTGAGAGGAATGTTAGAGACTTAGTGCATAACTGGAACAAAATGTATATTTGCTAGGCTACTCTTGGGTGCTACCATCAGTGATGGTAGTAAAGGAGTAAAAAGCAATGGTAGTTTCCTCTGAGTTGTGTTCTACACTTCTTATATATAGTAAGTTCAAAATAAATAAATAAATAAAAATATAAATAATAACTTAGCTATTTTGCCAAATTATGACAAATCTTTTGGTTTTGTCAAGAATGTATAGAACAGGAGCAGAGTGACCTGGAGTAGAGCAGAGTTATTTCAGAGTAGAAGGGAATTAACAACAAAAGTGGAAAAACAACCTTGGTTTCAGCTTGTGCACTATGCCTTGATCTGCTATCGTGTATATAGTTGTATATTTTAGGAGAACTGAATTGTTGCCAGGAGTTCAGGAAAGGAGTAGTATAGATTGATAGAAGTAAGAATAGATACAAGTAAAAGATGTTAAGGACATTATAAATGTTAATTTACAAACTAAGATATAACTACTGGAGTACTTATACTAAGTCCGAAATAGGAGGAGTATAAGTAACTAGTCTATATCATAATCCTATAGAAGTAAATAACAAGAGTTTAGAAGTGAAAAATTAGTAATAATATAAAATATAAAAGAAATTATATTATTAAATAATTATTTTCTGTCATATGACAGGTTTACAAAAAAGAACTTCAAGTAGTTACTTCTGCAAATAGAGCAGACTAGAAAGAGAATACTAAGCTCTGTGTAAAAGGACTAAAGCAGCCTAGTGCCGACCTTGCTGATTAGTAAGGAGGCTATTTAGAGATAGAATATTGAATAGCCCAGGAGTTCTAATTAATGTTAGGATAAGGTATTCTATTATACACCACTAGCTATATATACTAGACTAGCCTGGTCTGTACACTGGTTGCTAAAGGAACACAGATCAGAACACTAATAACTACCATATCTAATAAAGTTATATAGTATTACTATGGTGATGAGAACTAGAAAGAAGAAAACTAATTGACAGCAGGCTCCAAGAATCTAAGAGCAAGCTAGATTATACTCACCCATACCAGGTTACCTAAACTATCCTAGAGCATTCCCTTATACTCTGGATATTCTATAAAGCTCTTGGCCTCTAGTTCTTTTTCCTATAAATCATCCTGAAGTAATGTATTAAAACAACTAATGGTTAATAGCCACTTGAGAGTACCTGGCTCTCTGCGACCTATAAAAAAGAGTTCTAGTACTCATTCATAAGTAGAACATCTTGTTTCCCATCTATACCTTGTTAGAGAGACAATCCTAGGTAAACCAACCAAAAGAGACTAGGATAGCATAAACTATCCTTGGCTTCTTTACATGGAGCTTTAGTTCATTGTGAAAGTCACTGGTGTCTTTCTAAAAGGAAGTTTAACCAAAGTACTGAGAGATGGTGTTCATAATTTTGTATGTAATGTGAGAAAGCTAATTTTATCAGGGCATAGAATATAGAGTGGGAATGGAGTTGGTATGACAAGTACATGTGTTAGAAGCTAGGTCATTTTTCTTTTTCTCTATAATTAGTCATTTCTTTCTTTTGGTACTTGCTTTTTTTGACCTTATGCTTAGGTAGTATAGGAGGTACATTTACAACATGTATCACAGGGTTATAGTCATTTAATCTGTTTTCAGCTACTATGGTCTACTTATACATTCTGTGTTATAAAAGTGTTGATTTAAAAAAAAAAATTTCCTAGAACAAGATGACTTCTAGAGGTTATACTCTACTCAACATCTCTTACTAACTTTGAAGTAATATATTTGTGCATTTATTTATGCATTGGAAATATAATTATTATAGCATGTTTTCTTTATATTTGCTTTTTACTAAGACTAGAAAAAAGTACTATCTAGGAACTAAACTAATAGTCAGAGAGAATTTACCCTCAAAAGAATCCTATGAATACTTTGTCACTGAATAACATCCATATAGAAAAACTTTTTATTATAAGAACTAAATAGTAAGTACTTAATTTTATTTCTTATTTGAGTCAACAAAAAGAACTCAATAGAGTTCTTGTTGAATTCACTAAGCTACTTATGCACAATACTAACCCTAATCTTAGCTAGTATCCCATATCTCAATATGATAAATACTATATCCAAAGAAAAGAAATAGAAAAGAAAAATAAATATTGACTTAGCTATTTTACCAAGTTATGATATCTATAGCTTATTACAATATATGTGTTCCTTTACAAAATCTAGGTATTATTTTTTGAAAGTATATTAGAATGTAATAGATACAAAGATAAACTGATTTGAGCTCTCTCTCAAGAAGAAATATCTTTGAGAGAGTCACTAGTATCCTAAAAAAAAGTCTGATTAAAATACTTGTCTTAGTATCTACAACCTGATCCCAACAGAATTGTTCCATGATGATCAACTTCTATAGTAGGAGCTAAAGGCTAGGACAGAATAATAGATATTATAAATAGAAAAAAAGTCTTTAGATAGATAAATATTTTTGGAAAATTATAATACATGCTGCAAGGTCTTTTATTATATTCTCAATTGTTTTCTGCTTATTTGTATTTATAGAGTAATAAACTTTATAATTGATGATTTAAAAAAAACAACAAAAAGATATTACATATGTATAAATTTGATCCTGTTTAGTTTTTAGTAGTAACAATTTTTAAAAAAATTTGCAAACTCAAAAAACTAATCAAATATATAATAGTTTTATAAGGCTTGTAACTTTTTGAATATTCATATACCACAAAAGACTTAACTATTTTATTTCTACTATTCACACCTGATTCAAAATAACCCTAGTAGCTTTTTATATGATAAGGACCTAAAATAATAATAAATACTCAGAGTCACAAAACAAGACTAAGATGTATTAGTAAATACTTAGAGTGATAATAAATACTATAAGTATACTGAGTAAAAAATAGTTGTTCAAGAATATAAAGTATTTTCATCTCAGAGTCATAAAATAAAACTGAGATATACAAAGAACCAACCTAACCCAGGGAACAGAGATACATTCATAAGCATCCCTTGTCACAGGCCCTAGGCTCAAAGTTAGTAACTTTGCCAAGTGCTTGAAAATATAAGTGGAGTCACATAGGAAACTTTACAAGCCCAGAAAACAGAGACATATCCACAAGTACCCTTATTTTGGAATCAGAGTTAATAATTTTGTTAGGTACTTGAAAATGCAAATGAAGCCTCATGGGATGCTCTACAAGTATAGAAATACACTAAGACAACACCAAAGACACAAATTAATGACCCAGGACATAATTAATCTAAAAGACTAAACTAGACCTAAAAAACAATATATAAAATAATAATACATACATAAACAAAACCATGACCATAGACTAACCTGACCTGAGACAAACACAAATGACCAGAACTCAAAGCAAATAAACAAAGAAGATCTAGGAGAAAACAAACCAAAACCAAAAGATCAGAAACAAAAGATCAAAAAACAACAACACCAACATCAGCAACAGCACCACTGACAAAAGACCACACAGTCCAACCTCAAGACATAAAGTGGAGGCTGAAATGAAAATAGAAGAAAAGAACACTAAATAATAACAAAAACAAGTATAACAAGACAAATAACAGAAAAGAAAATAGAACCAAGAGAAATAAGACTTAAGAACAAAACAAATAAGCTGTGTAAGACCCAATGAAAGATATACAAAGCAATAATGAAAACACAAAAGACAATGGAAATAACAAACCTTGACCACCAAAGATAAAGTGACAATGGAAACAACCTAGGTGAAAGCCTAAAACTATCAGATCTGCCCAAGGGACTAGGAGTTGTAAGACTGAGACTCTCCCTAGGTAGGGAACCTAGAGAGGTTTAAGTACCTGGGGTTTTTAGTGGGTCAGACCAAGTCCAAGCCCACACTATAGGGCATTTGCATGTATTTGCTCTGCACTGGATTACCAGTTTTACCCTACTGAAAAAAAAAAGAACCAACCCAATGATAATGTCCATATTATGTAATATGTGAGCTGGAAATAAAGTATATGCAAAATTATAATCACAACATAGCTCACCCTTGTAGCTTGGGTATAGTCAGTTGTATACTACTATGTAACTCATGTCTTAGCATGTGTTTGCTTGTTGTGGTATATAAATACAGAACTCTCTATCTCTCATAGTCATATGATTATGAGAGATAAAATGGAGCTATACTGTTGTACCATGTACACTGATTTGCTCAGATTTTTTTGCCAATATTCATTATGATCCAATTTTCTCAAAACAGGTAAATACTTGGGTGGTTTTTTGAGCAACTGTAGTGTTGGGAAATCAAGCTGACACTGATCTGGCCAAAGTTTCAGGAACCTTCTGGATTTTTGTTTATTTATTTATTTAGTATATAAGCTTGATATCCATTGTGTATACTCATTGGTTTGCAAAGGAACACATTATATCCAAGTCAAACCAACATGCAACTGCAGTTCTACGACATGTAGCAGTATATGTCACCAGAGTTCGGAGTTGGTTGCAACAGAGATCACTGGTGTGACCATTGCCCTTGTACCAATTAACATAATGTCAACCTATTCCGATGTTGTTGTTACATCAATTAACACACTACAACCACCTTTAAAGACATATAAGCATGGGACATTTCCACAAATGAGTGATTTGCTTGCAGATTTCAATCACTTCATTGTTTGAATAAAACTAAGAAATTACTTATGAGTACTAGTTTCGGATGGTCAGAGGTCTTTTATCACTTTATGCGCTACGCGCCTGCCACCATGATTTGCCATACGAAACGAGGATTTCATCGCCTTTCCGGATCCCTTCAGAAGAGCTCCAGATACTCACCCTAAGTTCACCGGTATCCATCCTATTGTCCCGAAAGAGAGCATTAGGCCTCTTTGAGATTCCTCGGTAGTCGTTGATAAATCTCGCCTCATTACCAGATTTGTGAGCATCGATCCCCAAGCTTAAACCGTCAGGG
>Ga0157360_1000408_pt1 | contig 16284 bp, 11 predicted proteins | sample AttlaeALBM1_FD_111483 | JGI IMG/M metagenome (GOLD analysis project Ga0157360, IMG submission 111483) | Fungus gardens microbial communities from leaf cutter ant in Ribeirão Preto, State of São Paulo, Brazil - Atta laevigata ALBM1 | ecosystem: Host-associated > Fungi > Mycelium > Unclassified ... | reverse complement strand
CTGTTAGGGAACCACTCAAAGGCGATTACTCCTCAAGCTAGGTAAGAGTCCTGGAAGCTTAGTTGAGATTCAAGTGAGGTACATCTACCACAGCTTGCTAGTATATATAGCCTACACTAGACAATCACACACACTATCACATGGGTGCATGGATCAGTAATCATAATGTCCTAATATTAGAATAGAAGGCTCGCACCACACGACACAGACAGAGAGAAGACAGGAACAATGGGAATGCATACATGTACTGTCACAGGGCCACTAATAGAGTCAAACCCTCAATAGTGACTAACCACCACCCTAGATGTCCCCTTACAGTATCATGCCATATAACTGTTTAGGCAAAATAAGTGACAATTTGCACCCTAATAACCAGAATAACCAGCTTGAGAGAAGAGCTCGGCTCTCCAGAGATGTTCCCTAGATACCCAGTCATGGACTTGAGCATCTCACTTGAGTAGTAGAGCAGTGGTTGTAACTACTGCTATATATATCTTATAGATGCTTGTCTAGGTGCCCCATATTGAATTTACAATGGATTTCCCTTTTAGAAGTACTCTCAAGGACGGAAGCAAACTTAAACAGCCTAGTGCTACTTGAGCAATATCATACCTCAGCAACCAGTGGCATTATTTGTAGAAGAGTTATGATCAGATCCAAGCTATCATCACTAAGGGCTAATTATAGTAAGATCAAAAGAGCTGAGCTGTCATGAAGTCACATCATAGCAGCAGTGAAAGAAAATTGGAATCTGGAGGAATGAGAAAGTATAAAGGAGGTAGAAAGAGGAACAGAGAAGCTGAGGAGAGAGGCAATAGGAAGGTTAGATGAAGATAACATGCTCAAGAGCAAGACAGCTCAAGATTACCGTCTTTGTCTACAGTCTGACAAAAGGCTCGAGACCCACCCATTGTGTGAGGAAGAATTTCTAGAGTAGGACTAGAAAAGTGGAGAGTAGTCACTCAGTGTTTGGGAGGAGTGCCATCTCATCATTTCAGCCTTGCTATGTTTGGAAATTTGGAGGTTTTCTTTGTCTCACTTTCTTTATTGTCTCTTTGCTTTGTAATCATAATAAAATACTCTAGGGCACAGAAGAAAACTCAAGCATCATACCCCCACCATCATCCTTTTCTGTTGCTCTAGAACTTAATGGGTATTTTGAGTGACTGAGTCTCTATCTTTCTGAGTGTTCTTCTTTAATTTCTAAAAACCACAAAACCTCTCCCTTAACAGGAATTTGAGCCCCAACAGACTTGGGCATTCACTTATGCTAGAAGTTAATAGCTTGCTACGTATCATTGGAGTCAGCTTCTAGTTGTACAGTCAGCTGAAGAAGAGCCCATATGATGGCATGGGAGTTCTAGGTAGTTCTGCTGTATTGATGGCAAGCCAGACTACTAGACTAGGTAAGGGCAGTAGTGTCACAATACGAGACAAACACACGTTGATGAGGATCAAAGGGAATTCGATCTCAAGACAAGGGTAATAACAAATGAAAATATAATAATCTCCGAGATGTTTCACAGTTGTGCACTAAACAAGTAGGCACTGGAGAGATAATCAAATAACAAAAGAGGCTTAGAAATAAGGGAGGGAAGTTCAAATAACCGAAAGAAAAGATAAAGAGGTTTTACAAGAGTCCACTCAAGGTAGATCTCACCATAATAGAATCTTTAAGATGTGCGTTCATCTTGCATCATAACACTACTGCCCTTACCTAGTCTAGTAGTCTGGCTCACCATTGATATAGCAGAACTACCTAGAACTCCTGTGCTGTTATGTGGGCTCTTCTTCAGCTGACCGTACAACTGGAAGCTGACTCCAATGACACATAGTGAGCTATTAACTTCTAGCATAAGCAAATGCCCAAGTCTGTTAGGGCTCGAATTCCCATTGAGGGAGAGGTTTGGTGGGTCTTTAGAAGGAAAGGAAGAAGACTTAGAAAACTAGAAACTCAAATTACTCAAAATAGCCATTAAGCTCTAGAGCAATAGAGAGGGATGATAGTGGAGGTGTAATGCTTGAGTTCCCTTCCATGCCCTAGAGTATTTTATTAGGATTACAAAGCAAGCGAGATAACAAAGAAATTAAAACAAAGAAATCCTCCCAATTCCCAAACACAGCAAGGCCGAAATGATGCAATGGCTCCCTTCCCAAACACTTGGTGATCGCTCTCCCATCTCCTAGTCCTACTCCTGGAATCCTCCTCTACACAATGGATGACTCTCAAGCCTTTTGATAGGCTGTAGAGAAAAGCATTGATCTTGTGTTATTTTGCTCTCGAGTGCATCGTCTTCCTCAAACCATCTCTCTTGATCTTTCTCCCTATCCTCCTTAGTCCCTGCTACATTTCTTCTATGTCTCCTCACTTCTCTGACCTCCAGTTTCCTTCTACTGCCATTGCAATGGTTCAACTCTCTTGATCTTACTATAATTAGCCATCAGTGATGATAGCTCAGATCTGATCATAACTCTTCTGTAAATAGGACTGCCGGTGGCTGAGGTATAATATCACTTGGGTAGCACTAATTCTGCTAAGTTTGCTTCTATCCTTGAGAGCACTTCTAGAAGAGAAGACCACTGGAAATCCGATACAGGGCACCTGGGCAAGCATCTATGAGGTATATGTAGTGGTGGTCACAGCCACTACTCTGCTACTCAAGTAGTAGACTCGAGTCCATGACTAGGTATCTAGGGAACATTTCTGAAAGGCCGAACTCTTCTCTTGAGCTGGTTATTCTGGTTATTACCATAAAAAATACCACTTATATTGCCTGAATTGTTGTATGGTGTGACAACATCTTAGAGAGCCTATTATAGTGAGATCTATCTTGAGTGGATCCATAAAAAGCCTTATTATTTTTTATTTTGGTTATTTGAGTTTTACCCCCTATTCTTTCTTTTCTCGAGCTCTCTTTGTTATTTGATCATCTCCCTAGTGCCTACTTGTTTAGTGCACAATTGTGAAACATCTTGGAGACTATTTTACTTTCATTTGTTATCACCTTTGTCTTATGATCAAATTCCCTTTGATCCCCATCAATGGCATCCCCTCTCCCACCATGGTTAAAACTGCCTAGGGTGAGCAAATTGCCTCTACCACTACCCAGCAGAGCTGCTCCTAATAGCACCCTACTTCTTCTTTCCTGGCAACCGCCAAATCTGTTGCAGCTCCTCTCTTGGCCCATCACCCAACTGCTTCTCTACCTCTTTGGTTATTGTCAAAGACCTTGTGGGGTATGTGGTTGGATGCAACAGCTGTGGCCTGAAGCAAGTTACTGATATTTACAGTACTTGGGTCTCCGCCTTCACTTAGGAGGTCAACAGCTGCTTGGAGCATATTGTCTCTATTTGGGGTACCAACAAGTAGCTTAGCAATACCCTCATGGTATTGGGGAAGCAGATTGCATGAATATATGTGTCTGCTCCAAGGAAGAAGAAACAAGATGCAGCTACTTCTAGTCTGGTGACTACTGCTCCTGGGCTACTGCATTATGTGGCTCTTCTCCAATCCTCTGCCCCTAGTTCCCTACCTACTCCAGCCTACCAAATGGCAACTCCTACTCATGATTGAGCTCGCCCTATACAGGCCTTACAACCTAAATCCTCTCTACCACCTCTCACCCCTTCAAGCAGAACTGTGGTAATGGCGTCTCCATCCCAATCTAGAGACTAGTCTGCTATACTGGTTGTGCACTCTATTTGCATGACAAGTCCTGACCCTATGTCCAAACTGTTAATGCTAATAGACATCAACCATATTATGGCTGTTATAGGATGGCAAAACTCTGACTGGCCTGCTTAGCAACAGCTAGAGCTTGCTATGTACCTATGGAATAAGGGCAAGGTGGTTCAAACCCTTGACAGGTAGGAGGTCAGAGAACTAGACTATATCTAAAGGAAGTTAGAATCGCCAGGTTATTGATTATGGAAGGGGGAGTAGTTGTAAGGGGACAACTCTAGGATCATGCTTAGTAAGTCCGGTGAGCTCATATCTACTAGAAGCTCTATATCTATTCATGTATTGTATTCCCACTGTTTCTAGCTTCTCCTGTCTATATCATGTGGTGTGATGCCTTCTTATCTAAATTAGGACTATCGTGATTATGAATCTCATATACATGTGACTATCCATAGGATTGTCTAGTATAGGCTATATATGCTAGTAATGTATTGTAGATATACTTCACTTGAATCTCAACTTAGCTTCTGGGACTATCCACTAGCTTAAGGGTGATTGCCTCTGAGTAGTTCCCTAACAGAGTCAGTGGTCTGACAAGGCATTCAAACCACTTGTCACTTGTCATTAATTAATTGCCCATAGATACTCATCTATCTTTGAATAGAACAAAGGACAGCCCTAATACAGTTAGATTATTATTATTCTTATACAACAAAGGTACTACCATATATAGAATAATAGGTAGTAGCATGTGTTCTGGTGCACAAACTATTCCATTTATGTATATAAGGACACTATCTGAGGATTAGACCCCAGACTTAATAATATCTCTTGCTACTGTCTAACTTTTCTTTTTGGGCTCTTTTAAATACCAAATTCATCCATCACAAATCAGTAAGTGGCCATTTGTGATACCAAATCTCAGAAAGGACTTATAGTGATATCACAAAGATGTAATCTTAGGAGGAAGATAATGTAATGATCTTTTCTATTTGTGTCTGCCTCATGTATAATATGTACATATGCATTTGTATATATTGTCTTAGTAGAGTAATGTTTTCTTAACCTTGACCTGGCTAATATACTTTGGGTTTCCTAACACAGGGCTTACAATTGTAACAGACATAGTTTGCACATCCAACACCATCTACTGCCTAGAGTGATGTCTGAGACATACCTGTTCTTTTAATAGTAATAAATCAGTTATATGATTGACTCATTTCCCAAGAATACATTTAGTGGTATTTAATAGCAAGCTATTAGGACATTAAATATTATTTACTTAACAGAAAACTGTCAATACTGGCTTGCATAGCTTGGGAAATTTCAATGATGTGTTACAAGAGCAGACCAGATAACCCACCTTGAACTTTTAAAACACCATCAATAATAGTGGCTAAAATCACGATTTAGATAAGCCGAACAATGAATACAGGCATGGAGATCAGACCTTGCTCTGCTCGGATCTCTATGAGAAGATCTCGATCGAAATTTCCTGCGAAAGCATCCAATTTCTTCCGTAATTCGATAGCTTTGTCCCGTTGAGCGATGGCAAGGGTGTGTCTGGCTGCAGCCAACGACTCAGTCATCAATCCACCCTACACGACAGAATACGCACCCGACCAAGTTTTGAGCCAATTCTGAATGAAATCCACCACTTCTTTCATCATTTTACCAAGTTCACGCATAGTAACAAGCAATTCTTCTGAGCATGGAATGTCCTTGAGTCTGTCCAGCTGGCGAGCTAGGATTCTGATGCTGTCTGCCATGTTTTTCATTTCTCTGTGGGATTCCTTTTGAGCCTCGAGATGCTGCCAAATTTGTCAGTAATATTTGTGTTGGAAATAGAAAAGAGAGCCAACTTTGTGTACAACATCAATGCAAGAAAACACCGATTTCGCTATGGGCTCCAGCTGCTTTGACTTAGATAACGCACATGTATGCTAGTCAACGATGATTTACCCCACCGATGGCCTGTCCGAACCTAAGTAGCACCTCACCCACCTCACCTGCGGTACCGAGATGATCCATAATAGACCGGAATTCATCCAAGTCCTTGATTGTGCTCTTGATTTGTCCATCCAGGGTGCTCAGGTCATTCTTGTAAGGATGAGCAGGCAATCTGCATGGTGACAGGAACCATCATAGCGTACATTGGTAACGATCCAGAGATGTACTCCTGGAATTCCATTGGTGAATTTCACCTTAAAATTTGCTGAAGTATTCTGAGCAGGCTTGGAGCGATTGACACAAAGAACAACCCACATCTGGTTCCTTCGGATACTAGGTGATCCCATAGTTCGTCAAACTTGATGCTGACTTTGCATGGAGGATCATCCTTTAAAATACACCCAAGACTGAGGAGTCTCCGTCGCAGGGGATGCTTTCTATGTATCTCAATATCTAGGTCACTCTCTCGCTTTAAAATACTACATTGTACGAATGTTCAGCACTGCCTAGGCATGTGGGGTTCAATTCACCATTTTCTTGTCAGGTTCAGACGCTGCACTCCCTCGATGTTTTTCTTGAGTTTCCCATCAGTACCTCGAAGACGGCCGGGGCTATCCACCTTGTCAGAGTGCTTGACAATGATTGTTTGTGAACATTCAGGATCAAGCTTCCCAATGAATTCTGGATGCAGTTACTTGAGCCTACTGATGGATTGAGTCGATGAGACAGAGTTATACTCACCAATGATTTGGATAGTTGGTACCATAGTAGCAGTTTGATCTGAATTTGCCATTGACTCAACTTGCGAATAGAGTGAACAGAAAACAAATGGGTGATGTTATCAGGTAGATAAGAACAAGGTCGTGGAACTATCGAAGCAGCTGTTACTGCCTCTCCGAGTCCGACGGGTGGCATCATTGTCTAGAAGCACTGGCAAAAGAAAATGGTTTCGGCGTCCCTAATCTGTAGTGTTCAGCCTGTCATACCATGATTAGTCATTCTCGGCTTCAAGTCTAGACAGCTATGAAAATGCCATATCTGATGGATAGTTTACTTGAAGCTTAGATCGGCGCACCTCACATATGCCTCCAACCCTATCTCTGTACATCTGAGCATCTACAAAGTATGTCAGGAAACATGTACGAAGGCCATAACACAAATATTCATTCCGACTCTAGATCATTGAGTGCTTATCTGTGGGTACGGCACTCGACACTATTGGTCAAGTATGTATTCTTGATCTCGCTTGGGAAAATCTGTGCTTTGATATAGGAAGAGGAATGAGCCAATAGTTAAGTAAAGCAACGTCCCCCGTATTCCATTCGACTCTCCAGTTATCTACTTGATTTGCACACGAGCGCATTGCAAGGTTCCACCTCAGAGACTTGTACCCGTAGTACATGTACCGAGTAAATGGAGAAATCAACTGAGAAATATCAAAGAAGGATGATGAGAAGGGTGATGGAGACGGCCTAAAACAGACATCAGATCAGCAGGTCACGGCGCACATCCTGATGTCAAGTTGCCACTTGAATTGGGATGTCAAGTGACCTGTCAGTATTATCGCTGACTCTTATGACTTACATCAATATATTGTAACTCTTGTCGTCTAGCATATTGATCCATCCTCTACTACTACCAGACACTAGAGTACTTCATATAGTTTATTTGTTCTTTAGGTAATGCAGTATAGTTGTCTACGATTTGGGTGACATCTGAGTTTATCTGTTCTTTAAGTGCATCTGTGTCGGGAGGTACTTGGTCGTAATTTTGTCAAGTACCCAGAGCTGAGGTGAAGGGAATCGGCACGCAACATTTATTAGCGTTACTCTGCATTCCACCCTCTTCTTGTAGTTGAACCATTCAGCTGACATTACCTTGCCTCTTTTTCTTTGCACCTTGATATGAGGCCTGGATTGTTGCATCTCATCTTCACTGCATCTACCAAAGCGCGTTGTGATCATTCATTCTAATTACTTTGATAGAGGCTTTACAGAGAATACTAGGTGGTGCCCTTAGAGTCGCTGAATATGTCCTGAGACATCGAGAGAGCAAAAAGTTGAGTAGAGCAGCGAGCACATCCTACTTTCCAGTTCACCTATTCATTAAACACCTTAAGTACTTTGACTGAAGACAAGGCGCACCTTGGTTTCTTATTCCAACAGACTTCCTATCCCCTTCTCCTTCCTCTCGAGTTCTCTTAACCATTCTTTGTCAATGCATTCCGTCCACTTGTGGCCGAGCCTTGAGTGAGACAAGTCCAGAGTTGTTGAGATTCTGGGCGCCTCAATCACCACTTTGGACGATGGCACGTGCAGATGTTTCCTGTGCTCGACTGGGACCCAGAACAGTGGCTCATCGTCCTGACCCATCATCCATCCATCCGTCATGCCTTGCAGACTCGGCTCGTATCTATGAGTGGCTGTAAGGTCTGGTATTTTCCATGTTCTCAGACCAATGTCGTCGGAATAGTATGCTAATGCTGTTCCATCTCGTATAAATGCCATACGTGTACCTCCTTGACCCAAAATTTGAGTGTACAGATGACCAGTATAGGCATCAAAGAGACCAATTGCGTTCCCATGTTTGAACATAAGAGCAATGAGTCTGTCGCCAAGAGAATGGTCAATTAGAGCAGGTGAGAGGGCAATTGCATACACGTTGGACATTGGAAACTTGGAAACGAGTTGGCAGGTTCGTGTGTCCCAGACTCGGACATGAGAGTCTTTGTCAGACCAAGATGCGAGGAGCTTCCCATCGGGTGAGTACGCAGGTGAGAAATCCCAGGGAATATGCATCTGATCGTCAAAGTGGACAGGATCAAACTGGGCAGAGTCGTGATTCCATGAATAATATGTGGCGGGGCAATCTCCGACGTTGATGACAGTCAAGCCATCGGGTGCCAAAAATATGTTCCGACTACTTCCAAAGTCTAAAGAATAGGTGCATTCGAAATCTGCAGGATCCTGCCGGTGCCAAACTTGCAGTAATCCTGAGTCATCATAACAGAGGGCGCATATAACCAGGTCGTTACATGTTTGGAAGGCGACGTTCCAAATCCAGACATCTTTTCTCGGCCAGGGGTCGAATGAGACGCGCTTCTCCGGGTGCATTATATCCGATATGGTGATGAGAGATTTAGACAAAAATGCTGCCTGGTTGTCATCTGGGGAAAATGCGATATCCATGTCATCTTCGTACTCGACATCTATATGCGCTACGACTTCCCCGGTATTTGTATCCAGGAATTTGATGTTGTGAGATTGCAATTCTGCAGCTGCCACCTTTCCAGAGGGTGAGATTGTAATGACTTGTCGCGTATCAGTATCATCTTGAGTAGTGTCAGTCCGATTTCCGGTCAAATCCTCTAGGCCCACATTCCACATCCTCACACTTCCACTAGAATATCCAACTAAAAGCCTGTGGCCATCGCGTGATGGACAGACACTCGTTACATATGAACTTGCCGGGGACTTCGTCTCCCAGACCATTTTTGAGCCGGTCGCAGAGACATCCCATATCTCCACTGTGTAAGCTCGTTCGATAAATACGTAATTGGCGAGAGGTGAATGAATAACACGCAGTGCATCACTAAAATCATGGCTGAAGGATACCATTTCTTCTGTGTCCAATCTCCAAAGGTAGATATGGCAAGGTTTTTCCCTAAATACGGCCATCAAAGTGTCGCTGGTTGGAGAAAAGTCGAGTAATGACAATTTTCCATGAGGATACGGGAATCGTCGGGGATCCCTGCCATCTTCCAAGTTCCATAATTCAATGACATCCTTAGACTTTCTTCCTACGGCCAGAAAACGCCCATCAGGAGAAAACTGGGTGACGGCAGCATCATTCACCTCCAACAGCCTGTTGGGTATCAGTGCACCGTTGCTAGAATCCCAGAACTTGACTAGAAGACGGGTTGGGTCTTCATCATCAGAGCCTCCATCTTCCTCTAACCAATGTGTGGAGGCAATTATTTCGCCATGATGAACGAAGGCAAAATCACAGCCCTCGATTTGAAATTGCTCTTCGCCCATCTCAATGTCCCAGACTGCTGCATAAGAGCCAATCTCGACTAGAACACGGTTCCCAACAGGACTGAAGCAGGCATTATATACCTCCCCATAATTACACAGCTTGAATGGGCCTGAAACGCAATGACCTGTTTCAGAGTCGCAGACATACAAAGCACTCCATGATATGGAGGCAAAGGTGCTTTCATCCGGCGAGAAGACCATATGCCGCACACGATCCTTGTGGTGCTCTGCAGTGAATACCACCATTGGCCATTGACTGGGTTTCCCTTGAGTGATCACAAGAGTGTTGGGAACTCTCGGACAAAATTTTCTGGCAACAAGAGATTCCTCAGGTGCGAAGGGGAGTGCTGAGAGGTAAACATGAGAGGCGCGCTGAGAGATCGGAATGATGAATGCAGAAATGAATCGAAGAGCATCATGGATGAACAATATCAGCTCATGATCAGGGTTGAGGGACTGGCCGGCCAACATCAGATGCATTGCAGAGAAATGACCTGGAGACATACCTTCCATGATAAAGCCTTCTTCAAGATTGAAGATGCTTCATATGCTTTACCGATTAGGCTCATGACCTCCAACCAGAACAGTAGCTTCTTGTACATCATAAATTTCACTGCCTCCATTATCTTTTCATCAGATGGAATCTGAATAAGATGGTCCACCCAGAACAAAGATGAATACAAAATGAGAGGAGGGATAGTGGATTTGACAGTAGGCTGGATATCCACATTCTTTAAGGTAGAAGAGTCCAGATTGCACATATTGAAGTGGAGCTTGGGTGATACCAGGGTTTTCAAACACAACACAGCAAGCTGGTGCTCATGATGGCCTCGATCCTGAACAGCAGAAAGCTCAGGCAGTGCTTGTAGAAACGAGATTGAGAGAAGATAGTCTTCAAATGACTTGTGATGGAAATGAAGGATGGCATCAGAGTCAATGACAGACATGAGACCTTTTCGGATCAATCGCATTACATCTGAGTCCCCAATCTTGACTCTAGGAAGCATCAGAAGCACATCGTCACTGAGTGGCTGCTTGGCATAGATCATGGCGCCTATGACAGAGTTAATCCCCTCGGCCTCTCGCTTCGAAATCCGTCCGAATGAAGTTCTGACAACAGTGGTATACAGGGAGTACAGATCATCCATCCCCTCTATGTCATCCCCTCTCTTCCTCGATTTAAGGGTGTGAAGCCGTACTTCGGGATCATCTTCAAGGAAGTCGGCGACAGTTGTGGCCCAGATAAAAATACCAGCAGCACCAGGAACCAAATAGTCAAGAGCTGTGGCGATCCATGCAGGTTCCATTTTCATGTCATTGAGTCGTGACTGGAGGAATGTACGAATGTCATTTGAGACACTGTCTCCTGGCTTAACTCCATGGCCAGAAGGAATATCATGTATGCTTATGGAATCAGGGAAGGTAATACGGTCATCTGGCCGACTGGTAATGACCAACTTGAACCTCTTCAAGTGATTGACCTGAATCCAATGCCTGAACGTATGCAAGAGACTCTGGAAGTCCTCCTTCTCAAATCTGTTGAGCCTGAGGCCACCACACTCGTCCAACGCATCTATCACAATCACCGGAAGCTCCTCACACCGAATATCACTGAGTGTGGATAATGGGGTCTCAATCAGGAATTTAAATCTGCCATCAATGTTGGATGGGTCGGGCACCTTATCGTTTTGGACTATGTTAAGGATGTGTTGGCGCACAGAGGGATACAGACGAGCGAAGTCAAGGGCGACAGCACGCCATAGGGCATCTGTAGTAATAGTGGTGGACTGTGTGCGATCAAAACGGAATGATATGACACGGCGATCCTGTTCCCATAGCCAAGCACCGATACTAGCCGCCAATGCAGATTTCCCAACACCAGGAGATCCTCTGATCCAAATCACATTGGGGCCGTCGACGTTGTTGATCTCGTTTTTAATTTCTTGTAGAATGGTAGTGCGGGTGCCTTCCATACACGGTATACGGAGAGGGAGCCTATTCGTACCAAGGGCGCGCACCAAGTCATTCAGCTCTTTCTGTTCAACAACCACTTTCATATTTGCTGAGGCAAAGTCACGCGTCACGAAAAATCCTGAACAGAAAACATAAATAACACACTTTGAAGGCTGTCAACATCGAATAGGGTAGTACGGGCAGTTCCTGGCATATAGATGACGTATTACGAGAGCCGATTAGAAATCGCAGACAACCCACCTTGAGCATTTGAAATTTCGCTCCGTATGGTCTTCATATCATTCTCCATGATGGCTAATACCATGAATCAGATGATTGACAAATGATTATAGGCCCAGAAACCAGACCTTGTCCTATTTGGACCTCTGGCACCAAATCTACCAGAAGTCTTTCTCTAAAATCATCCATCTTCTTCCGTAAATCAATTGCTTGGTCCTTATGAGGGACAACGAGGACGTGTTTGGCTGCGACCAACGACTCAGTCATCAATCCATCTCACGCAACTGAACACACACCTGACCAACTTTCGAGCCACTTCTCAATAAAGTTCACCACTTCTTCCATCGTTCCAGGAAAAAGACGCAGTTCATCTGATTTTGGAAATTCCTTGAGCCGGTACAGCTGGGAAGCTAGGCTTCTGATGCTTTCTGCCATGTCTTTCATTTCTCTGTAGGATTCTTCTTGAGCCTTGAAATGCTGCCAAATTTGTCAGTATCATTCATGTTAGAAATAGAAAAGGGAGCCAACTTGGTATATGACATCAATGCATTTGACCACTGCTTGTGCCGCAAAATTGAGCTGTTTCAAGTTAGATAACACTGTACATGCTAGGAAATGAATGATTACTCTAGTGATGACCTTGCCGAACTCAATAAGCGTCCCAGCACCAGCATTCGCAGGACCGAGACGACCCAAAACCGATTTGAAGGATCTCAGGCTTTCTGTTGTACTCTTGATTTGTGCATCTAGAGCACGTAAATCAGTGCCGTAGGCCTACAATGATGTTCCAGTAGGGAATTTACATGTTAACAGTGATAAAACACATACCTCAGCGACGATCCAGAACTGTAATCCTACAATGGAATCAGTGAATTCCGCCTTGAAGTTTGCTAAGATGCCCTGAGTTAATGGCATATGACCAAGGCAAAGATCAACTCACCACTGGTTTCTCGCTGTGCTTCGGAGACCAGGTGATCCCATAAATCGTCGAATTTAATGCTGACTTTACATATTGGATCGACCTTTGAGGTGCGCTTGGACCTGAGTATTCTCGGCCGTCGTAAATACTTGTGAATCTCGATATTCAAGTTGCTCCCTTCCTGCAATATCCTATACCGCATGAATATGTAGGATGGCATGGGATCGAAAAGGTTCACTTACAATCTGTTCTCGGTTACCTTCAAATGCTGCTCGATCCTGATTTTGTTGTCGAATTGTTTTTCAAGAGTTTGAAGCGGGCTAGCCGCCTTGTCAGAGTACTTGACGACCAGCGGTCGTTGAAATTTATCTCCAAGCTCTCCGATAAATTCTGGGATGAAATGTAATGAAGTCACTGATCAACAAAACCAATGGGACAATGTGACACTGACCAAGGACTCGGATGATTCGTACCATAACAACTTGATCCATTGTTTCAATGTTTTGGATAGGAGGAGATAGTGTGAGTGTAGAGTGTGAATCAGATGGACAAGAACGAGATACAGGTGCTGCTGCCGCGTGAATGTGAATCTGATTATCTCTATGGACACACGGCAAAGCTGTAAGTGTGGGACTGGTCACAAGTGTCCCGACTTAGCCACTTTCTTTCAGCTGACATGATCTCCAGTTACAATTGGTTAACTCGCTGCTGGAATAAAATATATAAATATAACTCAGACGTCAACAGGTAAGTCAACAGCTCGTCATCTAGCTGGGGTTTTATTTCCCTCCTCCGGATGGCCGGTTAGCTCATAACCGGTGGCCTCTGCTGCGGTGCGGCTGTTGTGAAGTCGGTGGTGGATGTGGTCAAGGATTGGTTACTTGGAGTGGTGATGTCAAAGGGTGATCAGTCACTTGCAGTAATTGTCTTGGGTGTTGGAGGTTGTACCTCAAAAGTGTAGTGATCCATTTTCAATAGCTGCACCCATTATCAAAAGCACAGTTAGATCATCACAGGAAGACCCTATGTTTTGAGTGAATATTTTCTTGCTGCTGTCCTGTTGTTCTGACATACTCAATTCAAGTTCCTAACTGTGAAATAAAATGAAGTGTAAAAATTCAAATGAGTCTCTATCAACCACAGGAGTAGGATTTATAGCTGCTAATGTTTTTTTTAAAAAAGAAACCATCAATTTGTTTATAACGTGGTGCTCAATTGCAGTCTGTGGTAAAGTATCTAGTTGACAAAGTTTATTCTGGAAAGTTCTATTACCTTTCATCATTACTCCTCTCAATTCCTAGTTATATTCCAAATGACACACTCTAAACATCATCTTCATTCTTTTTACTCATATTAAATTCTTCCTCCCTAGCAATATATGCAGAGATGCCTGAGACTTGTTCATTCCTAGGTAAACAACTATACTCTTGTCTCGTATATAATGTATCTACCTGTAAACCCTAAGGCTAGTCATTTCTATCTGGCTTTAGTCCAGCACCTTTTATAGCTTTGAAAACATACCTGTGTTTTCATCCTGTTACTAGTACTGTTATGAACATTGAGTGGGACTACAACTATTATCAGCCATGGTCTGATAACAAGTGGCTAGTAGATGAGATGTTGGCAATGCTAGATGAGGATGTAACGATGCAGTAATGCATCACATGTCTAAGAACTCTCAAAGACATTCAGACTCATGTTATGAATAGGACTCTTTGGAGAAATCTCAGACTATTTCCTCTTTCTATCTTTGAACTATGCTAAATGGGATAACCTCGGACTACCCATTATTAGATACTTAACTCAACTTGTCACCTTCTTGGCTTCTGTAACTAGACTGTCACTTAACCTGTCACCTTTAGTTACAAGTAGTGTTACCACATTGTAACGTAGTCACAGGATCTAGTTAGGATAAATACAGACCAGAAAGAGAAGGGAACGGCAAGTTCTCTCTTTCTGTATTCCCTTTGTAAAATCTTACTCTGAGGAATCAGTACTCTTACTTGTCTTAGGACAACCTCAAGGGTGCTACTCAAAGTCTCGTCTACATCTCCCTTACAATATAACTTCACTGAAAACCCTAACTGGATCCTCTATTGAGAAGCGTGAAGATATCAAGTGTTAGATATAAGCTTCAAGTTGAAATGCATATCAACTATAAGGTTTAGAGTCTTAACAAGTACCCTACAATAATACAGCCCAAACTACAAAGAGAACCTGACTGTTGGAATATCAAATGCTATACTAAAATGAGTTCATTGTCCTTGTTGAGTAGGACTGGCTCACTTGATATGACATTATGTTCTTCTATAGAGTACTGCTGTTTTCTGCATTGTATCATGTACTAGCTTATTATATCTTGTTGAAGTGAACTGATGAGTATTGATAATGTTCCTTTTTCCTATTTCCCTATGTTATACTTCCAGTTCCATATAAATAACTCCTTTAGACATTTTGTCCCTTAGCTATCTACCACATCAAGTAACAATTGAGGTAAGTTATGGTCTTCTGTTCTATAGTTGTAGCGACTTAGCCTAAGACAACTTAATCACCCTCCAAGTCTGAGTTGACAAGGAGAACTTGATGAAGTTCTTATTTAATTCTGTATACTACTTATATAACTACTACATAGTCTGTGCACTACTTTCCCATGGTCCTCATGTAACTTAGTCATGTGATGCTCCATCCTTGTGTCATAAGTTCAGAAAAGAAAAGAAAAGAAATATAAATAATGATTTAGTTATTTTGCCAAGTTATGACACCATCCCTCTCTTAAGTTTCCTTATCCCAAGGAATTCCTTATAACTCATAGTATAGGTCAACTATGTTGCCCATCTTGTCGTCATCTTCTTCTGTCTACTCTCTTATCCCCAAATTTTCTTGCTCAATTTCTTCTTCTTCCCTAATTGTTTCCATTGTTTTTCTTTTCTTAGGTCATTTTCCTTTCCATCATCTCCAATTTCTTTCTAACCTTCCCCAATACTTCTTATCATACCTTTTATCCAACCATCCAAATAACCTTTTTGTCATAAATCTTCCTGGCAATTCTTCTTTCTTGAATATTCCTTTTTCTCTTTCTTGCTAGTTTACTTTCTCTATGTTTTATTGGTATTCCTTCTTATATTCTTCTATTGCTTCTTTCACATTTTCCAAGTTTTCCCTTTCTTTCTAGATATCTGATTCCACTGTAAACCTTTTCCATCTTACTAGGTACTTGTTCTTCTTTCTAACCCATCACTTGTTCAAAATCTTCTCTACTTTCTATTTGTTCTCTCCTTTGATTATTACTAGAGCCAGTTGCTCCTTTTTTTGTTCCTCTACTTGCCCTACATAGTGTCATATTCTACTAATATTAACTACTGGATGTATTTTTACTATACTTGTCAGAGTAGCTAACTCCAAAGCCGGAATTAAGCCAACTGCTCCTTTATCAGCATTTGACAAGGAGAACTCGATAGAGTTCCCGTTAGATTTTCTACACTACTTATACAACTACTACATGG
>Ga0157360_1000407_pt1 | contig 16352 bp, 15 predicted proteins | sample AttlaeALBM1_FD_111483 | JGI IMG/M metagenome (GOLD analysis project Ga0157360, IMG submission 111483) | Fungus gardens microbial communities from leaf cutter ant in Ribeirão Preto, State of São Paulo, Brazil - Atta laevigata ALBM1 | ecosystem: Host-associated > Fungi > Mycelium > Unclassified ... | reverse complement strand
GTTAACCACTTGATGACCTATGGGACCTTGTTGGCTGAAAAGCAATGCAACATATGATATAGAACTTGACTGAGTGCCTGCAGCTATGTATCACATGGTATGTTGATAATGAGAGTGGTGTATCATACCTTGAAGACATCACAAATGGCCACTTACTGATGTGTGATTGAATAAAGATGGCTTCAAAAAGTGCTTATAAGCAAAGTTAGACAAGTAACAAAAGATGTTGTTCAGTCTAAGGTCTAATCCTCAGATAAGAAGTTCTTATATATAGAATTGTGATGGTCTGTGCACTAGGACAGATCATCACATGATACTACCTATTGTTCTACATATGGTAGTGCCTTTGTTCTAATAAAAGACAAATGAGTATCTATGAGTAATTAATTAAGTCCATGTACATAACATTGAGAGCTTCATATCTCCACTAATATTAATTGCCTTGAAGTTGTTCTAGACTCATTTTGAGCAGTATAAAAAGGGCTTCATTTGAGCCTAGAAGCAAAGCATCAATTGTGGCAGTTTCCAAGATATTGGCAGTTCAATAAATGGTACTTGTCATGAACTGCCTCTTCAAGATATTTTATTTTTCATTCTATAAATAGCATGGAAAAGTCATATCACATCATATGTCATATCACATGACATCACAGAGTTTAGTTAGGAGTATGAGTAAAGAATGCATAGACCAACTAGAATTAGTATGAGTAGATAAACTCAATACAGCGAGGACTCTAACGAGTTCTCTTTGTCTAACACTGATAAAGAGCAGTTGGCTTAATTCCAGCTTGGAGTTAGCTTTCCTGATAGTACTGTCACAAACTTCATTTGGCCATATCTCTACCAATTCTTCAATGATTCTCATGGTCTTAGCAGCACCTTAAAGCCCTTAAAAAGATATTTTGATTGATACCAATCATGTCTTGAGGCAATCAGTATTGGCTGAGATATCAGGTAGATCAATAGGTAACCATCATGGTACCACTTATTAAATCACCAATATCTCAGAAACCACCATGATTTATGCTTCACTTCTGAGCTCAAATGAAGCCCTCCCCATACCGCTTAAAATGAATTTAAAATAACACCAAGGCAATTAAGATTAGTGGAGATATGAAGTTCTCAATGTTGTGCACATAGACTTAATTAATTACCCATAGATAATATTCTGTCTTTTCTTAGAACAAAGGACAGCCTCCATATGGTTAGGTTATCACTATTTCCAGTACAAAGACACTACCATATGTAGAACAATAGGTAGTAATCATGTGATGATCTATACTAGTGCACAGACTATCACTTTCATGTATAGAAGAACTCATAGTCTGAAGATTAGACCTCAGACTTAACAACATCTTTTGTCACTTGTCTAACTTTGCTTATAAGCATCTTTTGAAGTAACCTTCAACCAAATCACAAAACAGTAAGTGACCATTTGTGATAGCTTTGTTAATTATCAGGTGAATGTTTTTCCAAGTTGTCAGAATTTTGAGTTTGTATACCGCATCACTAACCTTTCTGATAATTGGGAAGGGGCCTGCTTGTAAGACTCTAGCTGCAATGACTTAAGTCCACTCCAAGTCAGAGTTGACAAAGGAGAACTCAATAGAGTTCCTGTTTGATTTTCTATACTACTTATACATTTTACTTCAGTGGCTATGTACTGTCCTCCCATGGTCCTCATGTTACTTCTGTTATGTGACTACCTTGTTGCATGTTGTAACTGTGACATGTTCTGTGACAGTTCTGTGAGTATGTGATTGTCACATGATACTTTCCCATGCTCTACCTTAGTAATGATCTAACTAAGTAAAATGAAAAAGGAAAATAGAAAATAACTTAGCTGTTTTGCTAAGTCATGACACTGCTTGTTTGAAGGATAATTTTTGGGAAGGTCAATCAGTATTATAGTGGGTTCCATCTACCCATACCAAATCTCCTATTCCAAATTCATGCCTGTCTCTCTTGTAGGTATTGAATTTCTACTTTATGGTTTTGTTTGTCTTTTTCAAAGCCAGTTCTATCCCTTTTCTCACCAAACTCATCCCTTCTAGGAATTCATCTACTGAAGGGACCTTCTCTTTTGTCCCTCTGACCTCTTTTCTAGTATTTGGGTGTCTCTCTAGGTTAATAAAGAAGAGAGATAAGCCTATACTCAAATGGCTTTGGTTGTTATGTGCAAATTCAGCCAAAGGTAACCATTCTGACCAATTGTCCTGCCAATAGCTGACATATAGGTGCAAATATTGTTTTACTTCTTGGTTAACTCATTTGGTTTGGTTGTCAGTTTGAGGATAGTAAGCCATGGAAGAGTTTTGTCTGATTTCTGATCTGGAGCATAATTTCTTTATGAAATTAGATACAAATTGTGGACCTCTGTTGCTAATGACCTTTCTAGGTAATCCAACATCTTTGAATAGTTGGTCCTATAGGATTTGTACTACTCCTCTGGACAAAATTTCCATGCTAATTAATAAGTTTTGAGCTATTTTGGAGAACCTGTCAACCACAACTAGAATTCCATTGTATTCTGATGACATTGGTAAGAGTCCTATCAGGTCAATGCTGATGACGTCCCATGGGTCTAATGGTGATGGAGATCAAAATGGTTTGATCACAATGCAAAGGTAATAACAAATAAAAGAAACAAAATCTCCAAGATGTCTCACAATTGTGGCCCTAAACAAGTAGGCACTAGGGAGGTTATCAAATAAAAAAGGGAGTGAATAGAAAGGGGTAAAATGGGGAAAGACTCAAATAACCAAAGGAAATTATAATAATGTTTTTTAAGAAATCCACTCAAGGTTACTCTTACCGTAATGGGATCCCTAAGACACTGAAAGGGTACAAAAGGGAATTGCACACTGGGGCAAACAAAATAATGATGTGCCAGCTCCCAATTGCATGCTAAAGGTCCGAGAGGAGATTATTAAAGTTGAAGGTTTATAAATAATTAGAGAAATAAGAATTATACACAGCTCCAGTAAAATATATGTTGGTGATTGTAAAAGAATCATAAGATCTCTCTATATCGTCATCATATAGCCTCTCTAAGGTGTCAACCTTTACATACCATGACAAAAGCTCCTCTGGAAAGTACAGTTAGTTGATTACTCATGGACCCTCCACACTCAGTTGCCCCCTTGTCTGCACCCCCAACACCAAACCTTACAGGTGTGATTGTTATGAGAGCCCCAAGAAGGAAGTAATTTCCCATGCATTTGAACATTTGATCCACAACATCAAGATGCACAATGGGGTTAAGATATAAATAGCATGGGAACTTAAGTAAGCAGATCATATGACCATGGGACTTTAGGGTACAGCCACTTGTAAAGTAATATCAAGTAATAGCTCAATCCAACAGAGAACTCTATTGAGTTTTTCCTAAACATCTACCTAGGGTGATCACTAAGAACTATCACAGTCCTTTGATAACAGTGATGCAATCCAAGTGTGCACCTAGCCAAGCTTTTCCAGCCTGCTGTCCTCTCTGAAGCCTGCCCAAGTTGCATCTGCATCTTCTCTCTAGATCAAGTTCTGGGTATATTCTGTGTTTTTCTCAAGACACCCCACTAGTCCCAGTCTTCTTACTCTCAATAGATCCGCATTCACAATTCCAGAGGCAGTGTAGATAGAGGTAGGAGTCAAGAGGTTCTTCCCCAATCCAACTGCACTCTGGATACTATATTAAAGATATTACAAATGGCTGAAACTCAAGAAATGAGATATAAAAAAGAAACTATTACTACTTTTAGGATTCCATCAACTCCTTTCTGTCCTAAGTCCTCCCAAAATCCCACTAATGACGCGGCCCTCTCCTTTCTTTGTGATGATGTATTCCCTCACCAAGTCTTTCCTATCAAATATGACACATCTTCATCGCCACTTCCTTCTAGAATATTCTTCTGGCTTTCCCTATCATACTCTTGATGCTGCTTTGTAATTTAGACTTCTTCAAATACTTGTTAAATAGTTAGCAAGTCCCAATAAATATCTAGTATCTCCAAGTCACGTCCTAGAGGTCATTTATCTAAATATAATTGATCTGATGCCATCAATGCTTATTTACAAGCACAAATTCTATCAGTCTAAGTTCTTCATCTAAGTAGTACTGGTTCTAGAGTACAAGTTTACCATCTTTCTAAGCTGGTCCATCTAAAAGTGGATCTAGAGCATAGTCCCTCAGTAACTCTCTTAGTAACCTGATACCAGTTCATCTTAATTGCTTCTCGAGGTCTCAACACGAGCTCTAGGTTGATTATCACCTGCTCAATGTACTCATCATATAGTGTTACATTCTGAGGATATAGAAAGGGTTCTAAAGTGAATTCTAATTGAGAATCCATTGGTATAACATGTATCAAATGTTATCTTCTACAGAAAATTTGCTTGCAGTGTAATAACACGCATTTGTCTTGCATCATGACACTACTGCCCTTACCTAGTCTAGTAGTCTGGCTCACTGTTGATATAGCAGATCTACCTAGAACTCATATACTCTCGTGTAGGCTCTTCTTCAGCTGACCATACAACTGGAAGCCTACTCCAAAAACACATAGCAAGTGGTTAGCTCCTAGTGTAAGCAAATGTCCAAGTCTATTGGGGCTCAAATTCCTATTTGAGAGAGGGGTTTTGGTAGTTTTTAGTAAAATAAAGAAAACTTAGAAAATAGAGACTTAGTCACTCTAATAGCCATTAAGCTCTAGAGCAACAGAGAGGGATGGTGATGGAAGTATGATGATTTTTCTTCCCTCTGTGCCCTAGAGTATTTTTTTAGGATTACAAAGCAATGAGACAACAAAGAAAATGAGACAAGGAAAACCTCTAAATTACCAAAGATAGTAAGGTCGGAATAGAGAGACAGTACCTCTCCCGATCACTTGGCGACCACTCTCTGCTCCTCTAACCCTACTCCTAGAATCCTTCTCTACACAATGGATGACTCTTGAGCTGTTTTGTGGGCTGTAGAGAGAAGCAGCAATCTCAAGTTGTCTTACTCTTGAGCACATTGTCTTTCTCAAACCTCCTCTCTACCTCTCTCCCTATCTTCCCTAGTCTCTCTACTGTCTCTTCTATGTCTCCTTACTTCTCTGAGTTCCAGTTTCCTTCTGTTGTGATTATGATGTTGCTCTTATGAGGGCCTGTCTTTCTTGATCATGCTATAATTAGCCATTAGCAATGATGGCCTAGCTCTGATGGTAACTGCACTTGATATAGCATCACTAGCCACTGAGGTATGATGTCATTCTGCTAAAAATTAGCCTCTAAATCTTATCTTCGCCCTCAAGAGCACTCTAAAAGGGAGTTCCATTATAAATCTAATATGGGGCACCTAGGCAAGTGTCTATGAGGTTTCTGTAGTGGTGGTCACAGCCACTACTCTACTACTCAAGTGGTGTGCTTGAGTCCATGACTAGGCATCTAAGAAATGTTTTTGGGAGACTGAACTTGTCTCCCAAGCCAGTTATTCTTGTTATTATAATGAAAGTTGCCACTTATATGGCTTAAATGGCTGTCCAGCATGACAATAGTACTTTATTTGGGTGCAGGGTATTTGTCCTTTTCTGTCTATTGGGTTTATTAGCTTGATAATGTTCACACCCTGCTACATATTGTTTGATGTTGTCCATCAATTGGTGCTACCAATAATTTTGTGTTATGAACTTGTGCATTTTAGTATATCCTGGGTGGCCTGCCAACTCATGGTTATGATGTCATTATAGGATTTCTTCACAAAGGGTTGCTGAGTCAGACATGTATATTCTCTCTTTCCATATAAAAAATTTTCCTTCTCTTTTCCAGCCCTCTCTTTTTTCATCCACTGCCACTCTTATTTCTTCTTCTACAAATTCTTCTGCCTCTTCTATTTCCTTCCAAAACTCTCCCTTGTTCATTATTACAGATCTAAATCTTTCTTTCTTCAGTAAGGTCTTTTTGTCATTGTCACTTCCTCCTGAGTCATGATCTGGCCTCCATAACAGGGCATCTGCCCTTTTCATTGTGCTCCCTGGCTTTTGAATCAGTTTGAAGTTGTAATCTTGTAATTCAGCTGGCTAGCAAGCTTAGCAATGATTCAATTTTTGGGGACTTCTAAAGTATTCTAGGTTTTTGTGGTCAGTCCACACTTTGAATTCATTCCCTCCTAAAAGGTATTGTCTCCAATGTCTGATTCCTATCATTATTGCCAATAACTCTTGATCATAGATCTCATAGTTTCTCTCTGTTTTATTTAGAGCTTGGGATGGGAACAATATAGGTTTTCATGACTCATCTGGTTGTTGTTGGGTAAGTATCCCTCCTATGGCATATCCTGAAGCATTGACCTCCACTCGCAATTTACATTCTGGGTTGGGAATTGCAAATGTTGGAGTTAATGTTAAGGACTTTTTCAGCTTTGCAAATGCTCTTCTTTCTTCCTCACTCCACTTCCAAGCCTTTTTCCCTGTTAGTTCTGTTAAAGGTTTGGCAAGTTGTGCAAATCCCCTGATGAACCATTGGTAAAAGTTGCAAAATCCCAAAAATTAGTGGATTTCCCACTTATCTTTGAGTTTAGGCCAATCTATCATTCCTTTTACTTTGATTGAATCAACTTCAACACTATCTTTTGAGATGATGACTCCTAGATATTCAACCTTTGTCTAATGGAATTGGTATTTCTTTGTTTGGACTAAAAGTTTGTTGTTGTTCAAGATTTTCAGCACCTTTTTTATAATGTCAACATGTTCTTCCATTGATTTGGAGAATATTAGTATGTTGTCCATATATATGACTATTTTCTCTTGACTAATCAAGTCTCAAAATAAGGTGTCCATCATCAGTTGTGTCATGACTTGGCAAAACAGCTAAGTTATTATTTATATTTCTTTTTCTTTTCTTTACTACATAGGAAGGAGTGTGGGAAAGTGTCATGTCACAGGTCACAATGTCACAGTCACAAACACATGACATTACACAAGGTAGTCACATCATGACCATGAGAAAGTAGTATATAGACCATGTATGTAAGGGGGCACTCGGAGGCATCCCAGAATACACTCATCGTTAGTGGAGAAGGTGTCTTAAGTTAGATCGATGAATAGCCCAGGAGATCAAACTATTGTTGAGGTAAGGTATTCTACCGTACATCACTAGCTATATATACTAGACTAGCCTGGTCTGTGTGCCAGTTGCTATGAACACTTACATCAGGACAATAATGACTACACTACCAGATATAGCTATGTAGTACTGTGATGGAGACCTGAACTAGAGGGAAGAGAACTATAGACCGCAGACTCCGAGGATCTGTGGGAATGCTAGCTGATGTGAACCTTACCAGGTTATCTAAGTGATCTCAGGGTTGTCCCCTTACAATGTAGTAGTTGTATAAGTAGTATATAGAAAATAACAGGAACTCCATTGAGTTCTCCTTGTCAACTTGGACTTGGAGGGTGATTAAGTTATCTAGGCTAAGTTGCTACAAGTTGGAAGGTTGCTGGAGAGTTGCATAACCCAAAGTACATCACCAATGGCTTGAATAGTCCTCAATTAGTCCTAAAGGTAGCTTTCTATTTATCCCCATCTCTTATTCTTATTATCACAAATGGTCACTTACTTGATTTGTGATTTGAGAAAGAGTTCTTCAAAAGAGTTCAAAGCAAGGTTTAGACAATGACAAAAGATGTTGTTAAGTCTAAGGTCTAATCCTTAGACTATAAGTCCTTATATACATGAAAGTGATAGTCTGTGCACTAGGACAGATCATCACATGCTACTACCTATTGTTCTACATATGGTAGTGCCTTTGTACTTGAAATAGTGATAACATAACCATATGGAGGCTGTCCTTTGTTCTAAGAAAAGGACAGATGACTATCGATAGATAATTAATAAAGTCCATATGCAAACATTGAGGCCTTCATATCTCCACTAATATTAATTGTCTTGAGGTCAGATTTTGAGCAGTATGAAGAGGGCTTCTGCTGAGCCTAGAACCAAAGCTTAGATCATGGCAGTTTCTGAGATATTGGTGATTTAATAAATAGTACCATGATGGTTACCAGTTGATCTGCCTAATATCTCAGCCATTATTGATTGCTTCAAGACATGACTAGTATCTATTGAAAGGTCTTCTCAAGGGCTTTCTGTAGCCATTGAGACAGTGAGAATCATCAAAGAATTGATAGAGATATGGCTGAATGAAGTTTGTGACACTTATGTTGTTATAACCCTATTGGATGTCAAGTTTAGTGAAATTGACCTTGTAAATCAGCTCCTAGATTAATGGCAAAGGGTATTTGTTCTTGATTGTCACTTTATTCAATCTCCTATAGTCTTGTACAAGTCACAGGGATTCATTCTTTTTCTTCACAAAAAAGAATAGAGCAGCACAAGAGAATTTAGAAAGTCTGATATGTCCTGATTTTAGATGTTTGTCTAGGAATTTATCAAGCCCCTCTTGTTCTCTGGGGCTAAGTGGATATATTTTGAAATCCTTTAATATTGCTCCTGGAATTAACTCAATTGCATGATCCCAAGGTCTTTGGGGGGGTAGTTTGTCAAACATTCCTTTGTCAAACACTGTTTCCTTGAAGCTCCAATACTCCTTTGGGATTGTTTCTTTAGACTGTTCATTGCTTTGCTGTGTTCTCCTAATCTTTATCTCTTCCCTCCTCCACACTTCTTCTTCTAAATTTATAAACAATAACTTTCCTTCTTCTTCTAAGTCATTTGGATCATCCTTTGTATCTTATTCAGTATCCTCTGGTTCACTATCTCCCAAAACTCATCTGCACCAATGCTAGCATTTGTAAGGGGATCACTTGATAGCGACCTGAACCACACCTGATAATTAGTGAAGAGGGCAGACTTAAGAAAGAATAATAGATAGCCCAGGAGTTCCGATCAATGTTGAGGTAAGGTATTCTACCATATATCACTAGCTATATATACTAGACTAGCCAGTCCATGCACCCGTCACTAAGGGAACACAGATCAGGATACTAATAACCACGCTATCTAATAAGGCTACATTGTACTGATGGGGCAGACCCAAACTAAGGGAAAGGGTTGTGGGAATAGCAGACTTTGGCAGATTGTAGGGCAAGCTAGATAATGCTCACCCATATTGGCTAACCTAGGCTACTCTATTGCTGATATCATAAGACGTCCTCTTACAGCATTTGTCTAATAGCACCTTTGACTCTCTCTAGTCAATGGTTGGGTTATATTTTTAGAGCCATTTATAGCCTAAGAATATGTCATGTTTTCCTAGATTGGTTACTAAGAATTAAATTTGTTCAATATGATATCCAATTGACATGATCATTTCCACATATTCTGTGATACTTCCTGATTGGTTGGTGGACCCATCTGCATTATAACAAGTGATGGGAAATGGCAATTTGTGTGTGTTAATTTGATTCTCTTGAACAAATCTTTTGCTGATACATGAGCTCGAACATCCCAAGTCTATAAGGGCCTTTTTGTAGAACAATTTCATGGTGTCTTGTGTCGTTACCCTAACCTTAACATTGAGTTGTTTATATCCTAGTTTCCTGATAATTGAATGGTTCTCCAGTGACTTTAGTACTACTAGGACTTTATCATCTGTCATTTCATTGAGTTCTTGTACTCTTTCCCTGGAGCACTCTGCTCTTCTTGATTGGTGTGACCAAACCTTCAAGATATCTGTTGCTATATTTTTTTTATCCTCTCTTAATGTCTTTGCTACCTATTCTGCTGAATATGCTCTTGTTGTCTTGACTTTTCTAGCACCAAATTGATTCAAAAATTTGTTCATTGATTTATTGGGTAAACGTATCTGCAAATCTATTACAGGGGCAGGTGAGTTGGTGCTTACTCCCTGCCCTTTCCAAAACTCTCTATCTGCTCCTTCACCCATTCTCTCAACTCTGTTTCTGACATCTCATTTATTAATCTTCCTGATTCAATCCTTCTTCCAAAGAATTTTCTCTTCTTTTTTGGCTCTGGGCACCTTGCAGCAATATAACCCTTAACTCCACAATAAAAGCACATGCTTTGTTTTCTTATCATATCAATGTCCATTGCATTAGGGTCTTATCTCAGAACTACCAGAGTTGACCTGTCTTCTCTTTTAGCCTCCCCTTGCATTGCCTTCTTTCCATCAATAAATTGTCTTTTCTGACCAAAGATTCCCTCTGCTGATTGCTTGGCTCTCTCAAATTCTACTGCTTTGAAGTACTAGGCATCCAGTGAACTTGTTTTGTTCAACTGTCCCACTTCTACTAGCTTCCTGGCTAAACCTCTGTTTAATCCATCTCTGTCATGACTTGGCAAAATAGCTAAGTCAATATTTGTATTTCTTTTCTGGACTCACTACACAAGGATGGTGTACAAGAAAGTATCATGTGACTAAGTGTCACAGGTCATAGTTAGGTAATGTCACATGAATAAGTCACATGAGGACTGTGGGAAAGTAGTGCATAGACCATGTAGTAGTTGTATAAGTAGTATACAGAATTAAATGAGAACTCCATTGAGTTCTCCTTGTCAACTCAGACTTGGAGGGTGATTAAGTCATCTAGGCTAAGTTGCTAAAATCTCAAAAAAATCCCCACCAATACTATTTCATTGTATTGGGTCAGATTCTTCCATGTGCAAAAATCCATCCAGTAGTCTTTGATCATCCAGTTTTCTTGTTTGAGTCGTTTCAGGTTTTCAATTACATTAGATACTAATTTATTAGTAATAAAGAAGTCAGCCATATATCTAGCCATTTCCTTCCAGTTGTTGAATGGTGGTTTATTGGAAAATTGTTGTATCTTTTCTTTATCTGGTTCACTCTTGTTATCTTCTCTCCATTTCTGTAAGGGGCACACTTGGTGAGGTACCCAGTCACACTGCAGTATAGTAAGGCAGGTGTCTTAAGTTAGAGTGATGAGTAGCCCAGGAGCTCAAGCTATTGTTGAGATAAGGTATCCTACCGTACATTACTAGCTACTTATACTAGACTAGCCAGTCCGTGTGCCAGTCGCTATGGTCACGTGCATCTGGACAATAATAACTACCTTGCCAGATATGGCTATTTAGTATCTATGATGGAGACCCAAACTAGAGGATAACAGGAACTATGTACTGCAGATTTTTCAGGATCAGTGGGAACGCTAGATGATGTGAACCATACCCAATTATCTAAGCGACACTAGATGTCCCCTTACAATTTCCTTAGTTCCATCTGAAAAGGGATCAAGACTTTAATAGTTGTATCAGCCCATTTTTGGGCTTGATTCTCTCTTTCCTCTATTATCTTGCTTAAAGCAAATTCAATTTTCTCCCATTCACTGTCAATGTTCTGATTGTTGAAGTATAGCATCATTCTTCTATACCAGTTTGCTATGTCATCTGAGTTTTCTTCAAAATCCTTGGGAGGTTCTGTTCTGAGCCTTGTTTTGGGTTGTAGTTCTTTCTTTACTTCTTCAACAAACTCCTGAATTGAGTTGGTCATTGAGTGAGTAGGTCAGGTTGGAAGAATAGGGTAATAAGAATGGTAATGAATACAAGGATAATTGCTTCATGTATCATGATAGTGAGTTATGAAATGTCAGTCTTATGTTACAAGTTCCTAATGCCCAGTGTTCAGATGGAAGGTATATTTATAACCAGACTGACTATCATGACTTGGCAAAATGGCTAAGTCATTTCTATTTTTTCTATTTTTTCTATTTTTTTCTTTTTTTTTAGTTTCTTTTATTTGGACTTACTACTACAAGGATGGAGTGTGGGAAGATATCATGTGACTCAGTCACAAAGTCACAAAAGATGTGACATTAGTCACACAAAATGTCATGTCATAGTCATAGTCACAACATGTGACAAGGTAGTCATATGATGGGAATAACATGAGGACTATGGGAGGACATTGCACAGCCACTGTAGTAAAATGTATAAGTAATGTAGAAAATCAAATGGGAACTCTATTGAGTTCTCCTTGTTAACTCTGACTTGGAGTGGAGTCATCATGGCTAAAGTATTACACTGATGTTAGAAGACTACTAATGGGTTTCCTACATATATATATGATACTACTTTAGGCAGCATGGGACAGGATCATGGCAGTCATGAGATGAGTTTGTAACACTCATGGCTTACACTTTTCCAGGAACAATATCAGAACATAGCTGAGGAACTCAAAAATAAAATTGAAACAACACTCAGTGCTGCCATTGAGGCCTACAGCTGGTGAACCAATAGTGTCATTTGGAAGTTGTAGTGGGTTTTGTGCATTATTGGCTATTGGAGAAACCATGTTTCAGATTTCATTGTTCACCATGAATAACATCATGCAAAGTGATGAAAAAGCTATTTGGCTGGCAGCAATCATTAGGCTATGTTTGTGCTTTGTTGTAATTCCTCCTGTCAGCCTTAGACTATTAGTTTCTCTGTCTGTCCCTATCGACACGGCGGACAAACAGCTGTCAACTGAACAGCCAAGGTCAAGTGATTAATCACCTGAAACGCCTGCATCTTTTTTTTAAAATCAGTCACACTTGCATCGGCAACATTAAATAGTCTGGTTATAAATTGAGAAGTTTAACATCCCATCGTCATTAAAAATGGTGGAAATCCCTGGTCGAGGATCCAAGTCGGAAAGTGAAGAAGCTACGTTAGTAGGTTGATATGAGACAGATTGTGCTGATAGATTCGGAGTAGTAGGGGTTAGAACCCTCCCTTTCCTTCTTGAATTCCAAAAACTCAGGATCGAAATGAGGGAAAGGGGGACTAGAAGAGGTCGCGGATACTGTTTTTGTTTTTGGATCCAATGGTAGTTGCTGCAAGCCGCCCGTCATGCTAGGGCCTCTTTCTGGTACGCCTGATTGACCTTGATCAGACTGACGTTCAAATCGACCTTGTCCATTAGCCCTCCGTTCTTCCTTGTTCTTCCGTCGTTCGTTGAGCTTTGTTTTCATCTTAGCAAGCTCTGCATCCAAATCCCTCTTTTGGTCTTCTGACATATCTGAAATAACCCCTGAAAACATTGCCGTAGAACCAAGGTCTCCAGAGCTGACAACAAAACGATCACGACCTTGTCCTTTTTGAATCTCTGTCCCATTTCTATTACTATCAAGCACTATTTCTTCTGTCAGATGGTCTGAAAAAAGAAAGAATTCAGCCTACAAGGTTGCTCTCGTAGCATGTCTGCAGTAGCATAAGCTTTTGCAATCGCCTGGTTGGCTACATCTCGCGGATCGTCCTGCATACTGGTTTCATCATCCTCGGAACAGTCGATGATGAAATTGTGAGCGTTTTTGAAGAATCCCATGGGGGTGAATCCAAGGAAGAGGAACAGATGGAGTATGAAGAGCTGTGTAATTATGTAGCACAGCCTAAGTTATAAGTCAACACGAGGCAGACACACATGTCATGAACAAGGACAAGAATAACTGTAAGCGTTCCCTAGCGATAAAATGTTGTCGCTTCTCCAGATCTACAGGATCATCGGACCAGATAATCTAGAGATGAAAAGCATACCATGGGCCGACATGGCTGTACCAACACGGTTCGATATCATGAAAACTAACCTAACCCGAGAATCGGTATTCCTTCCAATACCAATCAGGATTTTGAATTGACCATTTATTATATGAGACACATGATGGTACAGTGGGGTCTAATTAGCAAGGCAGTCGAAACACCAAGGTGAAATACAAAGTGTCACTTGGGTGAGATGGAATGCCGATTATACACATCTTTATTTCGACATTTCAAACCACTGAGCGTTCTCAATACCTTAGTCCGGTCAGAGTTTCGAAGAAATTCGAAGCGGTTCAAATTTCGGCGTCCGTCGTTCCTGCATCGCGCTGATGTTCTCTTTCACATCCTGGGTTAACGAAAAAAAATAGAAAAAACTTGCATTCGTCACGAGAGCATGCGCATTCCAGCTCTGCGTATAAACCAAATTCTCTTCAACAGGATGATCTCGCATGCGAAATCAGTCTCTTAGTTCCGCTGACCGCAATCGGACTCTTTGCCGCAATCGTCTTTGCCAACTCGAGGGCAGCTTGAACAACCTGATCTCTTCCACCAGGGACGACCCGTGATACCAGACCGAGCTTCTCAGCTTCAGACGCTGAGAAATTCCTCGCTGTGTACGCAAGCTCGCGAAGTAAAGACTGATTACCGGTAAGTTTTGGCAAGTAAGCCAAGGATCCGACATCAGCCGCTAACCCAACATCTGACTCCTGTGCAGATAAACCCGTATTGTAAAACGATAAGGGAAATTAACCTTGATGCTGAAGGTACTATTTTCCGCAGCATACCTCACATCACATGCATACATAATGTCCACGCCTAGCCCAACAACTGAACCATGGACGGCCACGATAACAGGGAAAGGTGCACTTTCAGGTTTGGTAATTGCAGTTTGGAACTTTTGTAGGAACTTAGGCACGGCAAGGGATACTCGTGCACCATCCTGTTTTATTGGCAAAACACCTTCAAAACTGGGTATAGACGCCTCTTTGACTAGATAGACATCAGTGATCAAGACACATGCGACGGAAGCGGTTGAACACACGGTCTAGTCCTGCAGTAAATATCTTGGGAAAACTCGAGCAGAGAACTAGAGCTCGAACATCGTAGTCGTCCTCAGTGATGTCGTCGAAAAGTTTGCCGTAGGCATTCCAGTATCTTGATTATCAACGTCTTACCAATGATCTAGCAACTAGATAAGACATACTCGACATTGAAAGCGTTGACAGGTGGACTAGAATTCCAAATGAATGAGACGGATGAAGAAAGGAAACCAACCCACCGAGCGAGTTCGACCAGCAACACAGTTGGGTGAGGCTCTGTTACTTTGAGCCATTTTGAGGAGTACCTAGACATGACTTGGCGTAGGAGAATAGTATGTGTCAAATCGGGCTCTATAGCCTTAGTACTAGATTACTTGTTGCGGAATAAAATATGTGTCACGTGCATGTACTCTCTAAATTACCAGGACTCGGTCTGTTTCGCTATATATACGACAGTGGAATTTCATGGCTGCACTCTATTTGGTGTCCTGAGAAAGATAAGATAAGACCAAGAATTCTGAAGGAATCGGATGGCCCTCAATCTCAATGGCGAAGGTCATGGTAAAGCTAAAGGCATGGTTAAGATTGCAAGGTTTCGAATTTCATTAGGACGAGCTCAATTGTCTCCACGACCAACGTGCTGGGAAAAAATAGACATTGCTCTACTGTTCGTCCATATCTCGCAATGTGCCCTGGCATCTCTTTCGTCGTGTATTTGATTCTCGAGTGCATAGCGTTCACGTCAGTTCCATCGCGGCATCCGCGGCAGAAGAATCCATAGTCAACCTGCCGACCACTATTGAGCAGAACCGGTGCCTTGATGATGGCCATGAACCGCTTAGGTTCCTTAGTAGTTCTATCCAACTGTGGAGGACCACTGACTGCCAGACTTTGGGCCGCTGTCTGGCGATCGTAGAGTCGAAGCCGCCTCCGTTGTGCCCCAGTTCCAGTATCGCCTAGGCAGGCTCCGGATGCTTAGTAAATTTGCCAATTTGTAGGGTTTGTGAAGATTGCTCTGTGGCTCTACACTAGAGGTGAAAAGCCTGTATGCTTCGTGACTTGTGAAGGGGAAGTACTCTGGGCGCTCGGTGAAACAAGAGTAGCAGAACGCGGCGAAAGTCTATCAGATAGAGATAATCGCTTTGGCGATTGCAGGTGGAACACTGGGTTGTACAAAGTGTTCCATACAGTGTAGCACAGTCAAAGGCGTCTGCCTGGATGCTGACAATTGCAACGTACTGGAAGATTGAGTTAACAAGCTACATTGCGCGGCAGTTAAGGCAGCTGAAGCGAGGAATGTCTGACTGCAACAGGATCTCGATGAGAACTTTTGTACAGGGAGCCTATTGAGCTGACTGGTGGCAAGAACGGTTGGAGATGGGCGTGCAATCGTGTCGGCCATTATCAAGCGAAATCCTTTCTTCAAAGTGCTATGTTGTCAAGGAAAGGTTGCTTCCTGTATACATATCGCGCGAAATCGATTATTCGTTTCCATCGTGAAGACTGGAGGCGGAAATTTGCTTATTATGATGTGGTCATATACGTATAGATTTGGTGACCTTTTGCATAGTAGTACAGCTCACAGATAAATGCAATTGATCTATGAATGATACAAGAGTTGCGAGCATCAGTCAAGTTTATCTTTAATTGTGCCATCGCCTACGTCATTCCCACCTTCCAGGCGGTCAATAACACCTGCAAGCCCAGACAGTGGCGAAGGCGGCCCTCCAGGTACACCGAGGAATAGGTTTTGATTCAGCGAGGACTTTATGAAACGAGAAAGAAGATATTCCCAAGTGGGTTGATCAAAGTGAT
>Ga0157360_1000406_pt1 | contig 16353 bp, 19 predicted proteins | sample AttlaeALBM1_FD_111483 | JGI IMG/M metagenome (GOLD analysis project Ga0157360, IMG submission 111483) | Fungus gardens microbial communities from leaf cutter ant in Ribeirão Preto, State of São Paulo, Brazil - Atta laevigata ALBM1 | ecosystem: Host-associated > Fungi > Mycelium > Unclassified ... | reverse complement strand
TTAGACAAAGAGAACTCGATAGAGTCCTTGTTAGATTTTCTACACTACTTATACAACTACTACATGGTCTGTGCACTATTTTCCCACACCTATCATGTGACTCATCATGTGACACCATGTGATGTGACATTGTGACTTCCTGTCATGTGACTGTGACTATGTGACACTTGTGACATGACACTTTCCCATACTTCCTTCTGTGTAGTAAGTCCAAGATAAAAGAAAAGAAAAAGAAAAGAAAAGGAAAGAAATATAGATAATGACTTAGCTGTTTTTTCAAGTCATGACACTTTCTACCAGGCACAAACACCATATTAAGAGAAGACAATCTCACAATTGTAAATGACATCAACCAACTTCTTAAATCAAATGGCGCACCAGACAACCAAGTAGTTACAGTAGTCAAATGGAACCTACAGGGGAACTGTCAGACTAGCTAACTCCAAAGCCAGAATTAAGCCAACTGCTCCTTTATCAACATTTGACAAGAAGAACTCGATAGAGTTCTTGTTAGATTTTCTGCACTACTTATACAACTACTACATGGTCTGTGCACTATTTCCCCATGCTTATCATGTGACCCATCATATGACATCATGTGATGTGACACTGTGACTTCCTGTCATGTGACCATAACTGTGTAACACTTTCCTGCACTTCCTTCTGTATAGTAAGTCCAAGATAGAAGAAAAGAAAAAGAAAAGAAAAGAAATATAAATAATGACTTAGCCGTTTTGCCAAGTCATGATACCACCTCCCTCTTAAGTTTCCTCGTTCTGAGGAATTTCCTACAACTCGTAGTATGGGTCAGCCATGTTGCCCATCTTGTCATCGTCTTCTTCTGTTCATTCTCTAACTCCTAATTTTTCCTCCTCGATTTCTTCTTCCTCTGGAATCGTCTTCATCGTCTTTCTTTTCATGGGTTTCTTGCCCTTCTATCGTCTCCAGTTCTTCTCCATTCTTCCCCAATATTCCTAGTCGTACTGCTTGTCTGACCATCTATACAACATTTTCGCTGTGAACTTCCCTGGTAACTCCCCATGCTTGAATGTCGTTTCCTTGTGTTCTTGCCGTGCCACATCTTCCATATCTCGCCGATATTCTTTCTCAAATTCTTTGATCGCTTCTTTTGCGTTCCTTAAATTCTCTCTACCTTCCCAAGTATCGGTGTTATGAGAGCCCCAGAGAGAAAAGAGTTTCCCACATATTCACACATTTGATCTCTAACATCAAATCATACAATGGGATCAAGATATAAATAGCATGGGAGATTAGATAATCATATCATGCGACAGGGTCATGTGACTGTAGAATATTCTGAAAGGACATGTGACCATGTAGTAATAGGGGTATAGCCACTTATAAAGTAGTATAAGTAGGTAGTTGAATTCAACGGAGAACTCCATCGAGTTCTTCCTAAACACTTACCTCGAGTGGTCCCTAAGTCATCAAGGCTTTGCGATAACAATCGGACTCTGCCGTAAATCCTTTCCAGCGTACCAAGTATTTGTCCTTCCCTCTTACCCGTCGCTTATTCAGGATCCTTTCTACCTCCCACTCTTCTTCTCCCTCAATTATCACTGGGAGCGGTTGCTCCTTTTTCTGCCCCTCTACTTGCCCTACATATCTGCATATTCTACTAACATTGACTACCGGGTGTATTTTTACTGCACTCAGCAATTCCAATTCTATTGCGTTCGACGATACAATTTTCTTGATTCTGTAAGGGCCAATGAACCTCTCTGTTGACTTTTCCGTCCTCCTTCCAACTATCTGATATTTCAGATCCTTGGTACTGAGCATGACCAAGTCTCCTACTTTATATTCATCTACGTTTGATCTTTTTCTGTCGGCATACTTTCTCATATCTTCCTGTGCTTTCTTTAGCGCTGCTTTTGCCTCCTCTTGTATTTCCTTCATTTTCTCCACAAACTTTTCCGCTCCCATGTATTTTCCTTTCTTCCTCCCCTTGAATCCCATCCTGGGATCTTGGCCATAATTTGCCTTAAAAGGCAATATCCTAGTACTTGAATGTGCTTTATTGTTATATGCAAACTCCACTGTTCCTAACCATTCAGGCCATTGCTCTTGTCTGTGATCGATAAACATCCTGAGGTATTGTTCTAATTCTTGGTTTACTCTCTCAGTTTACCCATCTGTTTGTGGATGGAACGCCATTGACAATTTACTTTTAATCCCCAGCATCTCGTTTAGCTCCTTCATTAATCCTGCTGCGAACTGTGGTCCTCTATCTGATATGATGCTTTCAGGCAGTCTATGCAGTTTCTACACGTTATCCCTAAACAGCCTTGCTAATCCTTCTGCCAATGTTTTCTCCGTAGTTGGTATAAAGTGAACCATTTTGGTTAGTCGATCCACTACTACTAGAATACTATTATATCCCTGTGCTAGTGGTAGTTTAGTGATAAAGTCTGCCGATATATGAGTCCAGGGTCTTTCTAGGATAGAATTTGGCATTAATTTTCCTGCTGGCTGTTCTGTGTGATTTTTATTTCGCTGGCAAGTGTCACACCCCTCCACGTATCTCTTCACTTCCTTGGTTATTCCTGGTCACCAAAAGTTTTTGGTTACCAGTTCTACCGTTTTTCATTGTCCCCCATGTCCTCCTATTGGCGTATCATGATGTAGTCTAATTATCTCTGCTCTTAACTTCTCATCTTTTGGCACGTAGACTTTCCCTTCTTTATACATGATACCATTTACTTTTCTCCATTCCTCATCTCTCAACATTTTTACTCCTGCCCGCTTCATTTCTTCCACCGCCTTTACTACTTCGTCGTCTTTTACTTTTGACTTTCTTACTTCCTCTAGTAGATCTACCCTGTCTATTATGATTTCTACCACTTCTGTCTTTCTTACTTCTAGTCACTTTGGCTTTATCATTGTCTCATCCTCATTATCCTTTTCTACTCCTACCTCCCAGTCTGGCCTCCTACTCAGACTGTCCGCTTTCCCCATCTTAGTTCCCAGAACATGTTTTAGTGTAAAATTAAATCTGGATAAGTATAATGCCCATCTAGCTTGTCTTCTATTTAACTTCTGCACCTTTATGAAGTATTCGAGGTTTTTGTAATCTGTCTATATCTCGAATTTAATCACTGCTCCTTCTAAGAAGTGTCTCCACACTTCTAGACATCTGACTACTGCTAACATTTCTTTATCGTAGATCTCATAGTTTCTTTCTATATCGCTTAGAGATTTTGAAATGAAAGTGACTGGCCTCCATTTGTCGTCTGAGCACTTTATTGAGAGTACTCCTCCAGTAGCATAATTTGAAGCATCCGCTTCTACTCTAAACTCTTTGTCTAAGTCTGGAGCTGCTAATACTGGCTTTGTTGTAAAAACCTGCTTTAACTCGTCAAATGCCTTTTGCTGTGCCTCCTCCCACTGCCACTTTTCATCTTTTCATGTAAGCATGTTCATTGGCCTAGCTACTCGAGCGAAATCCTTGATGAACCTCCTGTAATAATTTGTGAGGCCCAAAAACTTTCTGACATCTTTTACATTTTTTGGTTGTGGCCAACTCAGTACTCCGTCCACTTTCTCCGCTTCCATTTCTATCCCATTAGGTCTTATGACAACCTCTAGGAATCCTATCTTTCTCGCCTTCCACACATATTTTTCTGGCTTGATGTACAAGTCGTTCTCCTCTAACCTTCTCAATATTTCCTCCACAATTTCGTTATGTCCCTCCTCTGTTTCCGTTCCTATCAACACGTCATCTACAAACACCACTACTTTCCCTTTATTTATCAAGTCCCTTAGGATCTCATTCATCATTGCCTGGAACATGGCTGGTGAGTTTGTTATCCCAAAGAACATGACTGTTAGTTCGAAGAATCCCACATACGTCGTAAACGCTCCCTTCTACTCGTCTCCTTCTTTTATCTGCACATTATTGAATCCCCATCTTAGATCCATCTTAGTGAACACTTTCTTGCTACCCATGTTGTCGATTAATTCTGTGATTAATGGTAGCGGGTAATTGTTTTTCACTGTCTGGTCATTTAGATTACGGTAATTTATAACCATCCTCTTTCCTCTGTCCTTTTTGCCTACAAAGAACACTGATGACATTTGAGGTAATTTTGAGGGTCTAATATACCCTTTCCTCAGTTGATCTTTCACAAAGTTCTGAACTTCTTCCCTCTCATTTTTGGATAGGGGGTAAATTCTTCTCTTTCGTGGTTTAAATGTCTCTTTGAGATCTATGGCATGATCCCAGACTTTTCTTGTTGGCATCCTTTCTGATTCTACCTTCCCAAACACCTTTCTCCACTTCAAGAATTTCCTTGGGACCATCTCTTCAATTTTCCTGTGGTTCTCCTCCATTTCTTCTTTCTTTCCCCAATCTTCTTTATCATCTATCGCCCAACGGACGATTTTCTCTTCTTTCTCTGTTGCTATTCTTTTGACTTTTTCCCTTTTCTGACTTTTCCTGCCATACAGGGGTAGACATCTCGTTATTTTCACCTCTTCCGTTTCCCAATCTATCTCTGGGTTATGTGCCGCTAACCATGGCATACCCAATATCACTTCCGTCTTTCCCAAGTCGCAGACATCCATCCGCATTCTTTCTACATGGCCTTTGAAAAATACATTGCACTCTACCTGGTGCGTAATGGCCCCTCCACTATTGTTTGTGCCATCTACATTCCTGACAGCTATTGGTCTTTCTAACTTTTGCAGCTTGAACCCATGCCTAGCTGCTGTCTGTTTATCCATAAACATCCCTGTTGCGCCACTGTCCAAGAGTGCCTTTATCATTACACCTTCATGCATATCTATCTTCTCTACTCCAATATTTAACCACATTTCTCTCAACATTTTGAAGGTTCTTCTGACCTCCTTTCGACTACCCCCCTCTTTTGCTGCGCTTTCCAGTTCTCCTGACTGTGTACCGCTTTGCTGCGCTTTTACCTCTCTGGGCCACGCTGCCTTCCCTTCTGTCTTCCCTTTGCATCCACACCAACTTAATTCTTTCCACTTCCAAAAGGGGATCACTCCTTGCCCCTGGTTGTCTTCTACATGAGACCCCTTTTCTTCCCATTTGCAAGTCAAGTATAACACTACTATCTCTTCTGTCATCCACCCTGACTCTAATAATCGTGCCTCTCTTGGGACGCCTTTTCCACAATGCTCCTCTGTCTTCTTTCTTAGCTCTTCTATTGAGCTTCTCCTCTATCCTTGCTGCACTTCTCCCTTTGCAGGGCGCGCCGCCTTTTCTTCTTCCATTCTCCTCAGCCTCTTCTCTCCTTCCTGCGCCTTTTCCCTAATGGGACGCGCCGGCCTCCTCTCTTCTTGGTGCGCCTTTCCTCCATCGGGGCACGCCATCTTTTTCACCTTCTTCTTCCATAAAGGGCATTCCCTATATTTGTGCCCTTCCTCTCCACACTTGAAACACCTTACAACTACCGTTCTTGTGCTTCTTACTACTCTTTCTTCTACACCACACTGCATTACTCGACTCCTTAAAACTTCGAATTTATTTCGAGGCGTCTCTGCCTCCTTTTCTTCTTCTTTTCTGTTCCTGTAATTTCGGGCCAGGTGCCCAAACCCTCTGCAACTCCGACACAACTTTTCTTTCCTTCCTTTTAATTCTATCCTCAGTTTGGTGAGGGCGCATTTCTCTCTGAGCAGACTGCTCATCAATGAATTGTATTGTTCTTGAGACATAATGATAACGTCTTAAGGGGGGTATAGAGTTAATGATTTGATCTTACTTAGTGCTACGTCTGTTGGGGCGCAAGATCTTCACCCAACCAGACACCTACTGCCCTACTGACTACTGCCCTAATATTATGGTTAGACTATCACTCCACGGGGGAGATCCCTAATCTAGACAGCCCACTAGTGGTAACCGTCAATCCTCTGCGTGTACCAACTCACAATGGAGCGCAGCACAAGGTTTATACCAAGAAAAGGATAAGTATACTACTAAACACTGCTCAATTACAAGATCAGGTCTCGAACACAATACCTGAGCTTGGTACTGTGTCTCCACCTGCAGTCCCTAACTGACTGCAAAGTTCCCTTAAGCCAAGGGCCCAGCTATGTATGGAGGTGGCTGCTGATCGTGATGATCAGTGGCCGAGGATTGATAAGAGATGAGAGTAAGGTTGAGCAAGGTCCAAGGTAGACAGTGCTCAGAGTATAGAATCGAGTTCTAATGTCAGACTAGCTAACTCCAAAGCCAGAATTAAGCCAACTGCTCCTTTATCAGCGTTTGACAAAGAGAACTTGATAGAGTTCTCATTAGATTTTCTGTATTACTTATACAACTACTACATGGTCTGTGCACTATTTCCCCATGCTTATCATGTGACCTATCATGTAACATCATGTGACATGACACTGTGACTTCCTGTCATATGACTGTGACTATGTGACACTTTCCCGCACTTTCTTCTGTATAGTAAGTCCAAGATAAAAGAAAAGAAAAAGAAAAGAAAAGAAATATAAATAATGACTTAGCCGTTTTGCCAAGTCATGACAGGAACTGTATCGTCATCACACACTCAGATACAACAGCAGCTGATATTATTCTATTCACAAAGGGTATTGCTAATATTATCATACCAGGAGCAACAGGCACAATTAGAGAAAATAAAAAGTAGTTCAAGATTCATGAAAACCTGTAATACTCTAACTCTGAATATATGACAATCATTCAGCACATAGTACTCAAGCCCAGATGGGTTCGCCTAGCCTCAGAACTAAGCCAACAAGACTACTCATCAGTGGTCTTTGCAGTAGACTCACAAGAAATCCATCAAACATTCCTGACAAACTACAAGACCCTCTCAATCTTTGGTGTGATAGCCAAGACCCGAGGTTGGTCAGATAGACCTCCACTCATCCAATGTAACAGATGCTAGGAATTTGACCACAGAACAGCTAGATACCAAGCTACTGAACCACAATGCAGAATCTATGGAGACAACCATCTAGAATCATTACATTCTATCCAGAACCAAATATCTCCAACCGACAACATGGTTACTGACTCAAATAACAGAGATTCCCATTCAAATGCAACATGTATTCACTGTAAAAGAGAAGGTAGGCAAAACACAAACTGTAAGAGGACATCTAGGGTGGTGCTTAGTCAGTGTTGAGGGTCTGTTCTATTAGTGGCCTAGTGACAGTACGTGTACACACTTCCATTGTTCCTATCTTCTCTTCTATCTGTGTTATATAGTGCGACGTCTTCTATTCTATTATTAGGACATTGTGATTACTGATCCATGCACCCATGTGATAGTGCATGTGATTGTCTAGTATAGAAGTATATATACTAGCAAGCTGTCATAGATATACTTTACTTGAATCTCAACTTAGCTTCTGGGACTTTTATCTAGCTTAAGGGTCATCGTCTAGTATGATAGCGCCCTAACACAAACCACCCATCGAACTAGACCCGATGCCCAGAACGACAACTTCGAGTTGGAATCAACAGAACTTCAGGTCTCTTCTATTCTAAATCATTAGTCAACTAACCAAGAGCTCTACCAAAAAGGACATATGTCTCTAGAAACACATGAAACATACAAAAAGCACCAGTAGAGCCCACAATCCTATTTATACTGAATACTGCATCATCCCCTCAAGTTGAAAATATCACTGACTTAGCTAAGACAGCCAGTGCTGATATTACAAACATACCTGAAGTAGAAATCTGCCAAGCTCTCACTGCCGCCCTTACGAAATACAAATCAAAACCATGAGTAGTACACCTATAAGCAACATGACTGCATCACACTCACAGATCAAAGTCTTACAGCTCAACTGCAATAGAAAACCAACAGCTACTTATGGTCTCCTAAATAAACAATTGGACAAAGCTGACATTTTACTTTTACAAGAACCCCAATGGGCAAAGATATCACCAGACAGAAAAAAAGGTCCTATTGGCCATAATGCTTGGACTTCAATTCTCCCATTCAACATATATAAACCAGGTGACCTAGAGCTAAGAGTCATAGCATATGTTCAACGTAAACCAGGCCTCAAAATTGCACTCAGATCAGATATTATTCAAGATCGCGATATCCAAATTCTAACTGCAAGCTTTCCAGGACACCCAACCACAACGATAATCAATATGTATAATGATAAAGATCGCAAAAATGATAGAGCATCAAAAATAATTCGCCAACCAACTATTATCACAGGAGACTGGAACATGCATCATCTACTATGGGCAAACTGAAATAGAGTTCAACATGATTAAGAAACTACTAAAATGGTTAAATAGCTTACTTAACATGGCTTTAGACTCATTAATACTCTAGGCAAAGCAACCTACCTTGGGCATACAAGAAACAGGAGTTTGTCAGTACTTTGTCATGACTTGGCAAAATAGCTAAGTCATTATTTATATTTTTTTTTTTCTTTTATCTTGGACTTACTACACAAAAGGAAGTATGGGAAAGTGTGACATCACAAGTGTCACAAAGTCACGGTCACATGACAGAAAGTCACAGCGTCACATCACATGATGTCATATGATAGGTGTGAGAAAATAGTGCACAGACCATGTAGTAGTTGTATAAGTAGTGTAGAAAATCTAATGGGAACTCTATCGAGTTCTCTTTGTCTAACACTAAACAAAGAGCAGTTGGCTTAATTCTGGCATGGAGTTTGGCTCTCTGACATACTTGACCTCACATTTGCTAACAGACCAGCTACACAGAATGCATGTCCTTCAGACTGGGTAGTTAATTAAGACATAGCATATGGCTCAGACCACTACACAATCCAGTGGACTCTGTTCAATAACATTGAACCATGTGACAACATCTGTGGGCAGAGATTTAACATCAAAGACACAGACTATAAAAAATGGGTAGAAGCCTTCGAAGAGGCTTACAAGACTAACTTTCAGGACATTGCTATTATTATGGACAAAGAAGCTGACATTACTGCAGACACTCTAGAAGCTGCCACAACCAGATTAATGCAAATATTCGAACAAGCAAGTATCAAAGCAGCCAAAATCTGCAAACCAAGCCCCAAAGCAAAACCTTGGTGGAATAAAGGTCTATGTCATATTCCAGAAATATGATAATTATGTAATTTAATTCTCCTAATAATTCTTCTAAAATTAATAATAGTAGGATAGCATAGTAGACTACTCTCCTCCTATTCCACACTTACTATAAGTACTGAGTAGTTACAGTATAATTCCTCAGTCTGTAAATTAACGTCATTTGGTCCTAATCTCTTCTTGTCTACTCTGACTTCTTCCACTTGTCTCCCTAGGACCTCTGTCTTGACAACTTCCATCACTCTGAAATATGCAACCACCTCACGACCGGAGACTGGGGCGCAACACATAAGTTGAAGCCAAGGTCGTTCAATAAGTCGTTCTCCGCTCCGATGTTCTTTACTATCCACTGAGTTTTCTTTATACTATCGCTAAGTAACACTTCTCTCCAACATAGTACTTTATTCTGCTCTAGAGTGTAGTTTCTGTCTATTATCCTATACCTCCGTCCTCCAGAATTCCGTCCTTGACAGTCTATCAGAATTAGCTGCACTAATCTGATTTTATAGAGACACCAAATGCAGCCAGATAGAGGAAACAGACATATGTGATGTCTATATAGAGGCTAAGATCAAATGAACACAAAACTTCTTCAAACAGGTATACTAGGCGAAACGCACTTGGGCTAACCAGATCCTAGAAGACATTTCCTCACAGGATGTATGGTCTGTACACAAATGGACTACAGGATACTGCAATTATCTAATGCCCGCTTTCACATGTGGCCAAGGTATTCTACCAGCAATCATATTAGAAGAAAAATGTGACACACTCCGAGATACACTATACCAAGAATCTCCACCTCTCTTGGTTCCAGTAGTAACCAATCTCACCCAAAGAGTACCCAATAAACTCCCCTATACAGAGATCACACACACAGAGGTAAGTGAAGCCTTATTCTCTACTAACTCGAACATAGCACCTGGCCCGAGCCAAATCACATATACACTAATCAAGTGGGCATGGCCAATAGCAGCTAATTTAATCATAGCACTCTTTCAAAGATGCCTCAATATGGGCTATCACCTAGTTCAATGGAGACGAGCAGTGGCAGTAGCATTAAGAAAACCCAACAAAGCTGATTACTCACAACCCCAAGAATATCGTCTCATTACTTTATTGGAATGCCTAGGCAAACTGCTAGAGAAAATTGTTGCAAAAAGGCTATCATACATGGTAGGCAGGTATGAGCTAATCCTAGAAACACAACTTGGTGGACGGTCAAACTCTTCCATAATCAATGCAGCCATGACATTTGTACATGATGTATACACTGCCTGGAACCAAAACATAGTAACATCTGCACTGACCTTCGACATCAAAGACTTTTTTGATTTTATAAACCACCAACGCCTTCTTTCAGAGATGCAGAATGTTAGGGAGTCCATGCCAGAATTAAGCCAACTGCTCTTTGTTCAGCATTAGACAAAGAGAACTCGATAGAGTTCTCATTAGATTCTATACACTATTTATACAAGCAGAGTAACCCTAACCCTGCCCTTTTATCCTGCGCTTCCCTATGAGTCAACTTGCTCTCACGCGTCTGTTGATATTACAAATTAAAAGAAAAGAAAAAGAAAAGAAAAACAATATTCAAAATAAAAGAAAAGAAAAGGAAAAGAAAAGGAAATAATGACTTAGCCGATTTGCCAAGTCATGACACAGAAAAGATATATACCACTAGAATACCTTAAATGGACAGCAAACTTCCTAGACAAGTGCAAAGCAGCAATATGTATTGACGGCATCAGAGGAAGCTCAAAACCAGTAAAGAATGGAATCCCCCAAAGATCACTTGTCTTACCCATTCTAGCATCATTTTACTCAGCAGGCCCCCTAGAGGTGTTCCAAAACACGAATGCTCTTCCTATCCCTGAACATCTAAAGGCTACAAAGCCAACCAACACAGGTATTCTGATATATGTTGATGACGGCAAACTAACAGTCTCTTCAACGTCAATTGCATCGAACATCACACTCTTAGCCAAGGCATATAAAATCGTTGACCAGTGGCTCTGGAAAGCAGGCCTCACACTAGACCAGGATAAATGTGAAATCATGCATTATACACGACACAAGAAATGTAGGGACCCTACAACCCATATTGAACTCACAGAATGAGACAGCTCCAAAACCAAAATTCTAGTGACCCCTACCATACGATGGCTAGGTATCCACTTCAACAGAAAACTTCTCTTTAATGAACACGTGAAAAAACTATTAGCCAAAGCTGAGGTAGCTATTGGATATATTGCCATGCTTTCAAACACCATATGAGGCCTCTCACACCTGAATCTACACACACTATATAGGACACGTGTCCTACCCATCATGACATATACAAGTGCCATTTGGTAGAGGAAAAAAGAAATACATGCCAAAGCTCTAAGACGAGTCCAGAACCAAGCACTGTGCATCATTTGTGCAGCTTTCAGAACTACACCAACTCAAGCCCTAGAAGTTGAAGCTGCAATCCCCCCGATCCACCTCCATTTAGATTACCTGGAGAGAAAAGCTGGCATCCACTTAAATAAACTAAGTATAACAAACCTAGTCTTACATCATCTTCCTCCTGCTTGGTCTCATTCCAGATACTCAACCTACCAACAGAGCACAGATCACCCTTTCAAAGGGACTACTCAGCTTCTCCAGATAGTAGTGCATACAGACCACACTCATGAACAAGTCTTTTCATTCCTCCTCCCTCCCTGGCGAAAAACCCATGCTGATTATTCAAACAGGATCACAATTCAAGACAAAGCTACCAAAAAAGACAAAGCTATGTCGGATCACCTACTGTTAGGGCACACAATCACACTCAGGCGATAGACCCTTAAGCTAATGAAGAGATCCGGAAGCTAAGGTAATATTCAACTGAAGTAGATCTACTACAGAAGACTAGTATTTATATTACCAGACCGTCAGGTACCGTTCTCATGGTACCTAACCGATATTCACACATTGTCCTAATAATAGAGTTAAAGGTATCACACGTTATGTCACAGAAGAAGAGGAAGGGAAGTATAGGAGTGCGATCAGAAAGATGTCGGCTCTTAGGTGGGAACCTACTCACGTCACTAAGCACTGCCCCAGGAGTATCCCCTTATACCTACACTCTATCTCACCTCTTAAGACATCTATGAACCACATCATAATCTATACTGATGGCTCACAAAAGGTGATAAGCAAGAGGACACACAGAATAGGCACTGCAGCAGTAGGTTTCCACCAGGGGAAAGAGATTTTTAAGAGAAAAATTGGCCTAGGAGGCACAGCAGAGATATATGATGCCGAACTAACTGGTCTAGTACTAGGCCTCAAAGCTGCAATATCTAGTGTAGAATCCCTACCCATGATACACCACATTCATATATATGCCGACTGTAAGAAAGCTAAACTCCAAGCCAGAATAAAGCCAACTGCTCTTTGTTCAGCGTGTGGGAAAGATGGCGAGTTCAGAGGGGAAAGTGGTCTTAGGGTTTTTTTTGTTGAAGGTCCCAAAAGATCTCTTTATTTTTGTGTTGTGTCACTTTTACTATTCTAGCTTATGTAATAAGTAAGAGTGTTTTTTGCTAATTAATTAAATAATTAAATGATAAAAGTGAAAATAGTAATAAATGAGATGCACAGAGGAATATAATCAAACTAGGGAAAAAAAATGAGAAAAGGAAGAACTATCAGCATTCTGCAGGTAGCCCAAAGGCTACCCCCACAAGCGATTGACAAAGAGAACTCGATAGAGTTCTCATTAGATTTTCTACACTACTTATACAACTACTACATGGTTTGTACACTATTTTCCCATGCCTATCATGTGACTCATCATGTGATGTGATGCTGTGACTTCCTGTTATGTGACTGTGACTGTGTGATACTTGTGATGTGACACTTCCCTGCACTTCCTTCTATGTAGTAAGTCCAAGATAAAAGAAAAGAAAAAGAAAAGAAAAGAAATATAGATAATGACTTAGCTGTTTTGCCAAGTCATGACACCACCCCCCTCTTAAGTTTCCTCGTCCCGAGGAATTTTCTACAACTCATAGTATGGGTCAGCCATGTTGTCCATTTCATCATCGTCTTCTTCTGTCTATTCTCTAACTCCTGATTTTTCCTCCTCGATTTCTTCTTCCTCTGGAATCATTTTCATTGTCTCTCTTTTCATGGGTTTCTTGCCCTTCCATCATTTCCAGTTCTTCTCCATTCTTCCCTAATATTCTTGGTCATATCGCTTGTCTGACCACCTATATAGTTTCTTTGCCGTAAATCTTCCTGGCAGTTCTCCCCATCAGAATGTTCCCTTTTCGCGCTCTTGCCACGCCATGTCTTCCATGTCTCGCCGATACTCTTTCTCAAATTCTTCGATTGCTTCTTTTGCATTCTCTAAATTCTCCCTTCCTTTCCAGGTATCCGACTCCGCCATAAATCCTTTCCAACGTACTAAATACTTATTTTTCCCTCTAACCTTCCTCTTATTTAGTATTCATTCCACCTCCCATTCTTCTTCCCCTTCAATTATGACTGGAGCCAGTTGCTCCTTTCTTTGTTCTTTTACTTGTCCTACATATCGTCGTACTCTACTAACATTAACTACTGGGTGTATTTTTACTGTGCTAGGTAGTTCTAATTTGACCACGTTCAATGATATTATTTCTTTGACTCTGTAAGGACCGACAAATCTCTCTGTCAACTTTTCTGTCCTCTTCTCAACCATCTGATATTTCAAATCCTTGGCACTGAGCATGACCAAGTCTCCTACTTTATACTCATCTGCATCCGATCTCTTCTTGTCTGCATACTTCCTCATATCTTCCTACGCTTTTCTTAGCGCTGCCTTTGTCTCTTCTTGTATCTCCTTTATTTTCTCTACAAATTTTTCTGCTCTTGTGTATTTTCCTTTCTTCCTTTCTTCCTTTCTTCAAACCCCATCCTGGGATCTTGCCCATAATTTGCCTTAAAGGGCAACGTCCTGGTACTCGAGTGCGCTTTATTGTTGTACACAAACTCTGCCGTTCCTAACCATTCTGGCTATTGCTCTTGCCTGTAATCAATGAACATTCTCAGGTACTGTTCCAACTCCTGGTTAATCCTCTCTGTTTGTCCGTCTGTCTGAGGGTAGAACACCGTCGACAATTTACTCTTGATCCCCAACATCTCATTTAACTCCCGCATTAACCCTGCCGCAAATTGTGGTCCTCTATCTGATATGATACTTTCAGATAAACTATGTAACTTCCACACATTATCCCTGAATAACCTGGCCAGTCCTTCTGCTGACGTTTTCTCTGTAGTAGGTATGAAATATACCATTTTTGTCAATCTGTCGACTACTACTAAGATCGAGTCGTATCCCTGAGCTAAAGGCAACTTTGTAATGAAGTCTGCCGATATATGCATCCAAGGCTTCTCTGGTATTGAGTTTGGTATTAATTTGCCAGCTGGTTGCGATTCTTGTTTCATTAGCAGGCATCGCACTCTTCCACATATCTCTTTACCTCCTTAGTTACTCCCGGCCACCAGAAATTTCTGGTTACCAGTTCTACCATCTTCTACTGCCCCCCATGTCCTCCTATCAGCGTATCATGGTGTAGTCTAATGATTTCTGCCCTCAACTTTTCATCTTTTGGCACATAGACCTTCCCTTCTTTATACATGATGCCGTCTACCTCTCTCCACTCTTCATCTCTCAACATCTTGACCCCTGCTCGCTTCATTTCTTCTACCGCCTTTACTACTTCGTTATCCTTCACTTTTGACTTCCTAACTTCCTCTAGTAGATCTATTCCATCTACTATAATCTCTACCACTTCTGTCTTCCTTACCTCTAACCATTCTGGCTTTACCAACGTTTCATCCTCGTTATTCTTTTCTACTCCAACCTCCTAGTCTGGCCTCCTGCTAAGGCTGTCTGCTTTCCCCATCTTACTTCCTGGAACATGTTTTAACGTAAAGTCAAATCTAGATAGGTACAAGGCCCATCATGCTTGTCTTCGATTCAATTTTTGCACTTTCATGAAATATTCAAGATTTTTGTGATCTGTCCAAATCTCAAATTTAACTACTGCTCCTTCCAGGAAATGTCTCCATACTTCTAGGCATCTGACTATTGCCAACATTTCTTTGTCGTGAATCTCATAATTTCGCTCTGTGTCGCTTAGAGATTTTGAAATGAAGGCAACTGGTCTCCATCTGTTGTCTGGGCACTTCATTGAGAGTACTTCTCTAGTAGCGTAATTCGAAGCATCCGCTTCTACTCTAAACTCTTTGTCTAAGTCTGGAGCTGCTAATACTGGTTTCGTCGTAAAGACTTGTTTTAACTCGTCAAATGCCTTTTGCTGTGCCTCCTCCCATCGCCACTTCTCATCCTTCCTTGTCAGCATATTCATTGGTCGAGCTACTCGAGCAAAGTCTTTTATAAACCTCCTATAGTAGTTTGTGAGGCCTAAAAATTTCCTAATGTCTTTTACGTTCTTTGGCTCTGGCCAATTCAACACTCCTTCCACCTTCTTCTTTTCCATTTCTATTCCATCGGGTCCTATAACCACCCCTAAGAACTCTATCTTCCTCACCTTCCACACACACTTCTCTGGCTTGATATACAAGTCATTTTCTTCTAACCTCCTCAGTATTTCCTCCATGATTTCATCATGTCCCTCCTCTGTCTCTGTTCCTACTAACACATTATCCACAAATGCTGCTATTTTTCCCTCATTTATCAGGTCTCTCAGGATCTCATTTATCATCGCCTGAAATGTGGCTGGTGAATTTGTCATCCCGAAAAACATAACTGTTGGCTCGAAGGAACCGATATGCGTTGTGAACGCTCCCTTTCACTCGTTTCCTTCTTTTATCCTTATGTTATTGAATCCTCATCTAAGATCCATTTTTGTAAAGACTTTCTTACTACCCATATTGTCAATCAGCTCAGTGATTAGTGGTAGTGGGTAGTTATTCTTCACTGTCTGGCTGTTTAGATTTCGGTAATCCATAACCATCCTCTTGCTCCCATCCTTCTTGCTTACAGAGAATACAGGTGACATCTGAGGCGACTTCGAGGGTCTAATGTACTCTTTCCTCAACTGATCTTCCACAAAATTTTGGACCTCTCCCCTCTTATTTTTGGAGAGAGGATAAATTCTTTCCTTTTATGATTTAAACATCTTCTTGAGATCTATAGCGTGATCCCAAATTTTTCTAGTTGGCATCCTCTCTGACTCCACCTTTCCAAACACCTTTTTCCACTTCAAAAATTTCTTTGGGACCATCTCCTCGATTTTCCTGTGGTC
>Ga0157360_1000405_pt1 | contig 16355 bp, 15 predicted proteins | sample AttlaeALBM1_FD_111483 | JGI IMG/M metagenome (GOLD analysis project Ga0157360, IMG submission 111483) | Fungus gardens microbial communities from leaf cutter ant in Ribeirão Preto, State of São Paulo, Brazil - Atta laevigata ALBM1 | ecosystem: Host-associated > Fungi > Mycelium > Unclassified ... | reverse complement strand
TTTTTTTGTTATTTATTTTTATTCTATTGTTTTTCTTGTTTTTGTTTTTTATTTTTTTATCTTCTTTTTTTTTTTTTTTCTTGTATAAGAGAAGTATTGTTCCTAATATGAAGTTCTAGTCTTTTAATCCTTCTTCTTCTATCTCATTATATATTTCTTTTAGTATTTTTGCTATGTTTGCTATTGGTTTTTTGGGGTTTCTTGATCTTTCACTGTCTTTAAAGTCTTTATATTCTTTTATCCATTCTTTGTAAAATTTGTATGGGATTCCATTGAATCTGGGGGCTTTTCCATTTTGGCTTTCTCTTATAGCTTTCTTAATTTCATATTCATTTGTTGGTTGATTTAATTTGTGTTGATCTTCTTCTCTTAGTTTGTTGGTTATGTTTCTTAGTGTTTCGTTTATGCTCTGATTATCATTATTTTGTCTTTCTGGTGCTTTTTGTAGGGATTGGTGGTATTCAGCTGCCACTTTGCACATTTCATTTGTGTCTGTTATTATTTTTCCATTCTTATTTTATAGGGCTTTTATTATGGATGGGTCTTTTTTGTCTTTTTTCAAATTAAAGAAGTACTTTGTGCTTTTCTGCCTCTCTTTTATATATTTTGCTTTAGCTATCATTTGTGCTGTTTTAATTCTTTTTTTGCCATCATTGTTTAGTTCTTTTATTATTTTAATCATCTTAGTTTCTTTATGTGAGTTATTGTTGTTGCTTCTTCCTTCTTTCATGAGTTTCTTTTGTAGGTCATTTTTTCTTTTTGTTAGCATTCTTCGTCTGTTAATTGATTCTTCTTTTCCTATTCTTTTTATTTCTTTTTTTGTTTTCATCCATATCTCGATTTTCAATGTTTCTTGGTTGTTTATGTTATTTATTTTTTCTTCTGTTGTAAGTAGTAGTTTTCTTATTCTGTTCTTGAATGGGTTCCATTTGATTGTGTCTTCATCTAATTTCCATATTTCTTTTCCTATGAATGGAAGGCTTATGTTTCATATTGTGGTGGTTATTATCTAGTGGTCTGATATGCCATTAGTTTTCTTCTATTATCCAATTTGCTATTGAGTCGTATATTTCTTTGATCGTATATATTCTGTCTAATCTTGCTAGGCTTTTTTCTTGTGTATATGTAAATTGTCTTTCCAATTTATTTTCTTTTTGCCATCCATCTATTAATTTATATTCATTTGTTATGTTAGTCCAATTTTCACTTATTCTGTTATTATTTTTATATGGGGGTGATCTATCAAGGGTGTCTGTTACAAAGTTGAAGTCTTCTGTTATTAGGTTATTTGGGTTCTCTATTTTCTTTATATGTTCTTTAATTTCATTTATAGTTTTAATTTTTTCTTTCTGTTCATTTGGCATATACACATTCATTATTGTGTATTCTTGTTCATTTCTTTTTATTTGTATGGTCAAGACCCTTCCTTTTATTATCACTGTGTGATTCCATTGGTTTTTTGTTTTGTTTTTTATATAGTCATTATTAATTATGAAGGCAACTCCTGCTTTGCTGTTACCATTATTACTGATTATCGTTATTCTTGGGTTTTCTTTTATTATGTCTTTTTCTTCTTTTTCTTTTAGTTTTGTTTCTTGAACTGCAAGTATTGTAATTTTCTTGAGTCGTATAGTTGTTACTATGTCTTTATATTTTGATTTCTTATTTGAATATCTTTTCTCTTTTATATTGAGGGATGCTATTTTCCATGAGTCTATTTCATTTGTTGGTCTTATTGTCATTCTTTTTTTGGTTGTTTGTCTTTGGGGTTCTTGTGTTACTCTCTCAGTTACCAAACCCCTACAAATAGTGGTGGAGATGGCTCTCGCTGTTGTATTCTGGGGTCTAGAGCCATGGGTTGACCCCAGGCTCATGGGTTTGTTTGTGTTTATACTTCTCCTCCATGTGCCAGGAGAAGCAGATAGTGCATTCACCCTGATGTCACCGTCCGTGGCTCTTTTCTGTACCTCCAGACAGCTTGCACTTCTGAGATTGTAATTTCTTATCATCTCTTTTGGTTATTCACATTTTAAGCACTTGGCAAAGTCTAGAACTTTGAGTCCAGGGTCCACGACAAGAGGTGCTCCTGGATGTGTTTCCTTCCCCAGGATACCTTGATCTTTTGTTGCTGTCATTGTCATGACTTGGCAAAACAGCTATGTCAATATTTATATTTATATTTATTTTCTTTTAGTTATATTAGAACACATGAGATACTAGCTACAAAAATGCTTCTTTCACTCTTATTTCCATTATTGATGGTAGTACCTGAGTATAGTATAGCAAACCTAAACTTTATAAACACAGATATTATCATGCTCCCTACCAGCCTTGAATGCACTAGTGAAAGACCTACCAACACCACTGTCAACATATAGTGTAGACAACCTATGTTCCAAGTCAATGCAAGAGGTTTATGTAGTACCTTCTTCTCTTCTATAGACTCCTCTCCTCTTTTCCAAAATGGACTATACAGAGCAAATTGCTGTGCAAAATAATATGGACATCAAGGTAAATAATCCTCTTTCTATCTATGGTTCAAAGCAACCTAACCTTCAACTTCATTCCTCCAGTACCTCAATCTATATATGCCAACAATACAGAGGTGTCTAACTATTCACCAGCTTTAGAATATGAAGTCTTCACAGAACTCTCTCCCCTGGTTGTTATCCCATACAATACTGACATCCTAGCCAATCTAAACCTCTGGAATGGTAGTTTTGTAGCTATCTTCCTCTTTGGAACCAAAAAATTCCTTCAAAGAAATGTATGCAATATAGTGTGCTTACTCCAATGAATAGTGTCCTTTCTTAAGCAAAAAAACCTTGAAGGCTACTGTAAGGGGACAACCCTAAGATCGCTTAGATAACCTGGTAGGGTTCGCATCAGCTAGCGTTCCCATAGATCCTCAGAGTCTGTGGTCTATAGTTCCTTTCCCTTTAGTTCGGGTCTCCATCACAGTACTACATAGCCATATCTGATAGTGTAGTTATTATTGTCCTGATGTAGGTGTCCATAGTGACTGGCGCACAGACCAGGCTAGTCTAGTATAAGTAGCTAGTAATGTACAGTAGAATACCTTACCTCAACAATAGTTTGAGCTCCTGGGCTACTCATTGCTCTAACTTAAGATGCCTGCTTTACTATACTGCAGTGTGACTGGGTGCCTCACCAAGTGTGCCCCTTACAGCTACAATGGAAATAACATTTTCCAACTTGACCACTTTAGTTAGAGAGTCTGCTTGGTTGTTTATCTTTACCATCTTCAAATTAGGCTAGGACCAGTTGAACATGTTGGGAGAAACCTCAATCTGTGACAAAGTTATATCATAGTTTGTCAAGAACAAAGCTTCTCAACCTAATTCAACCAATCCTAATAGTCTCTCTATCAGAAAGGTCCCTTTTCAAATCTCTTCTTATCTCACCAAGGATCAACTTAAGAGATCAAAAAACTATTAGGCTAGACAAACTACCAAAGGTACTATCAAATCTCTACCAACTAAATCATTTGCACAGGTCATAGCCTCAGTAGCAAATATCCTAAAAATAAAAGAAGCATTTCCTGCCTTATCAGACAAAAAAATTATCAAAATCCACAATGCAACATTTACTAAACTTATCATATTCTGGAAATCTGACAATTATGTAATCTATTTCTCCTAATAATTTTTCTAAAAATTAACAATAGTAAAATAGCATAGTAAACTACTCTTATTTAGTTCTAATACTTTTCCTGTCTATCCCAGTTCCTATTCTACTCCCTTAGAACCTCTTTTCTGACAACTTCCCTTCACTCCAAAATATGCAACCAACCTCATGACCAGAGACCGGAGCACAACATATAAGTTGAAGCTAAGGTCATTTATCAAGTTGTATTCCACTCTAATGTCTTTTCCTTCTGCCAGAGTCCTCTCTTGGGATTTATACCATTGCTAAGTATTATTTATTCTCTGAAATAGTACAGTACATCCATTCCAGAGTATAATTCTATTTATAACTTCTCTCCTCCGTCCCTGACAAAACTGGCCAGCAAAAAAAGAAAAATCTAGACAATAACCAAGAGCCTCTTCAGAAAACAAACCATTGTTTTTCTTCTTGACAAACACATTGAAAACATTATGAAAGATACCAGCTCTCACATTCACCACATCAACAATCTCCTAAAAACATCAAGTCAACCCTATATACTAAATTTATCTGACCTTGTGCAAAAGATATTTCTATTGCAACTAACAATGTTCTAGCCTCTAGCAACCTTACTACAATAGAGCAATACTTCAAGTCAATTAAAGGAATTAATAACAATAAAGTCTTAGTCCTTTGTCTCCCCTATGTCGCAGAGTGATATTCTTGTTATGGAATGACATCAAGTTGTCTTGGAAACTCTATCTGCTGGAGCATTTGTTTCAGATATTTACATATAAAAATGGGAATGTAGTTATAGTTTAATTAAGTCTTTCTGTTTTTCCCTCTTTTTCCCTGTGTGCAATTTATTTTGCTGTGACACCCTAGTCTAAGTTCTATCTCAAAATCATAGACATTCTTTATACTCAATCTACTAGTAACAATCTCACTAGCAATGACATCACCAATTTCATCAGTTATGCTGGTTTCTTTGAATCAATCTCCTTTGTATCAAAACTGAGAGTTATCAAAGCCTCTCCTAAGTCAAACATGACTATTATGTGGCTCAACATCTGGGATTCTTAGAACAAAACAAAAGCCAAACTACTCATCAATCATTCATTCAACTATGGTTACCACATAGCCACCATTAGAGGTACTAGCATGAACTCTAGTATCCTACAATGTCACAACTGCTAGAAGTGAGGATACTTGACCTTCTCATGCAGAGCTTATGGGTCAAAATGTCAAAAATATAGTAGCCCTCACAAACTCAAATATCACAGGGAGATGGCATAGTGTTGTAAAGCTAATCCCAAAACTAACCTTTCTAGATTAGAAACTAAGCCAAGTAAACTGTGCTCACACACCTTCAAATGCATCAACTGTAAGAGCAAACACATGGCTAATGACAACAAATGCCTGTTTTGGAAACACTACTTCAATTGCAAGTGGCACACAAAAAAAGCCCAAGAAGCTCAAGAAATCAAAGCTAACTCAAACTCACCTAGCTGTAGGCAATAACAAACAATAAATAAGCACAATCTTCAAATTTTTTCTCAGAACATTAGAAAAAACAAAATTTTAACCAATACTATCCTAGAAACACAAAAATATATATCTGACATAATATTTATCCAGGAGCCTCTTAGGTTCCTCATATGCCATCTTTCAAGCCACACAAACCCAATTGATGATCCTCTATATGGTGCACCAAACTACCCCAAATAGACTCTGTTCATACAAAGCAACACATTACAAGAAAACTATCCATGTGTTACTACCTATATCAACAAACAGACATTATAGTTAAGATTCACTCTTTGTACAGATCTTATCAACCACCATGATATCAATGTTCTGGCATTTCATAATGACCAAAATATTAACTTCATTATCAACATTTATTCTAATAGCAACAAAATAGCTCTTGAAATATTATATTGCAATATCAAAAACATAAGGATTATGGTAGTCATGACAGGTGATTTCAATATCAGGGATAGCAACTGGGATCTAAACTTCCACCACCATTTTATTCATATCTAGGATCTACTCACTATCACTGACAGTTTAGGGTTGGAACTCTCTTATCCTTCAAATCCAGGCCCTACAAGATACACTAATAACCTATGTGACATCAACTCCATCCTCAACTTAGTATTCCTATCACCCAATAACTTTGGGTTTGGCCAGCATACTCTCTACTCCAAAATGTAAAAACTCTTGGATTATGTTTCCCTCATCATTGAAGTAGAAATAAAGATTGATGTCATAATCTGATCTATTAAAAAAGACAGTGATGACAAAAAGGAATTTGTTAAATCATTGAAGAAAGGTCTTAAGCTTCTTAATACTTCATCTATTACAAGCAAAAATAGTCTTCAAGCAGTTATTATCTAGCTGGCTTCCATATTCAAAGATGTATAGATGCTATACTCTAAGCTGAAACATATCACAAAATGCTCCAAGGAATAGTGGAACCAAGAACATACCAACAGCCCTAACAGCTACCATAAACAGAGAGACCTACAAAGCTGGAAGGTATACAAACAAAAAGTAAAAAGAAAGTTCTTTGATGATAAAATCTACAAAATAGCCTCCTCAAATAAGCAATTATAGAATCTCATAAATTGGATAAAAAAGAAATCTTTCCCAGCCATTGAGTTTATTATGTTTGAAGGCCAACTATGCAACACACTCACTATGGACAGCTCTTCATAGCTCATACAATTCAGCAGAAAACTGTCCCATTAACACTAGCTTCCTGAACAAACTTTCTTAGTCAGACATGCTTGAGTGGTCTTTCTTCTCAAACCAGGAATTTAGAGACACAATAGCTAAGTGCTCCTCTTCCTTTACCTCCAGTTTTAACCACATCTTTTAGAGACACCTGAAACTACTTATTATAGATGACATCTACCTCAAAAAATTGTGTATATTGCTAACACATGCATTAACCTTATTATACCTTTGCCAGTATCATTGTTGACATCTGTTATATACTAAAGCCATTATCTGGAACTCTTTAAATAATTGATTAAGTAGTTTATACTATATAGTTTTATAGACCCCTAATGTAAGACTTTAGCCAAGACAACTCAAATTTACTTCAAGTCTGAGTTGACAAGGAGAACTTGGTAAAGTTCTCATCTATTTCTTGTATACTACTTATACAACTACTATATGGCCTGTGTACTATTTTCCTACATGTGACTCCATCTTTGTGTGATATCTGGACATATGACTATGATATATGATATTGTTATGTAATACTTTCCCACACTCCTTTCTTGTATAGTAAGTTCAAAAAGGAAAAAAAAAAGAAATATAAATAATAACTTAGCTATTTTACCAAGTCATGACATCTAAGTACTAACACTTCTCAAACAAAACCTTAGTCTTGTTCTTGACTTAGCTGACTTTCTTTGTTGGTCTCTCTGTTCTTGTCATATTATCTAGTCAATAAAAGAGTTTCTTTTCTCTGAATCTTCTAAGGCCTAGACTTAACAAACCTAAAGTTCTGGCCTTTATATTTCAAGATAGCTACAATAGTCATTATACCCAAATCCAATAAAGAATCTTATAATATACCTAAGTTCTTCTGTTTCATAGTTCTTCTTAATACTATTAGAAAACTCATAGAGAAGGTCATCAGTAATTACCTTTAGTTTCATATGACATTAAATGGCTTTCTTAACCTAAACTAACTCAGCAGCATCAGACAATGATCTACTATTGATACAGGCCTATACCTCATGCACCTTACTTACACAGGGTGGACCAAGCAGTGTCTTACAAATGTAATAACATTTGACATAGCCTAATTCTTTCTCTCTCTCAATCATGCTTTTCTCAATAACCTATACTTAGAATGGGTTTTCCTTTCTATTTTTTAACACTAACATTAGAGTGGACTAAGGCTTGGTACTTTCCTCTATCATTTCTGCTATCTACTTGGCTATAAGGGGACTACTCTAGTATTGCTTAGATTACTTGGTAGAGTTCGTATCAGCTAGTGTTTCCATTGATCCTCGGACATCCGCAGTACCCTGTACCCTTCCCTTTGGTTCGGGTCTTCATCATAGATACTAGATAACCATATCTGGTAGTGTAGTTATTATTGTCTGGTACATGTGACTATAGTGACTAGTGCACAGACCAGCTAGTCTAGTATATATAGCTAGTGATGTATGGTAGAATACCTTACCTCAACAATAGTTGAAGCTCCTGGGCTACTCATTGCTTCTACTTAAGTCGGCTCTTTCACTGTACTCGAGCACAATCAGGCGCTGCCTCCAGTGGTGCCCTTACATTGGCTCTGATTATAAAAACTTTGAAAAAAGAAATAAAAAATCTAAAAGAAAAATTTCTATAGATATCTTATCTTTTGTTGACGATGGTCTTTTAATTGCTTAGAAGAAGAGTCATGACCTTTTTTTATCTTTTCTTCTTTGTAGCTACAATATCATGTCAAAAATTCTCCTAGACTTTGGCTTAGTCATAGAATACAGCAAATCTAAGGTGTTCTACTTTATGAGACCTTGATACCCCCAACCCACCCATTGATCTTACATTAGTTGATAGTCCCATCCTCATTTCCAAACCAATCTGGTAGTATCTAGGCTTTCTTTGATAGAAAGCTTACATTCTACTATTATATTCACTTCTATACTACTAAATGCCTTTCTACTCTAAATGCCATGAAGTCCCTGGGCAACTCATCACAAGGAATTCTTTCTATCTACTATCCAAAAATGACTGTTATATAGGACATGTATACTCTCTATTGTATTGTATAGGTTCCAACTGTGGTTCTTTAAGAAAACTCCTATTTTAAAAAACCTGTCAAAATTAAAAAAAGATGTAACATAGAGCTGTCCTATGGATTACAGGGACCTTTCATATATTACCTTCAGAGGGTATTGAAGCCATTGCAGATCTCATTCTTATTGCTCTTCATCTAAGAAAGCTCAATGGATGTTATTATCTCTGATATGTCTCAATATCCCCCTCTTATGTAATTAACTTACTATTGGATGATCAACATACCAAAGACTACCCCTCATAGGTTCTCAACATTCAATCTTACACCAAAACAGCAAACAAAACTCAAAAGCCTCATCAAAGACATTAATGAATGTCTGTCAGAAATTACAAAGTACTTATACTCTTTACCAAATATTCTTTCTTAGTTTAAGAGTAGTTGATCATTTTTCTAGTAAAATAACTTTTCACTTCTTCCTCTCTGCTAACAACATAGACCTTCACAAACACATTCAAAATCTCAATCATATCTTCTACCAATTATAAACTAACTTCCACAGTGCCACTATCAGCAATGATAGCAGTATCAAAAATCTAATATAACAATAGCTATTGCCTACATCTAGAAAAACAACTCCACTACTAAACAGTTCTAAATCCAGACAATGAATGTTATTTCTATTGAAGCTAAACTAATAGCTATTCATATTGGCCTCATTCTTGCCATGGAAAACAATAACACCTATAATATCATAGTCCTCACTGACTTTATCTCTGCTGCTAACAAGGTCCTTGAATCCCACATCAATGCCTTTCAGAACATTATCATAATACTTGCTTCTGGGATAAAATCCTTCTTGAAAAGGGACAAGAGAAATGCCATCTATTTCTGGTACTATCCCAGCAAAGCCAAATGAACTAGATATAAGCTAGTTGACAACCAAGTAAAAGTAGCTATTAACACACTGACTCTCTCTAGCAGATGTTCTTACTTGTTTAGTAAAAAGAAGAAATGTGATGATATTCTCAAGAAATGGCAAACCCTAGACTTTAAAGATGAAGAAGAGCATGTCATTAAGCCTATATACATAAAAGGGAGATTGTTGTTAAGTTAAGAACAAATAGCACAAAAGGTGGGGGAAACTCATTGCAAATATGCAATGTTCTTCATTACTAGGTAGATGTAAGGGGACCTCTCACACACGACTCTGAAGCCTGTACTAGTCCTCCAGAGTGACCTTGTAGCTGATCAAATATTACTACATAATATTTGGTCTTACCCCCATTGTTCTAAGCACATTCCATTGCCTCCTAGTGCTCTTTCATTGTTTGGACCCTGGTTACCAAATACAGGGACACGAGGACACTGTAATATATATATTGTAGATTGTTCCCTCCAGGAGCCTCATTTAATTTTCTGAGGAATCTCCTAGAGGTAGGTTGTAACATATGTCATAGACTATAATTTAACTGAGGAATCTCCTGGAGTGCTCTGCTCCAGTTGCCCTTACAGTAGACTATTTATACTACATAAAACAATTAGACATAAAACAATAAGGAGTCACATATATTGCACAGGCTTATATAATATCCAAATTCTAACAATTGTAGCTCCCATCTATTGGATTTACTAACTCTCTGTGTGTTCAGATGACCATAGACCATGCCCATACTACCAGAAGTTCTTTCTATGCTTTTTTACCAGCTGTTCCTGTAGTAGGGCTGAAATACAAACTTATGAATATATTGTCATATAGTATGACCTACATGATCTGTCAATGAGGCTATGCAACATTGTTATTAGTAGCTTTGTTTACCTTCTCATAGACAATCTAACAGCCTTCAGCTTTGACAATAGATAACTATCCCATGCAGTGTAGCTCTAAAAGGAGCAAAATCTCTTTTTTTTCTCTTCTATTTATTAGCTTTTGTCTTCTATTCATTGTAGCATACTATATTTAAGTAGGTACTCTGTATCTGCCATGGCCTGCCTATGAGCTTTGTGTAATAAATTGTTGATTTAAAAAAATGAGATACTAGCTAGGGTTAGGGTTAGTATTGTGTATAAGTAGCTTCATAAATCTAACAAGAACTTTATTGAGTTTTTCTTGTCAACTTGGACTAGGAGAGTACCTAAGTCATCTCAGGCTAAGTTACTATAGTTATCATTATTGACTTCTGAGACAAGAAATATTGGAGAGATACAAAAAAGCAATAAAGTAAAAAGAAAATATACTAGTAGACACTAATTTACAAACTGGATAATTACAATGTAACTATACAAGTATATGTATAAAGTCTAGAAAAAGAGAAATATAAGTATATTATAAACTATTATAATTCTACAGGAGAAAAGAAAACTAGAAATTACAAAGAAAGAAAAAACAAAAACAATAATAATAAAGAAATGATTAAAAAAAATAAAAAAGAAACTCTAAGTTCAGATATATTATTATAAATAAATCTGAATTAACTTTACTTACTGACTGATTTACTAACTAATGAACTATGCTGACTATTTTATAAAATAAGCTATTATTTAGTTGACTCATTTACTATATTAACTACTTACTAATTTATCTATTGACTCATTGGGTATTTTAACTGACTGTCAGAGTTTACAACCAATATTAATAATAATATCACTAGTTTTACTAAACACTATGTACAAATTACACTTTGTTTTAAATTTATCATTACAACTAGTAATCACTCTTTCCTATAATACTAACTGACATATCTATTGACTATGAAAACTGACTTATTAACTCATTTACTTATCACTCAAACTACTATAGAAATTAATCTTAAGTGTTAGAGATTTTCCCATCTACTAATAATTATCAGATGATCATATCATATTATATAATTAAAGTAGAAACTTGGACACAAAGAGTTTTTTCTGGCTTCTTCTTTCTCTTGTACCACCGTTTCACATAGTAGTGCCCAGTAGAGAATTAGTGAATACATTTTCCTTTTCACAATTCACCAATAACATCTCAAACAATAGTAACTCACACCAAGACCTCTCTTCAATGGACATTGAGGACGATCTCTAAAGCCCAATAAAAACCACCAAAGGTCTTAGTCTATTGAATCTGGAGCTTCATCTGTAGACTATGCTGAAAGGATACAAGCCCAGAGCAACAAATCTTAGGCTGAACAACTCAAAGAAGAAAAACAGTCGAACTCCTCCTAGGTCAACATACCTCATGTTAATAGCAAGACCAATTTATTTACCTCAGACCCTCATTGTAACGGTTCGTCTTCATTTATATGATGGAATAGTGATGTAGTAGATGAAGGAGACCATGAGGTGATGACGTAGTATAGAATAGAGAATACGAAGTATATATAGTAGTCAGTAAAGGTAGTAGAACCCTAGTTTCGTCCTAGTTTATATAATTTCTTTCTAACTCAAATACCAGGTTCTAAGGGAGTTTGTAACATAAGGACGAAACTACCAAATATTCATATCACTTCACACTCATATCATAATTCCACTTGCCATTATCACAGCATTCTTGACCACTATCATCTCTCTATTTTTCAATTCCATATTCAAGGCCCGGACGAGTCTAAAGGCTGAAACCAAAGAAGTCTATGCCACAAATGTTCAAACCTTTATAGAAGAAGTTAGGAAAGATTTCACTGACAAACCAGCCAAAAGAAGAACAAAGAAACCTGATGATTTTGAAGAGAACCCTGATGAAGTAAGGGCTTGGTGCTGAAGAATAACGCTATTTTTTCAAAGTAACGATATCTCAAAGGAATTGGAGAGGATCGAAATGGCTTTAGGAAAGATCAAGAAAGGAAAGGACAATCGGGTCCAACAATGGGCAGATACTTAGATTAGGAAGTTTTTACCCTTCCAAAAGGAATGGAAAGGGACCAGCGGAGAACTCAATATATCAACCATGACCAATAAGCCCCCCTTTGACTCTTGGGAAAAGATGGCTGATGAAATGGCGTAGTTTTTCATATCCACAGAAACGCAAACTTATGCGATCGACAAATTGACCAAATTGAAGCAAGGAAATAGATTACTTGAAGACTTTTGGTCTGAATTTGTCACTTGGAAGGAACTCTCTGGATATAACGAGATGGCCTTAGTAGGCCTATTCAAGAAAGGAATTCATTCAGCATTGGCATGGAAATTAGTTGAGATTGGTCAATTAAGGAACTCAGACCTGTTGGATGAATGATATGAGAAGGCATTGAGTTTTGAAAGGTCGAGGAGGGAGGCAATTAAAGAATTCAGAAGAAAGAGAAATACAGAGAATTCAGGAGATGTGAGAAAGAAATCGGTTTTGGATATTCCAAGGCAAGACCCTAATGTAATAGATATGGACAGGCACAGGGAAATGAGGAGGTGTTACAACTGTGGAGAAATAGGTCATTTCGCTGCAAGGTGCTCTAAACCAAGGAAGGAGAGGAGAGAGAAAGTGAGGATTATAGAAGAGGCAAATGTAAGGGGCACACTTGGTGAGGCACCCAGTCACACTGCAGTATAGTAAGGCAGGCATCTTAAGTCAAAGCGATGGATAGCCCAGGAGCTTAAACTATTGTTGAGGTAAGATATTCTACTGTACATCACTAGCTATATATACTAAACTAGCCAGTCTGTGCACTGTTGCCATAGTCACATGCACCGGACAATAATAACTACACTACCAGATATAGCTATGTAGTATCTATGATGGAGACCCAAACTAGAGGATAATAGGAACTATGTACCACAGACTACGAGGATCCATGGGAACGCTAGATCATGCAAACCCTACTAGGTTATCTAAGCGACACTAGATGTCCCCTTACAACAAAGGAGGATTTTTCCTTGGGCAGGGAGTAAGCATCGACTTGTCTGCCTTAGTAGACTCAAAAGTTCGATTACCAGATGAAGTAATGAAAAACTTTTTAGACTACTTTGGTGTAAGAAAATATGAAGCAAATAAAGGCTACTTAACGGAATGGATAGCAAAGAAAATTTGATAGAGTGACGAAGAAGAAGCAATGGGCATACTAGAAGTATGGGCCTATAGTTCGAGAGAAGGGGAATGTACAAAAGAAAAGCTGAAGAAGTTAAATGAAATAACGGATGATGAAGTCCTAATAGCTCTCAAAGCACTGGAGGAACCCTCGATACTTAGGAAAATGGAAGATAAGTAATTAAACGTTCGGGTCAAGCTATCAACAACAGATACTTATAGAACATTTTACAAATGGGTCTTAGTCAACTCAGGAAGCTTAAGCTTGTGCATAAGTCGAAGATTCATAAAGGAAAACCTTATCAACACCTGCCCGCTACCGTTCTCAATCACCTGCTATAATGCTGATGGCTCGACCAACAAAGATGGAAGCATTACAGAAATCGTGGAGATAAACATGACTATCAGTGATCATCAAGAATTAATTCAGCTATCAGTAACCAACCTAGGCAGCCACAACCTATTCTTAGGGTATGACTGGATACAGAAGCATAACCCAACTATCAATTAGAAAGATTCTTTGATAAACCTTCAAAACTGTCGACAATAGTACAGAAAGATTTATGTTTCGAGAGAACCAGAGGAAGAAACAGAAGAAGAAATAGAAGAAGATGGAATAGAGAAGGGGGAGAAAGTGTTATTCATCAACTTAGAAGAAGAAGCGTGGAGGAGAGAAGAACTAAGTATCAGGAGTAGGAATAAAGACTTAAGAGAAGTGAAAGAGAATATTCCCAAAGAATACAAGGACTTCAATGACCAAGTCTTCAATAAGGCTGTCTTTGAAAAGCTACCAGATCGATCCAAATGGGACCACGCTATTGAGTTAATGCCAAACGCAACACTAAAAGACTGTAAGGTGTATCCGTTAAATGTCAAAGAACAAGAAAAACTCGATAAGTTCCTCAAAGAGCATCTGAAGTCAGGATAGGATGAATTCAACCCTCCAAGTCACCATGTGCAGCCCCCTTCTTCTTCATAAAAAAGAAGGATAGATCTCTACAACCAGTACAAGATTATTGATGACTTAACGAAGTAATAATAAAGAACAAATACCTGTTGCTGTTAATCCAAGAATTGATCGACAAAGTATGAGGAGCCAAATATTTCACCAAACTCGATATTTAATGGAGATACAACAATGTGAGGATCAGAGAGGGAAACGAGTAGAAGGCCACCTTCCAAACTAATAGAGGTCTGTTCAAACCTCTAGTCATGTACTTTGGCATGTGCAACTCACCAGCAACCTTTCAACTTATGATGGACACTCTATTCTGCGAGCTGATAATGTCAGGGAAAATCATAATCTATATGGACAACATCCTAATCTTCACTCAAACAATGGATGAGCATAAGAGCATAGTAAAGCAAGTCTTACAGATACTAGCCGACAACAAATTATCGCTCCATCTGAAGAAATGCAAGTTCCACCAAACAAAGATTGAATACCTTGGAGTCATCCTGTTGCAAGATACCATAGAAACTGATCCCACCAAGACAAAAGGGGTAGCCCAATGGCTGGAACCTCGAGACAAGAGAGAAGTACAACAGTTCCTAGGATTCTGTAATTTTTATCGCAGATTCATACTTGGGTTCACACAAGTAGCCAAACCGTTGACAGAGTTAACAGGGAAGAAAGTATGGAAGTAGCAAAAAGAAGAAAAGAGTACCTTCAATAAACTCAAAAACAAGATGACGAACTCTCCAACACTAGCCATCTGTAAGGGCACACTCAGTGAGGCACCAGTCACACCGCAGTAGAGTAAAGCAGGTGTCTTAAGTTAGATCGATGGATAGCTCAGGAGATCAAACTAATGTTGAGGTAAGGTATTCTACCGTACATCACTAGCTACTTATACTAGACTAGCCGGTCTGTGCACTAGTCGCTATAGTCACATGCACCGGACATTAATAACTACACTACCAGATATAGCTATGTAGCTCTATGATGGAGACCCGAACTAGAGGATAATAGGAACTATGTACCGTGGACTCCGAGGATCCATGGGAACGCTAGACTATGCGAACCCTACCAGGTTATCTAAGCGACACCAGATGTCCCCTTACACTATCCCTCATTTCAAATGAAGGATGCGACTAGAAACCGATGCCTCTGGATACACTATAGGAGGAGTGTTATCTTAACAATAAGAAGACAGCTTATGGAAACCCGTCACTTACCTGTCTAAAGCAATGAACGAGACAGAAAGGAACTATGAGATCTATGATTGAGAACTGTTGGCGATTATGGAAGGACTCAAACAATGGAGACAATATCTTATAGGAAACGATTAGTTTGAAATATGGACTGATTATAAAAACTTAGGATATTTCAAGAAACTGCAAAAGCTCAATTGTTGTCAAGCTCAATGGACGACAGAACTCCAAGAATACAACTTCCAACTAGTACACAAGCCCAGTAGCTCTCAAAAGAAGATAGACGTGTTGTCCAGGAGACCAGATCATAGCCAAGGAAAGAGCGATAACGAAGGTCAGATGGTGTTAAAGGAAGAATGGTTCAGGAACATCACAACCCAAGAAGGAGAGTTTTGGAAAAAGATAGAAGAAGTAGAAGAGTTTACAGAAGAAGAAGTGTGGGGAGCAGTAGCAAGATCGGAAGAAGGCTGGAGGAGAGAAGGAAAGATGATACTGTGAAAAGAAAGGATTTACATTCCAGATTCCGCCACACTTCGAGAAGAAATCGTCACCAGACACCATGACTCTAAACTAGTAGGACACCCAGGTTATACCAAAATGTATGAACTAATTACAAGAAATTATTAGTGGCTGCGAATGCTAGAAGATATAAAACAATACGTCACAGGTTGTGAAAGATGCCAAGCGAATAAACCCAACTGTCATGACTTGGCAAAACGGCTAAGTCATTATTTATATTTCTTTTCTTTTCTTTTTCTTTTCTTTATCTTGGACTTACTACACAAGAAGGAAGTGCAGAAAAGTGTCACGTCACATAGTCAC
>Ga0157360_1000404_pt1 | contig 16380 bp, 15 predicted proteins | sample AttlaeALBM1_FD_111483 | JGI IMG/M metagenome (GOLD analysis project Ga0157360, IMG submission 111483) | Fungus gardens microbial communities from leaf cutter ant in Ribeirão Preto, State of São Paulo, Brazil - Atta laevigata ALBM1 | ecosystem: Host-associated > Fungi > Mycelium > Unclassified ... | reverse complement strand
TCATCGCTCAGGCCGGTCAGGTTAAAAGTTTTACCGGGGATAACGCTAGCCAAAGCATTATTACGCGGCAGCTCGTTTAAGGTCATATTGAAAGATTTCATCGTTCTATCCTTTCGTTTCTTTCTATAAGGGTAACGGGGAGAGCCGGAAAAGGTTCCGCGAAAAAATAGAAAAAGTTTCGTTTTTTAGAGCGGAAATCCGCCGAACAAAAAAAGGCTATCGCCCAGGGAAAAGCGATAGCCCTAAAAGCCGGTTAGGCCGTTCAATACGGCCAGCCATACGGCCAACCATAAAGCGCCTTCGTCTCAGCGGCATGCCTTTCATTTTTCTCGGAATACTCTTTGATTACAGCATTAAAGGTAATCAAATAGACCGATTTATCGCCGTAAGTTTTCCGCTGGGAACGGTTTTGCCCAGCCTGAGCTTCGGCCGCCCGAGCGCGCCGTCTGGCTTCCAAAAATTGTTTATGCGTTACGGTTGAGGGTTTATTCATTACACTTTATCCTTTTCCAAGTTTCCTCATTCTTATACTATAACGGGGAGAGCCAGAAAAGGTTCCGCCGGGAACAGAAAAAGTTTCGCCCGATTCGGATAACCCGCCGGGGTTTATCGGCCGCCGTTTCCGCCTTATTTCCCATTATTTCCGTTTACGGTTTTATCCCGTTGGGGGATTTTAGCGCCGTATTTTGGCGTTTTTCGGGGGATTTGAAAATTTGGTCAAAACTTATTTTTATTAAAAATCGCAATTTGATAAAATTAAGTTTTAACGGAGTGAAATTTTTGCGGCCGGCCGAAAAGCGCCTTTTCGGGGTATATAGCCGGTTTTTGCGGCGTTATCCTCTTTATAAGCTATTGATTTTCTTTAGGAAATTTGGGGTATAACCATAGCTTCGGCGGCTCTTACGCGGCCGGCGGTGAAATTAAGCACTTAGTAATAATCCTAAGTCATTGATAGTATTTGATAAAACCTCTTTCTGCCTTATTTCCGCCTTATTTGCCTTATTTTCGCCGTATTTTCGCCTTATTTGGGGGATACCCCGCCTTATTTGAGGTATAGGCCTTAACCCCCTAATTTTATTATATATTATCTATATATTCTTCTCTAATATAACCAATATAACCATAATAACCATAAAAAACCAAGACAAAAAAATCAGCCGAATTTTGGCGTGAAAATGGGTAAGGCGCGTGATGGAAAAAACGCACTTTTTGAAAAATCCGTGTCAACCTCTGAAAAATTTTTGTCGCGATTTTTATGGTTATAATGGTTATATGGTTATATTGTAGTGGTTTTCCTTAATAAAATCAGCGACTTAACCCCTATACCCGAAATAAGGCAGCAAACCCCCAAATCAGGCGAAAATAAGGCGAAAATAAGGCGGATAGCGGTTTTATCAAATAAATCCAATAACTTAGCTTTCCGCCTAAAATAGCCCGTTTTCCCCCGAATGGTTATAACCATAGCCCCTAATAGCGAAAAACCCCCGCTGAATAGCGAGGGTTCTTTTGAGCCGTATAAAGGTGCGCCGTGATGAGCGGTCGCCCTTTCCCTTTAGCCGGATTCGCCGCTAAAGGCAAGAGGAAATACCCTTAAAGGGTTTTATCCCAAGCCGCTAAAGCTGGGTTTATACCGCTTAAGTCTTTCCCGTAGCGGTTATATAAAGCTTCCAGCCAATCGGGATAATAGCGCGCTAGGCTCTCAATATTCCATTCCTGGAATTTCTCCCAGCCCTCAGCCGGCGTATAGATTTCCGATTCCACCAGCCATTCCGCAAAAATAACCCGGATTAGAGCGGCTTCCGCATCTTCCTCGAACCAAAGCTTACGAGTTTTAAACGGCAGCAGCTCTTTCGCCGCTTTTTGCAGTTTTGCGCCGCCGTGTGAAGGGGACGAAACAAAGCTCAAAACCGGTTTACCCGAAGGACTAATCAAATGATCCTGCCAGTCGTCCGCTTCACCCCAAGGGGTAGAAGCTATTCTGCTCCCATACCAAGAGCCGCGTCTTGCTTTTTCCATCGTTAGATTTCCTATCTTTCCGTTGTCATCATAGGGATAACGGGGAGAGCCAGAAAAGGTTCCGGCTCTCCGCGATTCTTTAAGCGGCGGCTTTCGTCTCAACCACTTCAGCGTAAACCCCGAAGGAAACCGTCAAAAGATTACTCACAATTTTCTCTTGCGGGTCGACCGTCCTTATGATCCAATCTGGCGTATAGAGAGTAACTTGGGGGTTCTTAATGTGGCTCTCTCTGGCATAAGCCAAGATTTGAGCGATAATATCGCCCGTAGCTTGCCCGTATACGATGTCGCGAGCATTAAACATAACTTCCCCAGGAACCAGCTCGCGAGAGCCAAAACCATTATAAAGGGCAACTTCCTTTGAAGACGGCTTCACTCCGCCATCAATCACGCGAATCCCCGCACTTTTGAGAATTCCCTCAATACGCCAAAGCTGCCCATTGGCGAAAGCATTGATGTTTTTGTCATTGTTCAATTCACTCATTTTCCCAATCCTTTCCAGTTTTTCCCTCTTTCTATAAGGATAACGGGGAAAGCCGGAAAAGGTTCCGGCCGGAAAGGGAAAAGTTCCTTTTTTTTTAGAGTGAAAAATCCCGCTAAAGAAAAAGGCCGCAGCTAAAAAGCGGCGGCCTTTTTTCGGACTAACGATTAGCCATCGTATTAGTCCCGTTCCACCAAAACCGGCTGATTATAATGGGTTTTCTCCCCATCAAAATCCCCTTCAATGCTGGTAAAAATAGGCAGAAGTGTAATTTTTGATGTGCGTCTTTGGCTTTGGATATATTCATTGACGCGATTTTGTAAAACCCGCAGGTTGTCAGCGAATATGATATGATAGATAAACTTTACTTCAAGGTTCATTGTCTTTATCCTTTTCCAAGTTTCCTCATTCTTATACTATAACGCAGAGAGCCGGAAAAGGTTCCGGCCGGAATTAAAAGAAAATCCTTTTAATTCCAATCGTCCTCTCTCCAGCGGTCGCTTAAATCATAAGAATCGCCTTCAAAAACAATCTCGCCCTTTTCGTCATAAGCGCCGGCGGGAAGGTTCGTTTCGTAAGCCGTTTCATCGAGAAAGAAGTTTCTGTCGTCCCAGTCATTATTTACTTCGTAAATGACCTCAAGGGCTTCACCCCTTATACCTTCGGGAGAAGTTTCCCTTTCCTCATTAACGACAACGAAACCGCGATATTCCGGCCGGAGACCATCTTGGCCATCGCCCGCGTATTTCCGTTCATAATAATAGAATTTTTTCATCGTCTTTATCTCCGTGTCTCTATAAGGATAACGGGGAGAGCCAGAAAAGGTTCCGTAAAAAATAATAAAACTTTTCTCTATTTTCGCGGAACTATTCGCCGCTATCGCCGTTATCCCTATAGAGACACGGAGATAGAAATGACAATCTTGGATAAATTTTATAATGAGGGGAAAATTAGCGAGCGCCAATATAAGGCCGGCGTCCGTTATATTGAATTTTGGAAAGGCCAAAAAGCCGCTACCGACCCGAAAATGGTGAAAATCGCTGGCCGGTTCGCGATTGAGGCTTTTGAGAACGATAACCCGATTTACGGGGAAATCGTTCAGTGGCTGGTTCGCGATTTGTCGCTGGTAGAGTTTTATCTGGAGAGCGTAAAAGAAGCGCTGGATATTATCGCCGGGATATTTGAGGAAAAATAAAATGACCCTTTTTCTGTTATTGTTTATCTTACCGGTTATGCCGCCTGAGGGCTTAGTCGACTTCCGATAAGTCAAAATCTAGCCCGCTCTTTTTCAGATACTCCGTGATTTTCTCTTTAGTAGAAAAGCGCAGCGCTTTTTTTGTTCCCTTCCGGCAACGCTCAGCGCAATCGCGGAAAATCGCGCGGATAGTCGCGAGAGCTTGTCTTTTATCGGGCGCGAATTTCCCCTGCCCTAATTCCCCGAATCTCTGCTTTTTAGAAAAATCCTGCCATATTTCTTCATTGGTAAACGACTTACCAAAAATCGGCGTGTATTTTGTTGGCCTATCCTCATACTCTGAATTATATTCTCCCAGCCCTTCTTCTAAAATCAGGGAGCAAAAAACCTCAACCTGGCCTTTTCCGAAAGCGCGCTGCTCCGCTATCGCCCCAACCCCCTCAATATTCATCGGCCGGCTGAGGTCAACCGGATAATCGAGTAAATAACGCATTAGCTCGGCATATCCCCCGTTTTCCAAATCGCGCTCTATCGCGGCAAAATAATCTAAATCGCCCATTCGCTTATGACTCGTTTTTAACACTAATTCCCGCCGGCCGCGCCCATCGGCGGGAGCGGAATTGATGTTATTGGTGGAAAAAATAAAATTGGCGAAAATTGCCGCTTCCCGGATATTCTCGCCTTTCCCTTCAATCGCTATCGTTTCCGCCGTAGTAAGCGCTTTCCGAATATTACTTTCTTCCCGATTACCGGAAAAGAATTCCTCTACTAAAACTAAAAGCGCACCGTCCAAAAAGCTATTAAATTTCGCCGTGAGCTTGCGGGCGTCCGCTAGCGATACAACATAATCCCCGCCGATAAGCCGGCCGAATTGCTTACCAAAGAACGATTTACCGGTTCCTTCTACCTGGTCGGCTAAAGTGAGATTTATCCCTGTTCTTTTTTCGGGGCGCTGGATAATCCGCGCCATAAATTCCCAAACCGCCGCTTCACTATCATCATTACTATCGGCGATTATGTCATAAACATAAGCCGCGAAACGCTCAATTTTTGAGCCTTGAATTGTGATGGGTTTATCGGCTGGGCGAAACGGAAAGCCGCGCCAGCGGTTATACAGCCGCAGCGTTCCTTTTTGGATTAGTTTTTCCGTTCCATCGCCAATCGGGCAAAAGAAGAAGTCTTGGTATTTGTTATCAAAATACTTTTTTTGGAGCGCCGTCAGCGGCGCTGTCTCGGTCGCCCCATTTACCTTTTCCCCGACAATATAGCTTTTATTTTTGAAGAAGTCGTTGATTAGGTGTATGCCGGTTTGCTCCTCGCCTTTCCAAAAAACGCGCCAAAAGGTTTTTGTCCCGCCATCTATAAAATCAAAACTATCTAAAAGGGTCAGCGCGTCCTCATAAGTTAAAACCGAAGGGAGAAGATTAGCGAGGCTGTTTATATCGCCCGCCCGCGCGATTATTTCGGGGATTTGTGGGATATTGCTTTCGAGTAAATCCTGCTTTAATTCTGCTTCATTTCCCGGCGGCGCTGCTTGCGCTTTTGCGAAAACGCCGCTAAGATTTTTCGGGTGGAGCGCAGCATAATCATTCCAGTCCGAGCCGTCTTCTTCTTTCCGAAACGGCGGCGCAGCGTAAAACCCGTCCGCCGCCGCCGCTGCTATCATTCCCTCTTTTAGCCCGACATTATTGGCTTTTTTGTGGTCATTATCGCAAGCGATAATGATTTTGCCCTTACCTTTTAGCGCTTCCGCGACCGGTAAAAGATTGCCGGCGTTGAAGGCCACTAAAATCGGGACGCCAAGAGCCTCGTAAAGTGTGGCAGCCGTAGCGAAGCCTTCCGCGATAATATGGGTTTGGCCGGCTTCCCCGCCGATAAGCGTGGACGAGCCTTTCATCGGCGTCCCGGTCAAAAAGCGCTTTTCGCCGTCATTCTTTATGATTTGGCCGCCGCTCAAAGCGCCGCCCGCGAAAATCGGGATAAAGAGGTCGCCTTTGCGGGCTTGTCCTAGCGGCTGGATAATCGTGCGGGCAATAGAACAGTGTTTAATATTTTTCCGCGCGAGATAGGGATTAAAATCCGTAAGGACGGAATAGGCTTCTTTAAGCAAGAGCGCAGCAGTAGCGGCGGCGGATTTTTGGCTTTCTAGTTTTAACTGAGCTAATTCGTCTTGCTGTTTTTGGAGTTCGGCGCGGCTGCGCTCAAAATCGGCAGCGGATATAGTAGAAGTTAGGGGATTATCCCCATCGCGGCGGTAAAAAGCCGTTTCGCCGGTCGCCCAATTTCGCCAATAGCCATAATAGATTCCTTTACTATCGGCTTTGGCTTGATAACTGCCATTGCGTTTACGCGGTTTATCCTGCGTAGCGATTCGATGGAATTTCCCATCGGGTAGGACGCCATTTTTTATGATAGCGCCTTGACTTAACAGGAAATTTTCAAAACCCGCCGACAAAAACCGAATCCGATAGTTTAGGAGTTAATATTTATTAACCTCTATTGTTGCCACTCACCCTTACGGGCTTTGGTTTGCGGGTTTTAAGCCCGCGCAGCTATCTCTGCTGAAGCGCACATATTTTTAATATAAATGCCGCGCGCTCCATTTATATCTCGATCCAGTATTATATTTTGTGAAGTTATTTTATCAGCGGAACCAATTTCAATCACTTCCCCCGTAACGGAATGGGTTTTGGTCGTGTAGCTTTCGTCCACAATCCTCAACCTTGTTCCCGTCTCAATGCATTTCTGTTCTAGCCTTGTTTTGAATTTGTAGAAGGACAGGTTCAGCATAGAGCGAACAGCTTTGCGATAAATAATTCGCGAAGCTTTTAAAACCATTTGGGAAGTCTCAAAAGACGGCAAGAGGATTTCACTGTAATGGCCGCAAAGATAGTTCGCGGCTTTGTAGTGTAGTTCCTTAATCTTGTCTTTGCGATTCCAATAAGCGCGGTCATAGGCCCTTTTGGTTTTGGCTTTATCCATAAAAAGACAAATATCCGTAATCCTATTTCCGCTTCCTTCCCCGATTTTAAAAGCTTCACTTTCCGAAAATCCTGTTAGAAAGGTTCGTATTCCTGGATCGAGTGCAACGGCGGCTTGGTTCTCGCTCGCCGTGGCAGAGGTAATTTCCTTTTTATAGGAAACTACCAGAAAATATCTGCCATGCTCCAGCACAAGCCGGGAACCGCAGATATTTTCAGGGAGCTTCTCTTTCTTTTTCACTTCTCCTAAATAGCGAATATAAACCCCAACGCGGTTATAGCCCCTGTCTTTTATTGCGTCAGCGGGGATATAACAGGATTGCTTAGGGGACTTGCGGCTGCGAAAATGGATTTCACTAGCTTCGCCGGTTTTCTTGTATTTGCGCACGGCATTAGATTTTGCTTTGCTGAAATCTGCGCAGGCCATCTTTTTTATTTGATATGGTATATTATCAAAATAATCCGGCGCGCCTTCCCGAACGCCCTTGAATTCACCCTTCCAGTTATAGCCCTTCAGCTCCCCAGCCCGCTCAAGCTCATTATATTTATTATAATACCATCGTGCAGCGCCGAAATATTGCGCCATAATACGCCTTTGCGCTTTATTAGGATAAAGCCGTATACATTTGGCGCGCTGCTCGATTCGCGGCTGGATACTCGCAACGCAGCCGGAATATTTAAGTGAAGCCCGCTTTGGTGCTTCCCAAGTTATCAGCGAGAACCACGACTTTATATGCTGGTTTGAAACCGGTAAATCCGCAGCAACAGGATACCAAAGCCCTATCTGAAAGGACGCACAGCAAGGATTCCAATAAGGTTTAAAGCTTGTTTCTCTACCAATCAAATTTGGTGTTAGTGGCATCTATTCCTCATTGCGCTGTTTTCGCTGATAGCGATTCGGGGGATTTTTTAACCAGGGAGAACCAAATGATATTCGTTTTCGGCGCAAAAGAAAGCGGCGGCGAAAAATTTTCCCCGTTATTCTCTTTTTTTCCCAAAACCCTCTTTTATTTTCGCGGAATGTCCTTTAAAGCAAATAAACACTGAGGGTGTGGCTTCTATTTCTTGTCTTTTCCTTTTTATCTTTTCCCCTCTCTTGTATATGTTCCCGTATTGCGCTGTGGTTATTTTCGCGCCTAGGTATTGAATGCTATCTAAAGAGGAAGTCGCTAAACGGTTTTTCCGTAAAGGGAAGAAAAAAGCCGTTTTCTATTACCGGCTTCACTGCTTCCTAGATAGTGCCCTCGCGAAGCTAAGCCGGCCGTTGGGAATGTGTAAAGAAAAGTGGTTTTTCCAAGCGCGTTATAATGCCTGGCAAAAATTTACGCGCCGCTTTAGCCAGCTTTTCTGGAATGAATGTGATTGCTGTTTTTTCTATCGAGGCGTAACCCTAGGCTTTCTTTTTGCTGTTGTTCTAATGGCCGCCTATTGGGTAATTTCGTCTCTGCTTTAGAGGTGGAAAATGGGCTGCTGTGGCCGCGGGGGTTTTCGGAATCCGAATTCAAGAAATATTGTATCGCGCTCTAGCAATGCGAATGTCAGAGAGAAGAAAGTGATTTCGTCCTCGGATATGCATCACAAAATCGTTTTTGATACAGCGTTACGAACGGGGGAAGCTGGGCGCGGCAGCGGGCGCGGGGCGACCGTATTGCGGGCGAAGCGGACAAAAATCTAGGCCTGTTTTTTCGGCTTTTCTTTCTATCCGAACAGCGCTATTTGGGGGAAATACTATCAATAACGCAGTCCTGTTTAAAATTCCCGAAGCTATGAAGCCGCTTTTTGCGGATTTAAAAGCCGGCGCGGATTTTAAACCCGTTTACCGATTCTTTGGTTTTTATGGTGGCCGGCTCGGCTTTAAGAGCCACGGCGCGGCCATTTACGCCATTTTATCGGCGATGACGCGCCATGAAATCATCGTAACCGGACGGCAATATAAAAATAGTAATGACGACTCCACGAAGGCGCTTTTTCAAAATAAAATCCGCCAGCTCGGCCTAGAAAGCGCGTTTTATATTACCAAAACGGAAATCATTTATCCGCCGACCGAAAGTAAGTTTCGCTTTGTCGGGCTAGAGGCTAATCCCGAAAGTATCCGCTCTTTTGAGGGCGCTACTCTCACGGTTTTAGAAGAAGCGCATATGCTGCGGCAAATAGCGCTCGATGTTTTAATTCCGACCGTTATGCGCACGCCGACTTGGCGGATTATCGCGAATTGGAATTGTATCTCGCCGGAAACGCCGATAGATAATCTGTTTCGCGGCGCTAATCCCTATCCGAAAATGTATTCGGCGAGACTCAATTATTGGGATAACCCGTATTGGCGCGAAGAGACTTTCACCGATACGCGAGCGATTATCGCCCGCGACCGTGAAGCCAATTATAATAAATATCTCCACAAATGGGAAGGCGAATATATCAACGCCGGCGAGACACGCATTTTCAATAATTGGGAAGTCGGTGAAATCCGGCTAACCGAGAAAATGTTTCCGCAATATGGATTGGATTTCGGAAGCCGCAACGACCCGAATGCGGCGGTGCGCCTTTATGTTGATGAAAGCCGGAAGCTGATTTACATTGATAAAGAGTATTACGCTGCCGGTAATTTAGAGGTCGCCGATAACGCGCTGGCCGCGATTTTACTATCGCCGCGCGGTAAAGTTGTCGCAGACGGAAGCTGGCCGCAAACCGTTTCCTGGCTCCAAAAGAAATATCCCGGCGTAACGGCAGCGAAAAAAGGCGCGAATTCTATTTTAGAGGGGATACGCTGGCTACAAGATTTCAAAATCATAATTCACCCGCGCTGTTCTAATATGGTTCGGGAAGCCAACCGCTATAGCTGGAAAATTGATGTCCATCGGGTAACGGACGATGGCATGCCGGTCGTTTTAGAACAGCCCGAAGATAAAGATAATCATCTTTGGGACGCGGTGCGCTATGCGACCGAACAAAACCGCCTAGAAAAAATCGCGCACCCAACAATCCGTCATATAAGCTTTCCGAAGCGCGCTAGTGCTGGGGGGGTATTATATGGCTTGGTATAACAAGATTTTTTCTGGCTTTAAGGGCGAAAAGGCGCTACCGCCACGCCAGCCGGGCGATAACCCGCAAATGGCCACGCTTCTCAATCGCCTAGCGTATTCTATGCGGGCTAGTCCCTATAAGGATTTTGTCGCGTCTTATAAAGCGGAGCAATATTTACAAAATGTGGTGGTTTATCGCTGCGTTCGTAAGCTCGCTTCCACGGTTCAATCCATTCCCTGGCGAATTGAAGCTGACCCGAATGTGAATATCCGTGTTTCTAAAACGCTTTTACAAGATTACAATACCTTAATTAACGACCCTTGCGATATGTTTACCGGCGCGGGGCTGCGTTATTGGCTGGCGCTATCGCTGGCGATGTTCGGGACTGCGCCGATTAAGGTCGGGGTAAATATGGGTAAGGTTAATGCCCTTTATCCGCTGCGGCCGGATTTATTAGGGCGGAAACTGGATCAGTTCGGCTATATTTCTGGGTATAATTATGGGGATACGGGGACAGAAATAAATCTGGACTCGCGCTATTACGCGTATAAGGACGGCGTTTTAAAAAATGAGTTTTGTTTTGAAACGCGCTACGATGATATTTTCCTGTCCATAAACGAGCCTATCCGGCCTATCAAGGTTTTAGGGCTTCCCGTAGCCATCATGTTCAACCTCTACCAGCGCGCGTTAGAGATGAGCGATGGGACGCCGAATGTCCAGCATATTCTTTTTGCGAAATCGGCGCAATCGGCTCCGGCCATGGGGGAAGTCGAGAAAGAAATTGAGTCGCGTAAAATCGGGGGAGAAGGTTCCGATAGCGGCATTATGATTTTGAGCGATATTGATTTAGGTCATATCGCTTTAGCGAACGGGCTGGAAAACTTACACAACAAGATTCCGCACGATGATATGGCGCGGCAAATCGCCGGGATTTTCGGGATTCCCCCGGCGCTATTAAATCTCACGAGCCAGGACGGGGCGAAGTTTGCGAACAATTATTCGGAAAGCCGGCTGAGTTTTATTGAGGACACGGTTATCCCTGAATATCTTTCGCCGATTGAGGAATCTCTCACGAAAAATATTTGTCCGCCCGGAACGCGCTTGCGGTTTGACCGGAATAACATCTCGGCCATCATAGATAAGCGCATGAAATTAGCCCGTGAGCTGGAAGATGTAAGTTTCTTGAATGATGATGAAAAGCGGGAAATTTGCGGATTTCGGGCGCGCGTTAACAAGGAGACAGTGAGTGAATAATATCACTAAAAATATTGATTTTAAAATCGTCAAAATGGACGACAAGAATCGTCCGGGCTATATCACCGGCTGGGCTTCCACCCCGAAGCTGGATACAGCGGGCGAGATTATTGATATTGGCGCTTTTAGCGACAGTATCACCCGCCGTGGTTTAAAGGGCGCTAAGGGCGTTAAGTTTTTACTCAATCACAAATCCACACAAATCGCTGGCCGGCTGGAAGTTTTGGAATATCGCGGCGAGCGGCTTTGGATTGAGGCGCAATTCGCCCTCGATGTTAGCTATGTTGCTGATTTCTACAAAGTTATGAAAATGAATGACGGCATGAGTTTTTCTGTAGGGTTCCGGAATGGCCAGTATCGGCAAGACGAGGACGGCCAAATTCATATCTATAAAGCCGATTTGATGGAAGTCTCCGTTGTGCCGTTCCCCGCCAATGAAGATTGTGAAGTAGTCTCTATTCGTGAGGATAAAACGATGACGACAGCGGAAGATACGGAGCAAAACGCGCCGAAAGAGATAAAGCCCGCCACGGAAGCGGAAAAGACACCCGCGCCGGAAGCCGATAAAGCCCCCGCGCAGCCTGAAGCAGCGCCGGCCGAAGAGATATGCGAAGAATGCCAGTTAGAAAAGGCCGCTGGTGATAGCGCGCAGCCCACCGCCCCGGTAAAGGCAACAGAAAAGGGCGATAGCGCCGCTGAGGAAAAAAACCCGAAAGAAGCAGGGGAAGAGGGCGGAAAAGAGGCTGAAGAAAAAACCAATGCGCCGGCCGAGCCTAAGCAGGGAACGGACGGTGAAGGCGAAGGAAAAGGCGCAGAAGCAGCGCAGCCGGTAGAGCCAGCCAGCGAGGAAGCCGGTGCGGCGGAAAAAGGCGGCGCTAAATCCGCTGGTAATATTATTCCGTTTAAAGTGGAAGACAATCTCGCAAAGCTTTCCCTAGCCGAAAAGCAGGCCAATGAAAAGATTGCGTCCTTAAAGCTGTCGCTGGTTGAGCAAGAAAAGCGCGTTGCCGATGGCGCCAATAGTATCAAGGCCATCGAAGATAAAATCCAGGAGACTTTGAAGGCGCAAGACCAAATTGCGGAAGATTATGCGGTTATTGAGGGCAATTCCCAGCGCTTACAACAGCAGCTCGCGGAAGCCACGGAAAGCGAAGACCTGCTGAAATCCATTTTAGCGGCTATCCAAAAAACCAAGGCTTTACGCGAACAATTCGCTGCCGCAGAGCAAGACCGCCTAGAAAAGATGACCGAATGTGATGCGGCGCGGGCGGATTTGACAGCGAAAAAGCAGGAGCTTGAAGGCGCCACAGTAGCTTTGCAGGCGACAGAGCAGGAAATCAAGTCCTTGAAAGAGGAGATTGCTGCGGCCACAACTTCCCTTGAGAGGGAGAGGCTGCGCGCCGAAATCAAAAAAGCTTCTTCGTCCATCAATAAAGTTTTGGGCGAGGTTAAGATGGTTCACACTTCCTCGGAAGGGGTCGTGCGGGCAGCCCAGCGAAAAGCGGTAGAGGGGGTATTGGAAGTAGCCAAAGAAGCCCGTGCCAATATTGCTTTTGCTCAATTAGCCCGCGTTGCGCGGAAAATGCGGAACGCAGGCGAATAGTAAAGCCTGAGAGTCTCTTAGGTTTTTTCTTACACAGTAAAGGAGAGAATAATGGCAGAGCCAAAAGATGAAGGCATTGGGTTGGAAAGCCTGACAAATGAATTGTCGCAGACTTTACAATCCCTGACCGCCGAGCGTCAGGCCTATGCGAATGATTTTCGCGAAATGAAATCGGCTTTTGAGGGCAAAAAGTCTGATGCCGAACTGGAAGAGAAATTCAGTAAGGCTATCGCACAGCTCAGCGTTCAAAAATCGCAGCTTGATACGGTTGAAGCTCAGCTTCAGCATGTTCAGCGCCGTCTTCAAAACCCGCTTTTCACGGGCACGAAAAAAGACGCCAAGGATTACGATACTCAGGCCGCTATTAAACTGCAGGAGCGCATTTTCCGTATGCGTGAGGGCGGAAATGGTGCCGTGTTTAAGGCCGATATGAACAGCCTCGTCAATGGTGAGGATTACCGCGCTGTTGTCCAGAAACTGTCTCAGGTCGGGCTGCGTAACCGCGAGGAAATCATTGCGCATTTTTCGGACGCTGAAAAAGTTGCGTTTAAATCCATCTCTTCTGGTGGCGCAGATATTGCGTTCTTGTCGCCGGAATTGCTGGGCGTAACGCTGGATTGCGCCCCGGAATGCGGAACTTTGCTTGACCTTTATGGCCAGGTTTCCGTGCGTTCGGACATCTTTAAATATCTTCAGATTAACGATGTTTCCGAGCTGGGTAGCTATGCTTGCCCTGCGGATTGTAGCGCGCCGTTGGCTTCGGCTGGCCTTAGCGTTCATCAGGGTTCTTTGGCTGACTTCCGCGGTGTTTACTGCTTTACACAGGATTTGCTGCGTAATGCGCCGATTAACCTCGTTTCGCTTATGTTCTCTTTGGCTGATCGCTCGCACCGGATTAAGCGCAATCGCGCTCTTATCGCCGGTGATGGCACCAGCTCTGAGGGCGGTTCCATTATTGGTTGGGCTGGTAATGGCGGCGGGTTCCCTGTTCGGAAGACTTCCGTGGCCGGTAAGTTCCGTCCCGAGGATTTCCGCAACTTTATCAATTCCATCAATCGGGATTTCGGTAAGGTAACGCCGATCATGCACCAAAATGTGTTCGCTATGCTTGCTTCTATGAAGGACGCTAACGGCCGCTTTATCTTTGGTGATGGCATATTCAACTTCTCGCCGGAAGTGGAAAGCTCGATTCGCGTGAGTAACTGCCTGCCTGATCCGACTGAAGAGTTGACAAAAGGTGCCGATAACCTGACCAGTGGCGACTTCATTATGGCTGCTGCGGCTTGGAAAGAGGCTTACTACTCCGTGGAAGGCCGGCCGATGTTTATGCAGCAGTATATGGGCGGCACAACGGCTTGGTGTGTTCAGTATCAGTTCGGCGCTAAAGACGGCGGCTTTATCGGCTGCCCGAATGCCGGTCGGATTTTGAAGGTTCAATAATCCGGGAAAGCGGTGGGTAAGGTTTATCCACCGCTTTTATCGCTGAGTTTTTTTATAATAGAATGGAGATAGATGATATGTTCGTAAGTATCGTCCCGAATTATCCGGCTTTTTCGGCTTGGAACGGAACAGCCGCCACGCCGGTTCAAATCGCTGGGGCCATGGGTTTTGGCTTTACATTTTTGACCACGGCCGATATAACTGCCGATACAACTTTTACCTTCCAGGGCGCGCCGTTCAGCGACACAACGCCTTGCGCTCCGGGGACTTTTGAGGACATTTTGGAAGTCAAATTTTGCTCCAATCCGTCCACTTCCACGGATTTGGAAAAGGTTGTTATTCCGAAGGGAACACCGAAGGGCAGCGTTTGCTGCGTAACTTTGCCTTGCGTTCAGTATGCTTTTGTGCAGGTAAAAGCCGCCGGCGGCGACACCGCAAAAGTTACCGCTGCCGTAACTTTGGCTGGTAAAAAACTGAACTAAATATTGAGGACGCGCTTTGCGAGATTTAATTTTTAGTGAGGATAATTGGAGTGGCGCTAATAAGCTCCGTTTTACTTGCCGGCTAAAAAAAGATGATCGCCAAGCCGTTCTTTGTGTTTACACGCGCATTCCCGGGGGCGGGGAAAATGACTTCGCCCCCTTTGTATACGATACAGGCATGGTTATGAAATCCGGTAAAGACGGTTTACCGCCGATTTTAACGCCGCTTCACTGGATTTTAAATCCGAGCAATCGCGTTGTTTCCGGGGAAATTGTGTTTCCCGAAACGCTCGATGTTAGGTTTTATGAGGAATATAATTCCAGCGAAAAGCGAACCCCTTTAAAATTAAAGGTTTATACTGATGAAAGCTTTATTAAGAGATTCCAACGGGCGCTGCGTGGATTTGGACGGCAATTACGCGGTTTATATGGGCGAGCAATACGATGTTAACGGCAATCTTACGCGAAGCTTTTATGAGGGTGAGGACGGTATCCGGCGTTTTGAGTTTCGCGGCAATTTCTTTGCGCCGATAACCGAGATTACCTGGACGGGTGATGTCGGCTTTTTTACTCGGGAAGTCGCCGAAATGCTGGTCGCGAATAAATATGGGCGCGATTTGAGCGAAGAAGAGCGCGCTGCTTATAATGCGATGGTTGACGGGGACGGCGCGAGCGCCGATGAGCCTAAAGAGACAGCCGAAACGCCGGCCGCTCAAGAAACTGAGGAAAAGGTTACTGCGCCAGCAGGGGAAAAAGCTGAGCCGCTTAAAGAAAAAGTTGACGCGGAAGCTGATGGGGATATAAAAGAAGAGCCGGTTGAAAACGGTGAGGATATGCCTCATAAAACCGGAAAGCGCCGCAAGCGCGGCGAGCCAGCCATTTAATTATTTTATTTGGGGTGAATAGATTGGGGAGCACGCTAGGCTCAACAGAAAGTGAAGTAGGATTACAACCTTATTGGAATTCGCATTGCGCGGCATTCCAATCTTGTGTGTGGTATCCTGTTGCTGCGGATTTACCGGTTTTTAATCCGAATATCAAGTCGTGGTTTTCGCTGGCGACTTGGGAAGCGCCGAAGCAGAAAGCGCTAAAATATTCCGGCTGCGTTGCGAGTATCCAGCCGAAAATAGAGCGGCGCGCAAAATGTATACGGCTTTATCCTAATAAAGCACAAAGACAGATAATGGCGCAATATTTTGGCGCTAATCGTTGGTATTACAACAAATACAATGAGCTAGAGCAAGCCGGAGAGTTAAAAGGTTATAACTGGAAAGGTGAATTCAATAGTGTGCGGGAATATGCGCCGGATTGTTTTGACGATATTCCGTATAAAATAAAGAAAATGGCCTGCGCCGATTTCAGCAAAGCCAAATCTAATGCGGTGCGAAAATACAAGAAAACCGGCGAATGTAGTGAAATCCATTTTCGCAGCCGTAAATCCCCTAAGCAATCCTGCTTTATCCCAGCTAACGCTATAAAAGATAGAAGCTATAACCGCGTTGGGATTTATGTCCGCAATTTAGGCGAGATGAAGAAAAAAGAAAAACTCCCAGATAATATCTGCGATTCCCGGCTGGTGCTGGAACACGGCAGGTATTTTTTGGTAGTTTCTTATAAAAAGGAAATTACCAATGCCACGGTGAGCGAGAACCAAGCCGCCGTGGCACTTGATCCAGGAATACGAACCTTTCTCACCGGGTTCGCAGAAAATGAAGCGTTTAAAATCGGTCAGGGGAGCGGGAAGAAAATTACGGATATTTGTCTTTTTATGGATAAAGCCAAATCCAAGAGAGCTTATGACCGCGCTTATTGGAACCGCAAAGATAAAATAAAAGAATTGCACTATAAAGCCGCAAAGTATCTTTGCGACAATTACAGTGAAATCCTCTTGCCATCTTTTGATGTTT
>Ga0157360_1000402_pt1 | contig 16426 bp, 16 predicted proteins | sample AttlaeALBM1_FD_111483 | JGI IMG/M metagenome (GOLD analysis project Ga0157360, IMG submission 111483) | Fungus gardens microbial communities from leaf cutter ant in Ribeirão Preto, State of São Paulo, Brazil - Atta laevigata ALBM1 | ecosystem: Host-associated > Fungi > Mycelium > Unclassified ... | reverse complement strand
ATGATGCAGCAATCGTCACGCATCGCGCAGGAACAACGCGAGACGCCATTGCCGTTGACTGGGTTTTGAATGGTGTCCGCCTTCGCCTGATCGACACAGCGGGTCTTCGTGAAACGGAAGATGAGATTGAGGCAGAAGGCATTCGCCGGGCCTTGTTTCACGTGAAACAGGCAGACGTCATCCTGCATCTGATTGGGCCAGACGAAGCTACGGACGCCCTGTCTGACAATGAAATTGCGGTTCGTACGAAAATCGACATCGCATCTGCGCCGCCGAACATGCTAGGCATCAGCACCCAGACAGGTGACGGGTTGTCGGCACTTCGGTCCGTACTGACGGAACGTGTCTCGGCACTGACCGCTAGCGCCGGGGCACCGCCCCTGACCCGGGCACGCCATCGTGCAGGTATTCAGGAAGCCGTCACTCATCTGGACCGCGCCCAGACTGCGACTTGGCCTGAACTGCGCGGCGAGGAGCTTCGCTTGTCCATGCAGGTTCTGGGTCGTCTGACAGGACGTGTTGATGTTGAATCCCTGCTCGATGCAATCTTCGGGCAGTTCTGTATCGGGAAGTAGGTTTTGAGCGATTTCGATGTCATCGTGATCGGCGGCGGTCATGCCGGGTGCGAAGCAGCCGCAGCATCTGCGCGCTTTGGAGCCAGAACGCTCCTGCTGACACACAAGCTCGACACCATCGGGGCCATGTCCTGCAATCCTGCCATTGGTGGGATCGGCAAAGGGCATCTTGTGCGAGAGATCGACGCACTGGATGGGCTGATGGGTAAGGCTGCCGATCGGGCAGGCATCCATTTCAAGCTGCTCAATCGCTCTAAAGGACCAGCCGTTCACGGCCCCCGAGCACAGGCTGACCGCTCTCTTTACAAAACGGCTATTCAGACCCTTCTGGCAGAAACGCCTAACCTCACGATCATGGCTGGAGCCGCTGGCGATCTAATCGAAGAGAATGGACACATCTGCGGTGTTATCTGCGAAGATGGCCGGTCCTTCCGTTGCGGTGCCGTAGTCCTCACGACAGGTACCTTCCTGCGCGGCGTGATCCATGTCGGGCATGAGCAGCAACTTGCCGGGCGCATTGGGGAAGCTCCGGCAACGAAACTGGGCGAGCGTCTGGAGGCTCTCAATCTCCGCATGGGCCGCCTCAAGACCGGCACACCACCCCGCATTGCCAAAGACAGCATCGACTGGGACAACCTGCCCGAAGACCGCGGTGACGAGATCCCAGAACCTTTCAGCCCGCTGACGGATCGCATCACGAATGAGCAGGTCTCGTGCCGTATCAGCCAGACGACGCCGGAAACACATCGTATCATCAACGAGAACCTGCATCGTTCCGCCATGTATGGCGGAGCAATCGCAGGGCGTGGCCCACGCTATTGCCCCTCAATTGAGGACAAGGTGGTCCGTTTCGCAGAGCGGTCTTCCCATCAGGTTTTTCTGGAGCCGGAAGCACTTCCTGGAAATCCCGGCGGGGACCTTGTCTATCCAAATGGAATCAGCACCAGCCTTCCGGCTGATGTTCAGGCACTCATGATCGCCTCCATGCCTGGCCTGGAAAAGGCCCGGATCGTGACGGCAGGATATGCTGTAGAATACGACTACGTCGATCCCCGTGAACTACTACCATCGCTTCAGTTGCGCAGCCTGCCGGGCCTCTATCTAGCGGGTCAGATCAACGGCACGACAGGCTATGAAGAAGCGGGCGCTCAGGGTCTTCTTGCTGGCCTGAATGCCGCCCGCGCGACGACTGGAAACGCTCCGCTCATTCTGGATCGGAGCGATGCTTATCTGGGCGTCATGATTGATGATCTGACGCTGCACGGCATCAGTGAACCTTATCGGATGTTCACGTCGCGCGCCGAGTATCGTCTGATACTACGCGCTGATAACGCAGACCTGCGCCTCACACCCAAGGGCATGACGGCCGGATGCGTGTTGGCCGAGCGTGCCAGTGCTTTTACAGACATAAAGACCCAGATTGATGCGGCCATGGCACAGGCTGCTTCGACGACATTCCTGCCCCAGACACTCAGAGAAGTCGGATTTGAGGTCTCCTTGGACGGGCGGCGGCGGAGCGTTCTGGACGTGCTGGCCAGCAATGGCGATCATTCAAAGGTGCTGGATCTGGCGCCCTGGTTCGCAGAGTTACCGCTTCGCATCCGCCATCATGTGGAAACAGAAGCACGCTATGGCGGCTATCTGCACAGGCAGGACCGTGAGATCAAACAGCTTGCCTCTGAAAGTGCCATCGCACTGCCGGACAATCTGAACTACAACGCCATTGGCGGCCTGAGCAGCGAAATGCGCGAGCGTTTTACTCAGGCCCGTCCGACCAGCTTTGCCGCAGCGCAGCGTGTGCGAGGCGTAACGCCCGCCGCGCTGGTCGCCCTGCTGGCCCATGTAAGGACCCTGTCATGACCACGGTTTCACGTGAAACGCAGGCCAGACTGGAGCGCTTCGCTGACCTGCTCGTGCAGTGGAATGCGAAGATCAATCTGGTCAGCCCGAAAGATCTGGGTCAACTCTGGCCCCGCCATATTCAGGACAGCCTGCAACTCGCGGATCTGATCCCTAAGGGCGCCACCATTACGGACCTCGGTTCAGGCGGCGGCTTTCCTGGTCTCATTCTGGCAATCGCAACAGGCAACCCGGTTACACTCATTGAGTCAGACCAACGAAAATGCGCCTTCCTGCGTGAAGCCGGACGCATCTGCGAAGCCAACGTCACCATCCTTCCCAAGCGGATTGAAGCGGCAACCCCGCCAGAAGCCGACATCATTACCGCCCGCGCACTGGCCCCGCTGGTCAAACTGCTGGGATGGGCGCGCCCTCTGCTGAAAGAAAACGGATTTTGTCTGTTTCTCAAGGGCATAAAGGCGCAGGATGAGTTGACCGAGGCAAGCCGCGACTGGCACATGACATCCACCATTCTTCCCAGCCGCACCGACCCCGGCGGAGCCATCATCAAGGTCAGTGATTTCAAGCGTGTCGTCTAATTCCGTATCCCCCACCACCCGCATCATTGCCGTCACCAACCAGAAGGGCGGTGTTGGCAAAACCACGACCACAATCAACCTGGCTGCCGCGCTGGCGCGGAAACAGCGCGTCCTGCTCGTTGATCTGGACCCTCAGGGCAACGCCTCGACCGGGTTGGGCATCGAGTATGATCAGCGGAATGTCGGCTCCTATGCTGCCCTGATGCAGGAAGCAGAGCCACACGCCCTTGCTCAGCCAACCGAATTCGAGAATCTTTCGATCATCACCGCCAATAACGAACTGGCCGGCGCCGAACTGGAGATGATCGGGGACGAACGTCGGGAATATCGTCTGCGCGATGCTCTACGAGCCCTCGACGGCGACTACGACACCATCCTGATCGATTGCCCGCCGAGCCTTGGTCTTCTGACCCTGAACGCACTGGTCGCGGCCGACAGTGTTCTGGTTCCTCTTCAGTGTGAGTTCTTCGCGCTTGAAGGGATCAGCCAGCTTGTTCGCACCATTGACCGTGTGCGGCGTGCCTTCAATGCAGATCTGCATCTCGAAGGCATTGTGCTGACGATGTATGATCGACGAAACAACCTTTCAGAACTCGTCGCACAGGATGCACGGGGTTTCTTCGGCGAGCAGGTTCTCGAAACGCTGATCCCGAGAAATATCCGTATTTCCGAAGCCCAGAGCCACGGTAGTCCGGTGCTGAATTATGATGCACGTTCCACAGGCGCAGTCGCCTATGTGGCACTGGCGGACGAACTTCTGAAGCGAACAAAGAACAGGACAAAGGCGTAAGCTGCGATGGCCAAAAAGGACACTTCCCCGCGTCTCGGTCGTGGACTTGCAGCCCTTCTGGGCGATCAGGCCCCCCAGCTTGCCCGCACAACGCGCGCGAATGCTCCGGTGCAGCAGCATACCTCCCTACCCGTCGATGTGCTGGAGCCAAGCCCCTTTCAGCCACGTCAGGACATGAACCCTGAACGACTGGAAGAACTGGCAAACTCCATTCGCTCCAGAGGCATCCTTCAGCCTCTTCTGGTCCGACCGGACCCAGCCAACCCGGAACGCTATCAGATTATCGCCGGTGAGCGTCGCTGGCGTGCGTCGCAGCTTGCCGGGCTGCACAGTGTGCCGGTCCATGTACGCCAGCTCGATGATACGGATGCCATGGCCGCTGCGCTGGTCGAGAACCTTCAGCGCGCAGACCTGAACCCGATCGAAGAAGCCGAAGGCCTACAACGCCTCATCAATGATTATACGCTGACCCAGGAAGAACTGGCGGGCGCTGTGGGCAAATCCCGCCCGCACATCACCAATACCATGCGTTTGCTAAACCTTCCGGCTGAGGTGCGTGCTCACGTCCGCCAGGGCGAGTTAACCGCTGGTCACGCACGCGCCCTTCTGGGTCACCCTGACCCAGTGGCCGCTGCCAAAACTGTTCTGGAAAAGGGCCTGAACGTCCGTCAGACGGAAGCTCTTGCTGCAGAAAAATCAGAAAAGAAGCCAGCATCCAAAAGTCGTCGCGACGCAGAAATCGTTCAGATTGAAGAAGATCTTGCTCTTCGTCTGGGACTGAAAGTCCGGATTTCCTACGACGGAAAAAAAGGCGGCTCCCTCAAGATTGATTATCGCTCTCTTGAACAGTTCGAAAGCCTCATGCGCCTTCTAAACCACTCGTAAGAAACTGTTTTTAAGGGGTTTTTCAGATTTATTCGTTTTTTCTGCGAATCCCTCTTGCATAGCAGCCACCCTTCCCTCTATAACGCGCCTCACCGGAAACGGAGCGACGGGCACATAGATCAGTTGGTAGAGCAGCTGACTCTTAATCAGCGGGTCCAAGGTTCGAGCCCTTGTGTGCCCACCAAGCTCCGTTTCCGGTCTTACCCTTGAAAAATCAGATGCCTGTCTTTCTTCAAAGAAGAGAGACTTCTCTTATTCGCTGATACAATCGTGGTCTGCGGACTCAATCCGGACTCCCCTCTGGATTCTCCACAAACAGCAGAATCCTATCTCTCTAATTTCAGACTCTGTATTTCCTGCTGGAAATCTTAGCCTCGAAAATCCGGAAGCTCGTTCACAGCAACCACGCGCCAGAGCCCGTTAATCCGTTCAATAATAGAAATGGACAGGTTCTGGATCGTAAACCTGAGCGCAATATCCGGGTGAATAGCCAGGGCGTGGGAGAGTGCTGCGCGAATGGCGCCCCCATGACTGACCATCACCATATCCTGACCAGGATGCGTGTTAGCAAGATCTTCCAGACCGTGAGACACGCGCGCGCAGACATCCAGCATGCTCTCACCGCCGGGCGGAAGCTCGCTTGCGGACAGCGACCAGAACGGGTTTGGCGGCAGGCTCAAAAGCGACAGAAACTGGTCATGCGGTGTTCCATGCCAGTCCCCGATCGACTGTTCGATAAACCGCGCATCCAGCGTCACATCAGGGCACTGAAATTCTCCCGCACAACGAATCTGCGCAGCCGTGTCCCGCGCTCTTTGCAGGGGAGAACTATACCAGACAGCATCTGCGGGAAGACGACGCGCCAGAGCAGCATAACCACCCTGCTGAGAGGCCATGGCTTCCTTGCAGAGAGGAACATCCATGGCCCCATACATTGTCTGGCGCGCACTGGCCTCCACGACAGCATGTCGCACGAGCCAGAAGCGCGTAATGCCCCGAGGAAGCTCAGGAGTGTCGAGGAAGTGTCCGTGCGGGACTGCGTGATCTGTCTGTGTCATGAGAAAGGCGCGTAACGAGGAACAGGATTGACGTCCAGCAGAACGTTCCAATGTTTCAGGATCAGTCCCAGTTTAGCCAGTACCCTGCGGGCATCCGCACATTCCCGCTGTAACCTCTGTGGTTCGTCCAGCCCCGCGTGAGAAGGCTCCCCTGAGACAAGTCGCGCACCAGCAAATAAGCGCAAAGCACCAGCCGGGCCGTCCAGAAGCGGGTGTGGAACCGGAACGGGCTGTCCCAGAACACAGAGCAGAGCTGGCTCCCCTTCCCTCACCCATGGTGAGAGATCTGCATTCAGCCAGCGGTGCAACTTCCGGGCATTTTCCAGCTCAAGCGGATGTTCGGGCGCGAGGGGATCATTGACCAAAAAAGACAGGATTGTCGGAACTGCGTCCCAGCGGCCATCATCCACAGGTTGTCCCATAGGGAGCATGGTCAGCGAAGGACATCGTTCCACCATCTCGATAGCCTGGGTCATGAAATAATCCAGCCGATGACGGATCGTGTCATCCGGTAAAACAAAAAGGGCGTCCATCTCTGCAAGCGCAGCATGCCATCGCAGAGCGAGACCAATATTATGCCCAGTATTCAATGCGTTTTTATCTGATCCTTCCGGCCATTCATCCCGATTTGCATAGTCTTTAAGACCAATTGGAAGAGACAATGATGGAAGGCGATTTCGCAGCGTTTCCGGCAAAAGGATTGCTCCACAGAACGGTGGCCCTGTGAAAAATTTCGAGCCCGTCACCATGACCATCAGACCACTCTGTACCCACTCGAAAACACGTGCTGGGCTAAGGCGAGCCTGACAGGCATCCACCACAACACTAAAATGCTCTCCAAGCTCGCTTCGCAGGCTTTCAATGGTTTCCATGTCCGGAGCAGCCAAGCCAGTTTTGGACTGGTCCAGACGGTGCATTAAAACATGCCGACCGGCTTTTACTTCGCGCCGCGCGAGTTCAAGGCATTCGGCATTAATGTCTTCGATTGCCCGGGAAGATCCATCCGGATGCCTGATCGTCACACCGATGAGACGGGTATCGGCGGAGAACCCGTCAATCAGTTCCCCTTTTCCCACTAAGGTCGCGCACGCGCTGTCAGTGGCGAAATGACGACCACAGGCAGCCAGTGGCACACCACTTCCGGTCTCGTCCGGGGCAAGCAAAATGGAACTGACAGGACGCTCGGTGCCTGCGGCTACGAGAGCCAGGACTGCCAGTTCACAGTCGGTCCCGGAAGCAGACAGCAATACCGCGTCTTCGGGCAAATCATAGTGTCGCCCAATGCCAGACCGCGCATTCTTGACCATTGTTTCCTGAACAAGATCCGGGTCCTGCTGTGAAAGAAGGGCGTTCATCATCGCACATCGTGCCGCCTCTGCCCCTCCAAACCCACGTTCTGACAGAGAAGAAGCAGTTGAAGAACCAAAAGTGACAGCCCAGGGACGGGGACGGTGCGAACAGGAATAACGGTTCAGCCCTGTTTCCGGATCAACGGCCAGTCTGGAGTCCCCGCCGCTGCTCATTAATGTTTCTGCAGGTGCCATGACAGGCCACAGACGCACAAGAATAGGCTGCAACCTCTGTGCATCTTCCGCCGTAAACACGGGTGCCTTTGGAAACAGCAGCTTCAAGCTCTCCCAGATATGCAGCAATGTCTGGCTATCCGGCACATCCCCTGCACAGACGGCAAGTTCGGTCGGAAGCGGGCAGGCCGCATTCGTGTCGAGACCATGAAACAGTGCGGCAACACGCGCGGCAGCAAAACTGGCGAGACGAGCGTCTGCGCCACCATGGAGCAGCCTGAAAAGTTCAACAGCCTGCCGCAGAAATGTTGGGGCGAGTGCTGGATTGCGAAGACAGGGTTCCCCCAGCTTCAGGCATACCTGCCCAACAGGAGAGGCAGGATGTTCAGGTAGGTTTTCTCCGAGCTGAAATGGCTGCTTCAGGGAAATATCCAGCTCTGGCATGAGACCCGCCGCAACGACCCGAAGGTCTGGACGTTCCAGCACATCAACGAGCGAGCGGGTTAATGTATCAGCCAGCATACCTTTGTTCTCCTGCGTGCCTAACAGGAGTGTCTGGGTAGCTCATTCAGCGATGTGGGGCGAGACCTTATGGATGTAGAAATAGTTTCATTAGTATTACCGACAGCCATGTTTGCGCCTCTTGTACAACACTGTAAGATACTTTCCTGTGGCGGGGCTGAAGCTCCTACCGTGATGTTAAGGAGTTGAAATGCGGATATTGTTGACAGGCGGTTGCGGCTTCATTGGTTCGGCCGTGGTGCGTCATATTATCAGAAACACCGAACACAGTGTGCTGAACGTAGACTGCATGACCTATGCAGCCTCAGAAGATACCGTAGCCGAGGTCGCTTCCGATCCGCGTTATTCTCACGCACGGGCAAACATTGTGAACGGCGTAGAAATGCAGCGCCTGTTCGAAGAATATCGCCCGGATGCCGTCATGCATCTGGCTGCTGAGAGCCATGTGGACCGCTCGATCGACGGGCCCGGCGTCTTTATCCAGACCAATGTCGTGGGCACCTATTCCCTTCTGGAAGCTGCGCGCAAATACTGGAACGGCCTCGGAAACGAAGAGAAAGCCGCATTCCGGTTCCACCACATTTCCACGGACGAAGTCTTTGGCCATCTTGAGCCGAACGATCCGCCGTTCACCGAAAAAACGCCTTACGATCCGCGCAGCCCGTATTCAGCCTCCAAGGCATCATCCGACCATCTGGTTCGCGCCTGGTATCACACATACGGTTTGCCAACATTTGTAACCAACACCACCAACAACTACGGTGTCTGGCACTTCCCTGAGAAACTGATTCCGCTCGTGACCATCAACGCCATCGAAGGGCGTGAGCTGCCGGTTTACGGCAAGGGTGAAAACATCCGTGACTGGCTCTTCGTCGAAGACCATGCTGAAGCTCTGGTCCGCGCCGTGGAAATTGGAAAGCCCGGCGAGACGTACGCGATCGGTGCCCGTCAGCCGCGTACCAATCTTGAGGTCGTCAAGAAGATCTGTGCCGTTCTGGACGAGCTTCTTCCAGATCCGGAAGGCCCGCGTGAGCGTCTGATCCGTTACGTGACGGACCGCCCCGGCCATGATTTCCGTTATGAGATTGACCCGTCCCATGCTGAAAAAGAGCTGGACTGGAAAGCCAAGAACGACTTCGAAACCGGTATCCGCAAGACGGTTCAGTGGTATCTCGACAACCGTGACTGGTGGGAAGGAATCCGCTCCAAGCGTTATACGGGACAGCGACTGGGAACACGCGCATGAGCACGATCGACACAAAGCCCATGAAGGGCATTATCCTGGCTGGCGGTTCGGGCACGCGCCTGTATCCCATGACGCTCGCTTCCTCCAAGCAGCTCCTGCCGGTCTACGACAAGCCAATGATCTACTACCCCCTTTCCACGCTGATGCTGGCGGGAATCCGGGACATCATGATCATCACCACGCCGCATGACATGCCTCAGTTCCAGCGCCTTCTGGGCGATGGTTCCCAGTTTGGCGTAACATTCGAGTATCGCATTCAGCCTTCCCCGGATGGTCTGGCTCAGGCATTTCTGATTGCGGAAGACTGGCTTGACGAATCCCCCTGCGCGCTTGCCCTGGGTGACAATCTGATCTTCGCCGATCATCTGGGTGTGCTGCTACGTGCAGCTGCAAACCGTCCGGAAGGTGCAACTGTCTTCGCATATCAGGTCCGCGACCCAGAGCGCTATGGTGTGGTCTCATTCGACCAGAGTGGCAAAGCGCTTGAAGTCGTCGAAAAGCCGGAAAATCCTGAATCAAACTGGGCCATCACGGGCCTGTACTTCTATGATCACCGTGTTGTGGATTTCGCCAAGAAGGTAAAGCCCAGCGCCCGTGGCGAACTGGAGATCACAGACCTCAACCGCATGTATCTTGAAGAAGGTACGCTTCAGGTTGATCGTCTGAGCCGCGGCTGCGCGTGGCTTGATGCTGGTATGCCTGACAGCCTGATGCAGGCTGGCAGCTTCGTTCAGACCATCCAGTCCCGTCAGGGCATGCTGGTAGGTTCTCCGGCTGAAGTCGCTTTCCGCAACAAGTTCATTACCGCCGCTCAGCTTCGCGATCATGCCAAGAAAATGGGCAAGACAGAACTGGGTCGTCTTCTGCTTGAACTGGCAGATCACGGCGCCTGATCTTCCCTGCGCTGCCTGACCAGGTCAGGCAGCGTTTTTTCTGCTGAGGCACAGTCTGCCTTTATTTCCAGATCTCATTTTCTGAAGGAAACCGTCATGAAGGTCGAACGGCTAGCCATTCCGGAAGTCATTCTCGTTACGCCTCCTCGTTTCAGCGATAATCGCGGCTTCTTTTCCGAAACCTATAATTTTGATCGTATGACGGAGGCCGGCATCAACCTGCCTTTCGTTCAGGACAATCAGAGCCTTTCTGTTGAAAAAGGCGTCGTCCGCGGGCTGCATTGCCAGTTGGCCCCCTACGAACAGGGCAAACTCGTTCGCGTAACGCGTGGTGCCATCTGGGATGTGGCCGTAGATGCCCGCACTGGCTCACCGACCTATGGCAAGTGGGTTGCTGCTGAGCTCTCTGCTGAAAACTGGTCCCAGTTATGGGTTCCGCCCGGCTTCCTGCATGGTTTCGTAACGCTCGAAGAGAACACCGAAGTCCAGTACAAGTGCACGTCTCTTTACAGCAAGGTTTCCGAACGTGCGGTCATCTGGAACTCTCCGGAACTGAACATTGACTGGCCCATTTCCGAAGAAGAAGCCGTTCTGTCCGACAAGGACAAAATCGCGCCGCACTTCTCGGAAGCCAAAGGCTGGTTCCAGTACGAAAAGTGAGTAAAGCCATGTCCAGCACAGGTTCCATCCTCGTCACGGGCGGCAATGGCCAGCTTGCGACATCCCTCGCCACTCTCGGCGGTGACCGCATCATTCGTGAGGGTCGACCGGAGTTCGATTTCGACAAGCCTGAAACGATCGCAGCCGCGATTGAAAAATATCATCCGGCTGCTGTGGTGAATGCTGCTGCCTGGACGGCTGTCGATCTGGCTGAAACCGAGAAAGACGGCGCAGAACGCGCCAATAACTCGGGCCCGAAGGCACTTGCTGAAGCCTGCGCCAAGGCTGGCATTCCGTTTGTGCATGTTTCAACGGACTATGTCTTTTCCGGTGACAAGGGCGCACCTTATACCGAAGAAGATCCGACCAGCCCTGAAACGGTCTATGGCAGCACCAAGGCTGACGGGGAGCAGGCTGTTCTGGCAGCCAACCCGAAGAGCATTGTTCTCAGAACGTCCTGGGTCTATTCGGCGCACGGCAAGAACTTCATCAAGACCATGATCAACGCTGGGGCAAAGAACCCGGCTCTCAAGGTCGTTGGAGATCAGAGCGGCAACCCGACCAGTTCCGACGATCTGGCGGAAGCCATCCTCGCCATTCTGGCTCTGGTGGAAAAAGACGGGTGGAAGCCAGAATACGCTGGCATCTACCACGCCAGCGGAACCGGCGAGACGACCTGGCACGGCCTGGCAGTCGCTGCCCTTGAAGAAGCCGAAAAACATGGGCAGGCCATGCCCACGGTTACGGCAATCCGTACAGAAGACTGGCCTACGCCAGCCAAGCGTCCGCAGGATTCCCGGCTGGACTGTTCAAAACTTCATCGCATTTTTGGCGTTAAATTGCCTGAATGGCGTGAGAGTGTAGCCCGTACGGTGCATCGTCTCTTTACGGCTTCGTAAGTTTTACAGGCCATTCTGATAAGGAATGGTCTGTATTCCGCGTTTTGTTTCTGTTCGTTTTCATAAGGATGTCATGTCTTCTCCTCAATCCGGCACCCGCCGCTGGAACCCGCAGATGATCCGGGGAGGAGCAAGTCAAGGTGCGGACAAAACAACGCGCGTTGCTATTCTGTTATCGCTTTACAATGGCGAAACTTACCTGAACGCACAGCTCGACAGCATTCTGGCCCAGTCTCACACAGACTGGGTTCTTTACTGGCGCGATGACGGGTCAACAGATGCTTCACGCGTCATTATGCTCTCCTTTGCTGCACACCGTGGACATGGACGCTGCGTCGAGATCACGTCCCTTCCCGGCTCGAACGGTGTCGGAGCATCGTACCTGCATCTGCTGGATTCCATTCCAGAAACGCCGTTCGTTGCGTTCGCTGATCAGGACGACGTCTGGCATCCCAAAAAACTGGAATGGGCTGTAGAGTGGCTTCGGACCCAACCTGCACAGATCCCGGCAATTTATTGCGCCCGTCAGTATCTGACGGATAGCACCCTGAACGTCTTCAGCAAGTCTGAACGGTTACATCGACAACCGTGTTTTGCAGCGGCTTTGACCCAGAATATTGCGACAGGCCATACAGCTGTCATTAACGCAGCCGCCTGCCATTTGATGCAGGGAACTACTCCGCCCGCCAACACCTTGCATGACTGGTGGGCGTATTTGCTGACTATGGCAGCCGGCGGAGAAATTTTCTTTGATGATCGCTGCGTGAGTTATTACCGGCAGCACTCCTGCAATACGGTCGGTGCGAAACATTCCAGAATCCAGCGCGGCCTTGGCGCCTTAAAACGCGGGCCTGGCGCTTTCATGACGATCTTCGAGTCAAACGTGCAGCGTCTCCTGAGCTATCCAGACATGCTGACGCCGGAATCCAAAGCGCTTCTTGAAGATCTGTCTCAGGCCCGGACGTTTAAAGAACGTTTCAGGCTCCTCTGGAAACGGCCAGAGCTTCAGAGACAGACCTTCTGTGAAACTACCGTTTTTCGCCTTTGGTATCTGCTGGCCACGCGTTACCACTAACACCCTAGGCCTAACTCCCGCTTCATTGCCTCCATGAAGGTCTTGTCCTGCTCCGGGTCAAACGGTCTGGCAGCAGCATAATCATACGCTATACTGGCAGCCTTGGTGCGTTTGTCGTCCTCCTCGCTCGCATAGCGCGGCACGATATGGGTGTGAAGCGAGGGCGCAAGATTACACCATGTCTCATAATTGATACGAGATGCCCCGGTCACCGCCAGAAGGGCATCCCCAACCGCAGCCATATCCAGAAGGTACTGGGCTCTCGCCTCTCCGTGCAAATCATTGAGAGAGGAAACAATGGGATCTGCGAGAAGCTGGCAATACCCCGGAAGAGGCTGGGTCTCCCCAAGCACAAGCCAGCCAGATTTCATGCGCCCAATGACAAACGGGTTATTGCCGCTTCGTGCAGCAATAACCCGTTGAGCGATAACGTTCATATCCGGTCCTCCTCAAGAAAGGAGGAACCGTATCATGCTGCGGACCGAGCGTCCTCTTCATCCTCTTCCGGGACAATACGCTTGTTCTCCCGCGTCGGACGGAAACGATTTTCCAGCAGCGCGTCTTCAATGTCTTCAAGGGAAGCACCGGAAGTCTCCGGAACAAAGAAGAACACAAAGATCACGGAGGCCAGGTTGACCAGGGCGTAGAACCACATCGTCCATGTCAGGCCAATGCCCTCGGCCATTGTCAGCGCCGTACTGGTCACAATCAGATCCGCTCCCCACAGCGTCGCTGCGTGCAGGGAGGTTGCCTGCCCACGCATGGAAAGCGGGAACATTTCCGCACCCAGAAGCCAACCGCAGACCTGAATACCACCAGAGTTGAACATCATGAACAGCAGCAGGAAGGCCACGATCAGATAAGATCCAATGCTCCCTGGAGCCGGATGGCTCATGAACATGATGCCCAGACCAACCAGAGACAGGGCAGCACCCGGCCCCATGATCAGCATGAGACGACGACGGCCGATCCGGTCTACGAACAGGCAGCCCAGAAAGGTCATGATGCAATAAACGATCGCCACACCCAGCGACGCCCATAGTGCCGAAGATGCACCAAATCCGGCATCGTTCAGGAACGTCGGCGCATAATAGATCATCATCTCCAGGCCGCCGCACTGGGTAAAGAATGCGACACCAAGCGCTGCAACCAGTGCCGGACGAACCCAGGGCTGGAAGAGGCCACGCCAGCCACGGTTCTTCGGATCGATATCCGTTGCGTTCTCGCGGATCGCTTCCACTTCTTTGCGGACAGCCCGCTTGGTCGTCCGAATACGGCTGAGATGAAGAATGGCGTTTTTCATGCCCTCGTTCTCAGCAGACCAGCGCGGGCTTTTCGGCATGAAGAACATGGACACGAAAACGATGGCTGCGGGAATGGCGGCAATCCCCACCATCGGGCGCCAACCCCAGTTCGTCCGCTGCGTCAGGCCAATGATATTAGCAATCAGAATACCCAGACCAATGGCAACATTGAACATTGTCACCAGGCTGCCACGGCGTTCCTGAGGTGCCAGTTCCGAAATATACATCGGAACCACCTGTGTAGATCCACCGACGGCAAGTCCAAGCACGAAACGGGCAGCAATCAGACTCCAGACATCTGGGGAAAATGCACAAGCCGTTGCACCGAGAACAAACACACCACTGACAATGCAGGTTGTTGTGCGTCGACCAAATTTCTCGGAAAGGGCGCCTGCCACGAAAGCACCAAACACTGCGCCCAGAAGAATAGCGGAGGCGACGCTTTCCTTCATGGTGGAGTTCAGATGGAAGTCATCACCAATAAGAGGAAGCGTGCCCGAAATGATGCCTGTATCATAACCGTAAAGCCCACCGCAGATTGCGGCGACCATAGCGGCCAGCATCAGGATCAGTTTCGCATTCGGCGAGACCTCGATTTTGGAGAGGTCTATCTGTTCACGAACAGGTCGAGATGTTTTCGTATCATTTGACATAGCGATATTAACATAGAGCAATCTGTCAGGTTTTTCGCGCCCGTTCTATTTTTTCATAAAAAACCGCATTTTCCCTATAGTCTGGCGATACGGTGTGAAGTTGATTATGAACAGAGAACCTATGGAGGCCCACAATGTCGACTGAAACTCCGGATACAACCCGCGATGCACCCGTCATTACCGGCAGGGCTCTGATTATCCTTCATCTCTGCCTGATCGCCTTTATCGGGCTGGTTCACCTTCGTCTGGTGACAATGACAGGCAATTAACGCCTGACCATGCACGCCATTCCATAACAGGCGGCGGCTCCAAGCCCGATCCAGAATGGCACGGGCACGTCTGTCACCCAGGACAGAGCAAGACCTCCCCAGGACAGAAACAGGGCCAGAGACACCGCAGCGGCGAGCCCTGCAACGGGCCTCAAACCTAACCGGAGAGCCGTTGCCGCCGGGCCAATCATGAGGCTGAAGGCCAGAAGCGCGCCCGAGACTTCTGCACAGGCGGAACAAGCCAAGGCCGCTATCGCCATAAATCCGAGTGACGTGAGACGCACTGGAACTCCACGCGCCTGCGCCACGTCCGGCATCAGGCTTGCGAACAAAAGTGGTCGCCCCAGAAAAGCCAGCCCAGCCAGACAGAGCACTGTGACGGCGCTCAGTGCGAAGAGTGTTGGCGTATCAATACCCAGCACATCTCCAAACAGAAGCGTTGTCGCCATGCTTGAGGCGCCATTCGCTTCGTGCAGGAACCATGTTCCCAGACCGAGACTGGCAGCAAGAACGAGGCCAATCATGCTGTCTCGTTGCGGTGAAAGAGCCCCTGCTCCCTTTGTTTCATTGCCCATCGCCAAGCCAGCCAAAAGACTGAAAGCGATCATCCCATAAAAGGGAGAAATACCGAGCCAGACCGCCCCTGCAGCACCACTAACGCCAATATGAGACAGAGCATGGGCAGCAAAGGCCTGACGCCGCAGGATCAGGAACCATCCTACCGTTCCCGCCAGCACAGAAACGATGGTGCATCCCAGAAAAGCATGCCGCATGAATTCGAATTCAAACATGCAGACTGCCGTTCTTCAGCTTCAAAATACGCGACATCTTCCCGTCCAGAGCCTCTATCTCGTGAGAGGTCAGAAGGATGGAAATTCCAAGGTCCCGCGTCAGAGTATCCAGCAAAGACACAATCTGATGCTGTGCTTCATGGTCCAGAGCCGCCAGAGGTTCGTCCAGAAGTAGCATCTTCGGATTGTCTGTCAGAGCCTGCGCAAGACAGACGCGCTGACGTTCTCCTCCAGACAGAAGGCCAAGAGGCCGCCGGGCAAAAGACAACGCACCCGTCAGAGCCAGCAGTCGTTCAGCATCCTCTCGCCGGGCACGAGAGGGCAACGGTATTCCCCAGCGTGCACCTTTCATCGCTGCCATGACATGACTGATCGCCGGAATCATCAAAGCCGTGTCACTCAGACCCTGAGGCATGTAGCCGATCTGTCTGCAGGCAAGTTCAGGCGGCTGGCCCTTGAGAAAAAGAACACCACTCTGGAGGCGCACAAGGCCAAGGCAAGCCTTCAGAAAAGTCGATTTTCCGGAACCGTTCCGGCCTGCCAAAAGCGTCACGCCGGTCATGGGGACTGTCAGGGTGACGTTATCCAGAATGGTCTTGGCGCCTGCGCAGAGTGTGACCTGGTCAAGGGAAAGGTTATCTGGATGCGCCATCAAGGGCCTTCTGAACGGACTCGATAATTGAAGACACCCACTCCTGCCATGATAGTCCCGGTGGCAGCGTTTCCCCAACCATGACGAGCGGCATACCACTGCTCCGGGCCTTGTCCACCATCCGGTCAATCTGGGGCGATCTCACAGCCGGATTTACAATCAGCAGTTTGACGGTCTTCTCGTCCAGCGCCGT
>Ga0157360_1000401_pt1 | contig 16452 bp, 12 predicted proteins | sample AttlaeALBM1_FD_111483 | JGI IMG/M metagenome (GOLD analysis project Ga0157360, IMG submission 111483) | Fungus gardens microbial communities from leaf cutter ant in Ribeirão Preto, State of São Paulo, Brazil - Atta laevigata ALBM1 | ecosystem: Host-associated > Fungi > Mycelium > Unclassified ... | reverse complement strand
TTTCTTCTTAGGTTTCTATTTGATATGTTTTGGTTATTCTTTGGACATTCATCTTCAGTAAGCTCTCTATTATTTGATTTATCTCCCCAGTGCCTACTTGTTTAGTGCACAATTGTGAAGCAGTTTGGAGATTTCGTCTCTTTGACCTTGCTTTTACTTTGTTTCATGATCAAACCTTTTGATCTCCATCACCGGCTTGGAGTTTAGCTTTCTTACAATGAGCAAATCCTTTCTTTTCATAGTTTAAACATCTCCTTGAGATCTATAGCATGATTTCAAGTTTTCTTGGTCAGCATCTTTTCTAACTCTACTTTTCCAAATACTTTTCTCTACTTTAGAAACATTTTTAGAACTATCTCCTTGATTTTTCTGTGGTTCTCTTTAATCTCTTCCTCTCTTTCCCAGTCTTCCTTATTGTCTATTGTCCACTGAATGATTTTCTCTTTCTCTAGGGTTACTACCCTTTTGACCTTTTCTCTCTTTGGACTCCTTCTGCCACACAGGGGCAGACATCTCATCATTTTAACCTTCCCTGTCTCCAAATTTATCTCTAAATTATGTATTGCCAACCATAACATCCCCAAAATTACTTTTGTCTTTCCTAGATCATATATATCTATTCTCATTCTTTCGATATGGCCTTTGTAATACACATTGCACTCTACTTGGTGCATAATAGCCCCTTCACTGTTATTTGTTCTGTCTATTTTTCTGACAGCTATTGGTCTTTCTAGTTTTTGCAGCCTAAACCCATGTTTTAATGCCATTCTTTTATCCATAAACATCTCTGTTGTGCCACTGTTCAAGAGCACTTTCACCATTACACCTTCATGTGTATCTATCTTCTTTATTCCAATATTTAGCCATACTTCTCTTAGTATTTTGAAGGTTCTCCTGATCTTCTTTTGACTACTCCTCTCTTTTGCTGCACTTTCTGGTCCTTCTGACTGTGTGTCATCTTGTTGTACTTTTGCCTCTCTGGGTTGCGCTGTCTTTTCTATATACCCACACTATCTCTTTCTATCCTTAATCATCTCCTGTCTTCTATTCTCTTCCACATGACATCCCTTCTCTTCACACCTTTCATACTACACATATGTCACTATTACTTTCTCTGTGCACTATCCTAACTCTAGTAGATATACTTCCTCCAGCACTCCTTTGCCATAATGTTTCTTTGCTCTTCTTCTCAACTTTGCCACCAAACTCCTTCTCCACTCTTGCTGTGCTTCTTGTGGCTTGGCCACACATACTGCCTCTTCTTTCTCCATCCTCCTCAAGCTTCTTTCTCCTTCCTGCGCTTTTTTCTTTACAGGGTGTACCGGCTCCTTCTGTTGGTGTACCTTTTGCAGCTTCGCTGCATATGCTATCCTTTTCTTCCTCTCCTACAATAGACACTCTCTGCACTTGTACCCCTTCTCTCCACACTTATAATCTTCTCTTCTACTCCACATTGCATTACTTTGCTCCCTAATGCTTCAAACTTATTTTGGGGAGTAACTGTTCCCTTCTCTCTTTCTCTCTTATTCCTACAGTTACAGGCCAGGTGTCCAAACCCTTTGCAACTGAAACACAACTTTTCTCTTTTTCCTTCAAGTTCTTCCCTCAGTTTGGTAAGGGAGCATTTTTCTTTGAGCAAGTTGCTCATCAGTGAATTGTATTGTTGCAAAGACATAGTGCTATGTCTTTGCAAGGAGTACAGATTTAATGATTGATCTTACTAATGTTACATCTGTTGGGGCACAAGATCTTCACCCAACTAGACATCTATTATCTTACTTACTACTGCCCTAGTAATATAGTTATATAGTCACTCTATAGAGGAGATCCCTACTCTAGATGACCTCTTAGGAGTAACCATCAATCCTCTGCATATACTACTCACAATGGAGCATAGCATAAGGTTTATACTAGGAAGTAGTACAAGTAAACTACTAAACACTACTTGATTGCGAGGTTAGGTCTCAGTAGTAATACCCAAGCTTGGTACTATACTTCTACCCACTGTCCTTAACTGACAGTGAAGTCCTCTTAAGCTAAGGGCCCAACTATGTATAGAGATGGCTAGTGATCACTGGCCAAGGATTGATAAGATGAGAGTAAAGGATGAGCAGGGTCCAAGGCAGACAGTGCCCTAGTAGTGAAATCGAGTTCTAGTGTTAGTGAGCTAACTTCTGAGCTAAAATTAAGCCAACTACTCTTTTATCAGCAATTGACAAAGAGAACTTGATAGAGTTCCCATTAGATTTGGTATACTATTTATACATAAAGAGTAACCCTAACCCTTCCTTTTGTCCTATGCTTCTCTATGAGTCACTTTTCTCTTGCATGTCCAACAATAAGAAAATAAAGAAAAGAAAATATAAAAGAAAAACAATAATCAGAAAATAAATATAAATATTAACTTAGCCATTTTTGCCAAGTCATGACACCTATAGCATGAAGTTTATACTAAGAAATAGTACAAGTAACTACCATAGTCTATTCAATTGTAAGGTTAGGTCTTAGTGATGATACTCAAGCTTGGTATCATATTTCCACCTGCAGTTCCTAACTGATTACAAAGTCTCCTTAAGCCAAGGGCCTAGCTATATATGGAAATAACTAGCAATTGTGGTAATTGCTAGTTAAGGATTAATAAGATATAAGAATAAGATAAGCAAGGTCCAAGATAGATAATACTTAGGCAGTAGAATCAAGTTCTGGTATAAGACTTAGCAGTATCATGCTAGACAGTCATTTAGGTAATATAAGTAGTATTTTTCACTATATTAACGAGAATAACTAGCTCAAGAAATAAGTTTGGCCCTCTAAAGATGTTTTTTTAGATGCCCAGTCATAGACTCAAGCATACTACTTGAGTAGCAAAGTAGTAGCTGTGACCACTGCTACAGAGACCTCATAGACATTTACCCAGACCTCCTAGATCAGATTTATAATAGAACTCCCTTCTAGAGTGCTCTTGAGAGTAGAAAGAATCTTAAAGGATTGTTTTCTATAGGGATGATGTCATATCTTGGTGACAGTTACTTATTTATAATGTCTAGGTTACCATCATATCAGAGCTATCATTGCTAATGGCTAATTATAGCAAGAACTAGCAAGATGAGTTCTCTCAAGGATTGCATTACAAACCTAACAGAAGAAAACTGAGGCTCAAAGATATAATAAGATATAGAGGAGTAGTAGAAGGACTAGAGAGATTAGGCAAAGAGGTCAAATAGAGAGATAAAAGAAGAAGTTTGATAAAGACAATGCACTCGAGAACAAAATGACCTAAGATTACTGTCTCTCTCTATGGCCCATCAAAAGGCTCGAGAGCTATCTATTGTTCAGAGAAAATCCCTAGGAGTAGAATTAGGAGAGTAAAAAATGGTAGCCAAGTAATTGGGAGAGATATTTCACTCTTACTATCTTTGGGAATTTGGAAGTTTTCTTTGTTTCTTTTCTTTTGTTGTATCTTTGATTTGCAATCCTAATAAAATCTAGGACACAGAAGAGACATCATAACATTATTCTCCTATCATTTCTCTCTCTGTTGCTCTAGAGCTTAATGGCTATTTGAGTGATTGAGGTTTTTTTTTACTTTTGCTTTATGTTAAAAACCCTATAAAATTTCTCTTGAAGAGATACTCAACCTCAAGAAGGACTTGAACACTTGCTTATGCTAAGAGCTAACCCTTGCTATGTATTTTTGGAATAGGCTTCCAGTTGTACAGTCAGCTAAAGTAGAGCTTACATAAAGGCACAGGAGTTCTAGGTAGTACTGCTGTATTGACAGTGAGCCAGACTACTAGACTAGGTAAGGACAGTAATATTACAGTATGAGATGAATGCATGCCTTTGAGATCTGGCTGGGTGAGAGTTCTCTCAAGTAGATACTAAAAACAATTCTACTTTCTAGGTTTCTATTGGATATTCTTCTATTATTCATCTTTGTAAGCTCTCTATTCTTTGATTTATCTCCCTAGTATCTACTTGTTAGCATATAACTGTGAAGCAGCTTAGAGATTTTATCTCTCTGACCTTGCATTTACCCTTGTTTAGATTCACATCCCCATCAGCAGTAAACACTTAATCCTACTCCTTATCTGAGTTAACAAGAAGAACTTAATAGAGTTCTCATTTAATTCCTATATACTACTTATACAAGTACTACATAGTCTATATACTATTTTCCTATACTCATCATATGACTCTATTATGTGATGTGATCTTGTGACATCCTGACATGTGACTGTGATGTGTGACATTTGTCATATGACACTTTCCCATACTCTTTCCTTGTGTAGTAAGTCCAAAAGAAAAAGTAAAGTAAAGTAAAGTAAATAATGACTTAGCTGTTTTGCCAAGTTATAACAACTACCTCCCATTTTGTTCTCTATTCTTTTTCTTCTAGTACTATGCTTCTTAGAAGCATATCCTACACACTGCTATGCTTCTGTGCCTTTTTTCATAAGGGATGCATTGGCTTTCTCTTTTTCTATGGTACTTTTCACAGACTTACTATATATGCTATCTTTTCCTTTCTTATTTGTTTTTCTTTTATCTGTCACAAACTTTATTTGAACTTATCTCCACCAATTCTTCAATGATTTCTATAGTCTTAATGGTGCTAGAAAGTCCTTAAGAAAACCTTTTGATTGATACCAGATATATCTTGAGGCAATTAATATTAACCAAGCTATCAGGTAATCAGTAGATAATTGTTACAAACTCCTCTAGAACCCAGTGTTCGAGTTGGAAAGGAATTTATTAACCAGGACAAAACTAGGGTTCTATCACCCTTACTAACTACTTATATATACTTTGTAGCCTCCATTCTACACTACGTCATTGACTCATGTCTTCCTCTCACTGCTACGTCATTACCTCAAGTGTTCCTCCACCTACTACGTTACTATTCTGTCATAGAATGAAGACAAACCATTACATTACCCCCCTCCTAAGATCGTATCCTCGTGATATCAGCATACATTTTTCTGGGTAATTGGATAGTAGGGACTCTAGGAGCGTCTGGATATTTTTGATGAAACTCCTTATACAATCTTGGAGCTCCTTTAATTACTTCGTCCCTATTTTCCCAAGTTCTTTCCTCAAGTAGTTGACCTCTCTATTTGATGAGGTATTATAGTTTATCTCCTCTCCATCTAGAGTTGAGTATTTCTTCTATCTCTTGTACTTTAGTTGGAGTGGTAGAGTTAATGACTCTATTATTGGATTTTTGGGATTGCTATTCAAACATAGGCTTTATATAAGATATGAGATACAATTCGTTGATGATGGGATGAATTGACTTTCATGTGAAGGAAATTTTGAGTTTATAGGCTAATTTGCTAACTTTCTGTATTATAGGAAAGGGTCCTAATCGTTTGGTCAACAATTTCTTCTAAGGTTGATCCATACTATAATATGCTGCATCCACCTATACTAAATCTCCATTCTTTCGCTCGATCTCTGACTTCTTCTTAGCATCCCACTTCTTTTTCATCATCACATTTGTTTTCTTTAATGCCTCTTTTACTTTGTTCCTAATTTCTCTAATTGTTTTGAGGAATTCTTTGGTTCCAGGGGAGTTGTCTGTAGTTTTTCCTATGTCTTGTCCCATGTTTGGATGACAACCTAAGTTGACTAAAAATGGTGACTGTCCTGTACTAGAGTGAATCTAATTGTTATAGGAGAACTTAGCAATTGACAACCATTTTGCCTAGTCATTTTGTCAGTAGTTGCAGTATAGTCTCAAATACTATTCAAGTTCTTGATTAACCTGTTCTGTTTGTCTATCAGTTTGGGGATGATAGGCAGTCAAAGGATTTCTTTCTACTCTGAGTCAACAACATAGTTCTTTCATGAATCTAGACATGAACTATGGTCCTCAATCACTGATAACCTTCTGAGGGATCCCTATATTCTTGAAGACTCGATCCCACAATACTTTGGCTACTCCTTATGCCATGATGTTCATGTTGATTGGTATATAATGAGCTATCTTGGAGAAGTGATCTATTATCACCAATATTCCATCATACCCTAACGACTCTGGTAGCAGTCCTATTAAGTCAATACTAATAATCTCCCAGGGGCCCCTTGGGATTTTGTTAGGGTGGAGATTATTTCTCTTGGGTTGTCGGTTGGGTTTAGTTGCTTGGCATCTTTCACAGTCCACGATGTATTGTTTTATGTCTTCTAGTATTCGAGACTACCAATAATTTCTTGTGATTAATTTGCGCATCTTGGTATAGCCTAGGTGTCCTGCTAGTTCAGAGTCATGGTGTCTAGTAACGATTTCTTCATGGAGCATAGCCGAGTCTAGAATGTAAATTCTCTCCTTCCATAGTATCACTTTTTCTTTTCTCTTCCAGCCTTCTTCTGACCTTTCTACTGCTCCTCGCACTTCTTCTTCTGCAAATTCTTCTGCTTCTTCTATCTCTTTCCAAAATTCTCCTTCCTGAGTCATAATGTTCCTGAACCATTCTTCTTTCAACACTGTCTTATCTTCGTTATTGTTCTTCCCTTGGCTATGATCTGGTCTTCTGGATAACACATCTATTTTCTTTTGAGAGCTTCTGGGCTTATGTACTAGCTGGAAGTTATATTCTTGGAGTTCTGTTGTCCATCGAGCTTAATGATGATTGAGCTTTTGCAGTTTCTTGAAATATCCCAAATTTTTATAATCAGTCTATATTTCAAACTGATCACTTTCTATAAGATATTGTCTCCATTGTTTGAGTCCTTTTATAATTGCCAATAGTTCTTGATTGTAGATCTCGTAATTCCTTTCTGTCTCATTCATTGCCTTAGACAGGTAAGTGATGGATCTCCATAAGCTATCTTCTTGTTGTTGAGACAACACTCCTATAGCATATCCAGAGGCATTAGTTTCTAGTTGTATCTTTCGCTTGGGATAAGGGATGGCTAGTGTTGAAGGGTTCATCATCTTGTTTTTGAGCTTATTGAAGGCACTCCTCTCTTCTTCTTACCACTTCTATACTTTCTTTCCCATTAACTCTGTCAGCAGTTTGGCTACTTGTGCAAACTCAGGTATGAACCAGCGATAGAAATTACAAAATCCCAAGAATTGTCATATTTCTCTCTTGTCTCGAGGTTCTGGCCATTGGGCTACTCCTTTCATTTTGGTGAGATTGGTTTCTATGCTATCTTGTGACAGAATGACTCCAAGGTATTCAATCTTCGTTTGGTAAAACTTGCATTTCTTTGGGTGAAGCGATAATTCGTTGTCAGCTAGTATTTGTAAGACTTGCTTCACTATACTCCTATGTTTGTCCATCATTTGGGTGAAGATCAGAATGTCATCTATATAAATCACAATCTTTCCTGCCATTATCAGCTCATGGAATAGAGTATCCATCATGAGTTGAAAGGTCGCTGGTGAGTTACACATGCCAAAATACATGACCAGAGGTTCGAACAGACCTCTGTTAGTTTGGAAGGCTGCCTTCTACTCATCTCCCTCTCTTATTCTCACATTGTTGTATCCCCATCAAATGTCAAGTTTGGTAAAATATTTGGCTTCTCTTACTTTGTCAATCAATTCTTGAATTAACGGCAACAGATATTTATTCTTTATCGTTATTTCATTGAGTCACTGATAATCTTGTACTGGTCATAGAGATCTATTCTTCTTTTTTATGAAGAAGAAGGGAGCTGCACATGGTGACTTGGAAGGTCAAATTTGTCCCAACTTTAAATATTCTTTGAGGAACTTATCGAGTTCTTCTTGCTCCTTGATGTTTAATGGATACACTTTGCAGTCCTTTAACATCGCATTTGGCATTAATTCAATGGCATGGTCCCATTTGGATTGGTCTAGTAACTTTTCAAAGACGGTTTTGCTAAAGACTTGATCATTGAAATCCTCGTATTCTTTGGGGATATTTTCTTCTGCTTCTTTTGGGTCTTTACTTCTACTCCTGATATTTAGTTCTTCTTTCCTCCATGCTTCTTCTTCTAGGTTAACAAATAACACTTTCTCTCCATCTTTTATCACATCTTCCTTTATTTCTTCTTCAATTTTTTCTTCTAGCTCTCTCATAGCATAGATCTTTCTACACTATTGTTGATAGTTTTAGAGACTTATTGAAGAATCTTTCCAGTTGATAGTTAGATTATATTTCTGTAGCCAGTTGTACCCTAAGAATAGGTTGTGGTTACTGAGATTTGTTACCAATAATTAAATCAACTCTTGATAATCACCAATAGTCATGTTCATTTTGACAACTTCCATAACACTTCCATCTTTATTGGTGGAGCCATTGGCGTTATAGCAGATGATTGGAAACGGTAGCTGGCAGGTGTTAATAAGGTTTTCCTTTATGAATTTTTGACTTATACATGAGCTTAAGCTTCTTGAGTCGACTAAGGCCTGTTTGTAAAATGTTCTATGAGTATCTGTTGTTGACAATTTGACTCGAATGTTTAGTTGCTTATCTCCCATTTTTCTAAGTGCTGAGGGTTCCTCCAATGTCTTGAGAGCCATTAGAACTTTATCATCCATCATCTCGTTTAACTCTTTCAGTTTCTTTTTAGTGCATTCTTCTTCCCTTGAACTATGGGCCCATACTTTTAGTATGCCCAATGCTTCTTCTTTGTTATTCTATTTAATCTTCTTTGCTATCCATTCTGTTGAGTAGCCTTTGTTTGTTTTATATTTTCTTATACCAAAGTAGTCTAAAAAGTCTTTCATTACTTCATCTGGTAATCAAACTTTCAAGTCTACTAAGGCAGGCAAGTTGGTGCTTACTCCCTGCCTCAGGAAAAATCCTCCTTTGTCTCTTCCATCATTCTCACTTTTTCTCTTTTCTCTCTCCTTGGTTTGGAGCACCTTGCAGCGAAATGACCCGTTTCTCCACAGTTGTAATATTTCCTTATCTTCCTGCACCTGTCCATGTCCATTGCATTGGGGTCTCACCTCGGAACGTCCAAAACTGATTTTTTTCTCACATCTCCCAAATTCTCCATTCTTTCTTCCTCCAAATTCTTTAATTGCTTCTCTTCTTGATCTCTCAAAACTCAATGCTTTCTCGTACCATTTATTCAATGGATCCAAATTCCTTAATTGACCAATCTCGACTAATTTTCGTGCCAGTGCTAGGTGAATCCTTTTCTTAAACAACCCTACTAGCGCTACTTCGTTATAACCAGACAGTTTCTTCCAGGTAACAAATATATGAGTCTGTGTTTCTGTTGATATGAAAAATTACGCCATTTCATTAGCCATTCTTTCCCAAGTTTCGAATGGAGGCTTGTTGACCATAGTTGATATATCAAGTTCTCCGTCAGTTTCTTTTTACTCTTTTTGAAAAGGTAAGAACTTTCAGATTTGTGTATTTGTCCATTGTTGGGCCCGATTTTCCTTTCCTCCTTTAATCTTCCCAAGAGCTATTTCAATTCTTTTCCATTCTCTTGAGATATTGTTACTTTGAAAGAACAGTGTCATTCTTTGGCACCAAGCCTTAACTTCATCTGGACCTCCTTTGAAGTCGTCAGATTCCTTCATTCTCCTTTTGGTCAGTTTATCAGTGAAATCCTTCTTGATTTTTTCCACGAAGTTCTGTATGCTCGTTGTGTAAACGTCTTTGGTTTCTCTTCCAAGTTTGTTCCATGCATCAGCTAGGGAGTTAAAGAAGAGGGTTATGATAATGCCCAGGAATGCTGTGATGATGGTGAGTGGAATCATAATAGTGGTTTAGAGAATAGAGTTTGATTTGATAGTAGTTTTGTCCTTATGTTACAAACTCCTCTAGAACCCAGTGTTTGAGTTGAAAAGGAATTTATTAACCAGGACAAAACTAGGGTTCTATCACCCTTACTAACTACTTATATATACTTTGTAGCCTCCATTCTACACTATGTCATTAACTTGTGTCTTCCTCTCACTGCTACATCATCACCTCAAGTGTTCCTCCACCTACTATGTTACTATTCTGTCATAGAACGAAGACAAACCATTACAATAATCTCTATGATATCACATATTAAATTGCTAATATCTTGGAGACTACCACAATTTATACTTTGCTTTTTGGATCAGCAAAAGCTCTTTTCATACTGCTCAGAATCATTCTAAAACAACCTTGAGGCAATCAATGTCAATGGAGATATAAAGTCCTTAATATTTGTATATGAACTTAATTAATTATCCATAAATACTCATTTGTCTTTTATTAGAACAAAAAACAGCCTCTATATGGCTAAGTTATCACATTTTCAAGTGCAAAGACACTACTATATGTAGAACAATAGATAGTAGTATGTAATAGTTTGTTCTAGTGCATAGACTATGTAATTTAGTTATAAGTAGTAAAAATACAATGAGAAACTTTATCAAGTTCTTCCCTTTTAATTGTCACTGGTTGGGGTTAGAACTTCAGTCCTAAGTCTACACCTTAACAATTCTGTATATAAGGACTCATAGTCTAAGGATTAGATCTCAGACTTAACAATATCTTTTGTCACTATCCAAACTTTGCTTCTAAGCTTCTTTGAGCTATAGCATTTATAATCACAAATCAGTAAGTGATCATTTGTGATACTATTTCAATGTTTGGACACTTCCATTTGAAATTTCCAACCCCTAACACTTGAAATACTTCACTTTTACTATCTCTTGTCTCTTTACTTTTACTTTCTCTCTTACTTTATATCTCATCACTTTATTTGCTAATACTTCAAATTTATTCTGGGGAAATGCCTTCCTCTTGTCTTCTTCACACTTATTCCTACAATTATAGGCCAGGTGTCTGAACCTCTTGTAACTTTGACATTTTCTTCCTTTTTTCCCCTCTAGTTTTGCCCTTAGTTTAGTAAGAGCACAGTGTTGATTGAGCATATTGCTTATGAGATTGTTGAATTGTTGAAGAGACATTATACTTTGTTCCTTGATAGTTGATTTGATCTTACTATGGTTACATCTGCTAGGACACAAGATCTTTACCTAGCCAGACACCTACTGCCCTAATAATATGGTTATACTATCACCTCAAGAAGAGGATTTCTAATTTAGAGTTTTCCTAATGATGTGATGTTACTCCTCTGCATGCAAGGTCAAGTCTTAGTAATAGCAACTAGGCTTGGTGCCATACCTCTACTGTTAATCCCTAACTAATTGACAAGTTTCCTTAAGTCTAGGGCCTGGTTATATTATAGTGGTCCTGAGTTGTATCATTTAGGTACTTAGAAAGATAAGAGAGCAAAGAGTGAGCAAGGCTCTGTGATGAGCAGCACTAGAATAAGAATCAAGTTCTGGTATAAGACCTTAAGCTAGGTACCTTAGAACTTATCCAAGTTAACAAGAAGAACTCAATAGAATCTTGTTAGATTTATAAAGCTACTTATATAGAATACTAACCCTAAACTTAGCTAGCATCTCACACATCCTAGTATAACTAAAAGAAAAGAAAAAAAAAGAGAATAATAAAAATGAAAAAATATATATATTGACTTAGCTGTTTTGCCAAATCATAACAAATAAACACTGTACTTGTCTAGGTTCAACTTTACACTTAAATATGTACTAGAAAGAAGTATAGGAAAAGCAGATGGGTTGAGTAGAAGACTAGATTGGCAGAAGGGGATAAAAAAGAATAATAAGAATAGAATGTTAATTAGACTAAAGTGAATAAAAAAACAGAAGTACTGGTGGTAGAAGGAAACTTGAGAAAAAGAATCAGAAAGATGCAAGAAAAGAACAAATGGGTAGTAAGAGTAGTAGAGAAATTAAAGAAAGCATGAATAAAGATACTCAAGGATGAGGAATGGTCAATTGAGAAAAAATTAGTTATAAGGGAGAGACAGATATCATTGAGTTAAGAACAAAAATGAGGGGAAACTTGTTGCAAATATACAACATACTTCATTATTATCTCAGCTATTTATTTTACACAAAACAATAAGACATAGAATAATAAGGAATTATATATATTATGTAGGCTTACATAACATTCAAACTATCACAAATGGTCACTTGCTTATTTATGATTGGGCTTTAATACTTTGAAGAGTTCAAAAATGCAGTGACAAAAGAAGTTGTTAAGTTTAAGGTCTAATCCTCAGACAAGAAGTCCTTATATATAGAATTGTAATGGTCTGTGTACTAGAATAGGCCATTACATGCTACTACCTATTGTTCTATATATGGTAGTACCTTTGTATTACTAAAATACAATAACTTAACTATATAGAGGCTGTCCTTTGTTCTAAGAAAAGGACAGATGACTATCTATGGGTAATTAATTAATGTCTATGTACAAATATTGAGAACTTTATATCTTCACATATTAATCACCTCAAGGTTGTTCTAGACTTATTCTGAGCATTATGAAAAGGGCTTCTATTGAGCCTAGAACCAAAGCATTAATCATAGCATTTTCCAAGATATTGGCAATTTAATAAATGGTACCATAGTAGTTATATTATGAATATTGAGTAGAACTACAACTATTATTAGCCATAGTCTAATAATGAGTGGATAGTCAATGAGATGTTAACACTATTGGATGAAGACATCACAATGCAGTAATGCATTAAATGTCTCAAACTTAGAACATTGGACTTATAGTATAAACATGTTAAGGACAGAATTACAAAAGACAGAGGAGTAAAGTAATAGATAAAAGTACTCTCTGGAATGGAATAATATACTATGTCGGAGGAGAATATTACTTAACAATAGTGTAAACTCCAAAGGAAGACTCCAGTGGAAGATAAAAGACATCGGAGTGGAGTATGACTTAATGAATGACCTTGGCTTCAACTTATGTGTTGTGTCCTGGTCTCCAGTCATGAGATGGTCGTATATTTTAGAGTGAAGGGAAGTCATCAGAGAAGAGGTCCTAAGGAAGTGAACTAGAAATCTGGAATGGACAGAAAGAGGGTTAGGACCAGATAACATCAATTTACAGACTGAGGAATTACATTGTAACTATACAGTACTTATAGGAAGTCCAGAATAGGAAGAGAGTAGTCTACTATACTATTTTACTATTATTAATTTTAGGAGAATTATTAGGAGAAATAAATTACATAATTATCATATTTTTGGAATATGACAGTACCTCTCCTTTAAGGCTGAGCTCTCGAAGCTTCTATGCATAAGCAATTTAAATATTACCTGATTTATAGTTTTAAAAACTGGCTTCGTGAAGTTTTCTTTCTTAATCCTAAACTATAATGTCGTCACAACATACCATCAACTCTGTTTTGATGTTGGACTCTGACAATGAAAGATACAAGCAGGAGCTTGTAAAATAAAGAGAGGAGGTAGAGGCAAGGCTTTGGGAGGAAGAGGAGAAACAATAGGCAGAGTGCAAAGCAAGAAAAGAGACAAGGGCAGCTGAGAAAAAGAGACAAGAGAAGGAAGTGAAAAAGCGAGCAGAGGAGAAGAGACAGCAAAAGGAGGAAGCAAAGAGACAGATAAAGGCAGAGCAGGAATAACGAAGGCAAAAAGAGGTGAACAATACCTTTTGTTAGAAAGTGGATCAACAGGCAGCAGTCATGTAGGCACGGAGAAAGAATTGGTTGAAAAAGCTGAATCTGGAACTAGTAGTAGTTCCACCATCAGATGAGAAGATGAATCTGATTGACCTCCCTCCTTTAACAAAAAGGCAATAAGTCCATTATTTTCCCAAGAAGACTTTGGAACAACACTAGGAGAGGAAAGAAATGGCTAAGGAGTTGGGAATAGAGCCAATGGGTAGAGAAAATCCCTGTGAGTGGTGTACCAATTTTGGCATACTGTGTTTACCACAGAACCTTCCATAAGTTTTATATCTTTCAGAGTAGAATCATTAGTCAAATTAGTTTTAGAAATGCAACATCTTGTTCTCCCTGTACCAGGGCAAAGGCAGCTTGCAAGTCTTTTGATGCAGATAGCATGCAGAGAAAGGCAAAAAAAGAAACAGCTAGGAGGGCAAGGAAAACCAAGCAATAGACAGACGCAGAGTGGAAAGAGCAGGTGTTAGAGAAGTTGGAGAAGATGGACGAGTTGGTTGTTCAGGTCAAAAAGGTCACGGATGCATTGGAGAGAATAGCAGGGATGAGGTCAAAGACTCCAGAGGATGACTTAATTTCCTGGCTGGCATCCAGAGGGGAAGAAATAGAGACAGTAGAGAGAATTGACAAGAAAAAAGAGAAAGTTTTCTACGGTTGCATTTTCTGTTAGTACTGGAGTTTTGTAATTCTTTTTTTCTTGAATATTATTTTTTTTGTTTTTTGTCTATGGGTAAAAAATGGATATGAGTGATGACAATTGAGGAAGCAAGAATACAAGTATTTGACTACCGCAAGAGAAAACTGTGGAGGAATATATATGCATAAATTTTGCAGCAGAGACTGCTTCTGAAATACAAGTATCAGATTGCAACAAAAACTATAGAGCAGAATACAAGTAAGCAAATTAGTGTAAAGGAAGCTATACTCCAAAGTGTGTATAAGTACTCATTATTATTATTTTTATCATTATTATTTTTTTTTTAAAACGGATTGAATGCAAAGAAACAAAGTCAAGAAAGTGGAATATAGGTATTCAGGATCATAATAGTCCCAGTTTAGAGGGATACTTGAGATGAAAATCATTTACTAGCTCTTTAGCATGTTCCAGTTCTGTTGCTAGTAACTATTTGGAGTCGTTGTCTGTATCTTCATATTCTAGCCATATAACCTTGTAGAGCAGTTTGCATGCCCTCCAGCAGTCAATTTTGGAGTCAACTATCTTGGAGATTTTGTATTCTGGTTCTCTGTCGATGACTACAGGTGCTAGCAGAGGTTTGGAACACTGCTAGAAGGTATTGAGTATGGCTGGTTTGAGCATAGAAACATGGAACACAGGATAAACAGCTCTCATAGTGTCCAGAAGGCAGAGTATGAAGAATTGCAGGCTAGGCTGAGCAATTATCTTATATAGTCTAAGGTATTTTTCAAAGATTTTCTTTGATGAGTAAGTCGTCTGGAAGTACTGTGATCTGACGAATACTGATTGTCTGACTTGGAAGTCTGGTGGTTGTTGTCAACAAGAGTTGGTGGAGGGTTGGTATTGTCTTTGGGCTTTGGCGATTTCCTCTTTGAGTATGCCTTGTAGTTCATCAAGGTCAACTATGAATTCACATGCACAAAAGAAAGCTATATCTCGTTCTGGGTATACCATGAGGTTAGGATAGTATCCTTTGTTGACGAAGAATAGAGAGGCACCAGTGGTAGTACTAGGAGCATTGTTGTAAGCAAACTCAGCCAGGGGTAACAGTTCTGACCAGTTATTCTGTTAGTAGTTGCAATATACATAGAGATACTGTTCCAACATCTGGTTGGTCTGTTCCACTTGACCATTTGCCTTCAGATAGTATCCACTGGTAAAGTGAAATCTCATATCTAGGGTAGTACCTAGGGAGCAGAAGAAGTAAGAGACAAACTCTAAGCCACGGTCAAATATAACATGAGACAGAACTCTGTGTTTTGAAAAGACATAGATGATGAAAAGGCATGCTAATTCTGCTGAAGTGATAGTGTTGTGAGTAGGAATGAATATGGCTTGTTTTGATAGGCGGTCTACTATTACTAGGATGGTGTCAAAACTGAAGAAGAAAGGGAGTTTCTCAATGAAGTCCATAGAGATTGAATTCCATGGGCATTCTAGAATAGAGAGTTGTTGGAGGAATCTGTATTGTCTATGACATTGTGGTTTGGATCTTATACAGGTAATGGTATTACACTGCTAGAGAATTTTCTATGGAAATGTAGCATGGGATAAAAATTATAACCCTGGATTTCACTATTAAAACTCACTCTAGAGAACTCCTACAAGCCCCAGGCATAATCTAGATCCAAGATTGGGTCCTTCTATCAGGTAGTGGCCAAGCTATCACATGCCAGAAAAGCATATACCTCAAGAGGCAAGACTGATAAGCTAGCATCAGATTTCTCAGATACAGACTATCAATGTTAAAGCTCTAGAAATCAGAGGCTCAGAGATATCTTTGGAATATGAGATAATTTCAATCTAGAGCGGACTTAGACTAATATAACACCAAGACAGTAGATCAAAAGTCTATCAGTGACTAGTGATCCCATCACTGTTGGACTCAGTCAAGAAACGGACACGCCGCCAGATGACAATCGTATTGCTGATACTAGGACACACTGTCATGTGTTTCTAGACCATATTCGGAGTAGAAGGAAGCTGGTTCGGGGTTTGGGGAACGATGGGCAGGAGTGAAGTATGGAGGTAGAGCAGGATCATATGGTCATGTCTGGGAGGTATGGAGGACAGGAAGGTAATGGCTGTCATAGCCACATGGTAGTGTTATAAAGGAGAGATGCGAGGGAGAGTGGTAGAATAGAGAGTTTCCTTTTCTATTTCTTTTTAATTGAGTCTCTAACATTTGTAATATTCTAATATATTTCTCAGAGTGGAGATTGATGGGAGGAGCCTCCTTGGCCCTT